>RCNC010000329.1_pt1 | contig 29847 bp, 31 predicted proteins | sample 2041301 | NCBI WGS metagenome assembly RCNC01 (sample SAMN09708231, study PRJNA481090) | Marine sediment metagenome, whole genome shotgun sequencing project. | biome: marine sediment; feature: ocean; material: sediment; isolation source: Sewage treatment plant 13A marine sediment (STP13A) ... | reverse complement strand
CACGGCTGGTCGCTATCCATTACCATGCAGGGGACTTTCACCCCCTACTCTTTGCCGGCTTTTACCGGCGCTTTCGACTTGACCCCTTTCCTGATGACCCCTTTCCTGACCCCTTTCCGTGACCCCTTTCCTATGACCTCTTTCCTACCAGTTTTATTTCAGCTCCAGATATCTGCCACAATTGACAGGGGTGATGGATCAAGAGGCTTCATTTCAATGGCCTCCTCTGGGCATGTTGTGCTGCACAGGCCGCACCCACGGCACAAGTCAGCATTGTAATGAATCTGTTTTTGGATAGGCTTGTCGGATTCGGATAATTTTTTGGAAAGTGTAAAGGCTTGAAATGGGCATCGTCCGGCGCAGCGTCCACAGGTGCTGCATTTGTCAGGGTGCCATTGGGCCACATAACGACTCAAGGGGTAGAGTTTGGTTTCATTCAGATAATCAGCCAGTTGCACAGGGTAGCAGCAATCCGAACAGCAGTTGCAGATAGCCCCGTCCAGGGAGCCATCGGCTGCCAACCCCACCTCGGCACTTTGCATCAGACCTTTTTTATGAGCCTCCAGTAAGATTTCCCGGGCTCTTTCTTTTGAAATCTCCCAGCCCAGGTTGCGGTTGTTGCTGAACCGCAGACAGACAAAACCCGGTTTTTTACAGCGCTGCATCATGGCCCGGCAGTTACAGGGCCACAAATAAACATGGGGCACCTTTTGGATCAGGGCCAGCGCCTCGTCCAACAGCACATATTCGGGCCAGATGAGATGTTTGTCTCGTTGCCGGCTTCTTTTAAAAGCGTCGATATAGGGCTTTTTGCGGTCGACAAAAGACTCAAGTTCCCATTGATTGAGCCGGTCTTTAATTTCCCCGGACAGATCCTGCCAGCCTTCAAAGAGCGCCCAGAACTCATATCTGGTATGAAAGTCGGCAGGTACATAATTGCCGTCGTCCTCCAGACTGATCACGCCGCGTCGATAGCAGCGGGTCAGGAAATCACCCGACCAGTTGGGTTCATTTTTTTGAATCCATTCTGAATAATTCTGCGCACCCATATTCGCCGAGCGCTGCTGGTTCAATTCCAGGACAAATACAATTTCCCTGGGTTCAAAAAAACGTGATAACCAGGGAAGCATGAAATCCGGGACCTTTACGATGGTACAGAAAGCTTCGATCTGTTCTCTGGAAATATCATCGGTAATGCTGTCGGCAGGTTGATTCTTTTGGGACATGTGGTTCCTTTAAGTTTTGCTAAATCGCTTCGATTGCATGATGATGACGATCCCCAATGAAAACTTAACGGGTTTCCATCATTCCGCCCGGTTGTTATCAAAAAGAGAGGTACATAAAGATGTACTCCCCATCGTTGATATTAATGGCGATATCGGCACCTCTTGATTCTGCAAAAACGAGCCAGGGTGGTTTGTCTGAGCTTCCGCAATCGGCGGTTGGATAATATTCACCGGTTATGCCGCAGGACCATCCCAGCAGCATGGGATCGTCGGTCAGTTCTTCGGCCTTCCTTTTTGCAAGATCCGTGGCAGATGCCAGATCAAGATCCGGATTGCTGATTGTCAGACGTATGTGGTTTCCTGTAAAGCCGAGTAATTCGTTTGACGCCATAATGCCCCTCCCTTTGTTACCCAATAAAAGTTGACCTCACGACCTTTGCTGTTGAAGGCGACATCCCTCAAAGTTACCGCATCAACATCTCTTCCCGAGTCATTGTGCCTGTCCTGCTGGGTATGGTTGTGGAATAATGATAATTTTTATTGCCTATCACCATGATTATAAATAAAAAAGAGAGCAATAATCCCCAAGGCTTCCTAACCTAAGAGCGTCCGCTGTCCCAGGTTTTGGCGATTCTGCCGATAATGACAGCACTTAGGCCCCAGGCCATGGGCAGGGAGATGGGCATGCCGATGGTGCTGAAAAAGGGATATTGATACTGCCAGAAACCGAGCTGCATGCAGATAGCCTCTCCAATAGTCCCTAATATACCGCCCACGATAAAGATAAGGATATCTCTTTCCTTGTGCCAGAAGATGATACCGATCAGAAAAATGACCGAGTAGACCATGGCAATAGACCGCGCGATGGAAACAACCACCCACAGGTAATAAATGATGATAACCGCGGCCAGTATGCTGAACAGAATTCTTCTTGACAAGACTGTCGGGTCCGGCCAGCGGCGGTCGGCAAGATCGAGCATTGTCAGGGTAATGTGCTGGAACAGACAGAAAAGGGAGGCCCAGATCAGCGGTATCCATACAGGAATGCCCAGGATAAGACCCGGGGCATGGTAGCTCCAGACGCCGAATTTAACACATAGCATTTCGGATGGTGTCCCCAGGACCGCCGCAGCCAGCATTGCGGCGACATCAGCCGGATTTCGATAGTGCCAGAGCCAGAATCCTATACCGGCCATCAACAAGAGGAATGCCCCCAAGGGTCGTGGCCAAAAAAAGACCACGACCAGTGTCAGAAAAAGTCCGGCCAGGATTTCAACCAGAATCGCTTTCCTGATTCTGTCCATATTAAAGACCCCTGCGTTGTTGGGTAAAGTGCATGACGATGCCGGCGATACCGTATGACATGTCAAACATCAAAGCAGACAGTGCTCTGGACGGATCATTTTGGACAAATATAAGGCCATAAAGGGATCACTCCATCGCCTTTTTCATTTTCTTCATGGTCTGATCGACAAGCTCAGCAGTGTCTTCTGCTTTTTGGATGCTTTCCATTTTGTTCGCACCATCGACATTGTCAGTCTTTAAGTTTTTGGCGACCAGATATACGGCCACAAGTAGGGCGATAAGAGTAACAATGATGAAAACGCCTCGCATAATCTATTTTCTCCTTTGTTTTCCGAAGGCTTTAGGAGCTTTAGGGACGCCCTTTATATTATAAGTTTCTATGAATGGGTTCTTTAAACTTATTGCTTATCAAGGGATAAGCGGTCATTTCATTCGCCAAATTTCACCTTTCAGCCTGAAATGATATGGCGACAGATCCGATCAGGTTCGATATCTTTTTGGACTAACTGGCTACCCATACCGCAACATCGTAGGTTGAGGAAATCAGTTTATTGCTAACACGCCCGTGGAGCATGGCTCCCATAAAACTGACCGCCTCGCGACGCCCCACGACAATGGTCCCATAGTTGCCTTCCTGGGCTGTGTCGACAATGCTCTGGATAGGATTCCCCTGGTGAAACAAAAAATCAACCGCGATATTCTTTTTATTCATACCGGCTTTCACAAGGCGTTTGATTGCTTCGTCCATGTAGGGTCGAAAACTGTTTTGATTGTATTTCAGTACGGCTTCTTCGTCCAATGATCCCATTGTTCCGTTGTTGGAGATGGGTGACAGGTTCTGGGCATTGAATACATGGAAGAGAGAAACTTCCAGCCCCCGTGCGTATGCCAGATCACCGATACAGGTGGTGGCCCGCATGGCCTCGATGGATTCATCCAGAGCAACAAGAATTTTTTTGGATGCGGGTTTACCACCCACTACAATGACGGGCATATGTCTGACATTTTCGATGAGCTTGAAAGCCATGCTCCCCACGACAAGATCCTTGAGCCTGCTGATACCGGACCGCCCCACCACCAGGGCCTGGTAGTCTTGATACGATTCCTGGACGATATCTTTTAGTATGTTGGTTTTTTTGGTCTGCGTCTTAACGGTGACAGCCTCTTCCGGAAAACCGGCATCGGACAGAATCTTAAACGCTTTTTCTTTGAATTCGCCCAGGACTAGCTGGTTGTCGGCAAGCCATTTTTCCACCTTTACCTTTTTTGATCGGTATAGGGGATTGCGGTTCATGTCCCAATAGACTTCCGGGAAACCGGTTCCGACACTGAGAAGTACAATATCTGTCAGGTCGGGGGGAACAATCATGCTGATATAACGGACAGCTTCCAACGCCTGATCCGATCCATCAACGGCGATCAATATTTTTCTTCGTATGACTGCCAAATTGCCGCCTCCTTTTCAAAATACCCGTTATCCCGCTCTATCCAGGCTAACCCCGCCATTCGGTATCGTCCACCGTGGTCTTGAAATCGGGAACCACGACCCCTGGCGCCTCTAAAGTCTCGGCCTTTTCCAACTCTTTTGAAGAGGGTTTGCCCACAAATACGATCCGCTGGCGCTTGCATTTTTTACACGCGTCCAAAACTTCCAGGGAACAATCCGGTGTATACTCATCGTAATTGATGGTGGAAAGATTGTTTTCAATGGTAAAGAGACTGGACGTCCTGGCGCAGGCACCGCACCCGATGCACCCCACATTGCAAACACTGATGACATCTTTACCCTTGTCCTTGTTGGTACAGGTTACCGCCAGCATCCGTTCGGCCTTGAAAGGGGTGATGGTGATGATGTTTCGCGGACATGCCTTCGCGCAGGCACCACAGCCAACACATTTATCATAATCCACTGTTGCCAGACCTTCGATTACATTGATAGCGTCGAATTCACAAACCCGGGTACAATCTCCGAAACCCAGGCAGCCGTAAGTACACCCTTGAACATCGGTTACCAGGTTGGCAGCCGAACAACGCATCTCGCCACGGTATTCATTTCTTCCCAGGCGGTCGTTGTAATGGGCGCCGCAGTGCACCACGGGCCGGTAAGGAAGTGTTTCACCCACTTCTACACCCATGATGCCGGCTACTGCCGAGCTGCAATCGGCCCCCCCCACCGTACATTTATTCACGGCTTCATGTTCCAGAGCCACGGCCTCGGCATATTCTCCACAGCCCACGTATCCACACCCACCACAGTTGGCGCCTGGAAGGGTTTCCATAATGGCCAGGGCGCGTCGGTCCACGTCCACGTGGAATTTCCTGCTGGCCCACCCGAGAATAAAGGTAAGCACCAATGCCATGGAAAGCATGGTTGCGGCAGATAGGCTGATTGTAACCCAGGTCATGAGTTCTCCATACGATAATCCCGACATGTCAATGTCAGGAATTTACTTGTTATCTTTCGATGTATAAAATCTGGTCCCCTGGCCCCTTTGTTGTTTATTGAGTTGCTATCAGCCATCAACTTTTAGACGGCCTGAACACGGTACTCTCTGCCAGGGGCTTACCCTCCAACCCTTCAAACCGCCAACCCTCGGACCCTTCTTTTTCACCCTACATCAATGCCGTCCGGATGCCACTGTCCACACCGGTAAATCCCATAAAGGCCATGGCCAGGATACCACCGATGATCAGGGTGATGGCTGCTCCTTTGAAAGGTACAGGAATATCACAAAGATCGAGCTCTTCACGGATGCCTGCCATGATGACAATGGCAATGGTAAACCCAACACCACCAAAAAGACCCAGGGCCAAAGCACGCCCTAAATCCCAGACTTCGGCCGGATTCTCGACACCGACAATCTTGCTCATAACCGTCAAACAGGCAAACAGAATGGCACAGTTGGTGGTGATTAGCGGCAAAAAGACCCCGAAAGACTTGTATAGCGGCGGATAAAACTTGCGCATGTACATTTCCACAAACTGGACAGATGACGAAATTGAAAAAATATAGACAATGTAAGCCAGGATGGTCAGATTGATATTAGCTGCCTGTTCACTCGATATGAAAAATCCGGCCACCCAACTTGAAACGGGTGCACCCGGTACTAGGATCAGACTGGTAATGGTCCAGGAGATGAATACGGCGATAATCATGACAAACGTGACAGCACTTCCCATGCCCACGGCCATATCCACCTTGCGCGACACCCCGATAAATGGACAAATACCGACAAAATAGTAGAACACGAAGTTGTTTATCAGGGCTGCACCGATGGCAATCAAAAATATGTCGAATAGATACGCCATGGCTTAATTCCCCCTTTGCGGTGTGCTCGTTCGCCAAGCACGAATCCAGTTGACCCCGGCCAGGAGAAGGCCGAAGGTCAGAAATGCTCCGGGTGGCAATACCATGATCACCCACGGGGGCCAGGCAGCCGGAAGTATGGGTATACCCAGCAGCATGCCGGTGCCCAGAAGCTCCCGAACCACAGCGATGCTGGCCAGGGCAAGACCGAATCCCAGGGACTGGCCCAATGCATCCCCTGCTGCTGCCAGGGGGCCCTGTCTGGAAGCACAGACCTCGCATCGGCAGATGATGATGCAGTTAACAATGATCAGAGGGATATAAGGCCCGAGAGTCTTGCTCATCTGGTACATGTAGGCGCTCAGGACTTGATCTACGATGGTCACAAAAGTAGCGATGGTCAGGGTAAAGACCACGATTCGCAAGTGGGGTTTTAAAAGATCCCGGATCAGACTGACGATAATATTGGCGCACAGCAGCACCAGACCGACAGCCACGGCCATGGTCAACGCAGGCTTCAGTCCATTGGTCACCGCCAGGGTTGGGCACAGTCCCAGAAGCTGCCTGTAGACCGGGTTTTCCGGCAGAATACCCTGAATAAATCGCTCACCCGCTGTCGGAAGATTGCTCATTGACTCTCCCCTGTAAGGACGGTCCGGGAGCTAAGACGTCCTTTGATATCTATCACGGTCTGGTTTACAATACCGGCAACACTTCGGGATGAAATGGTTGCACCGGTAACGGCATCGATCGTATTGGGTATCGTGCTTTTTTCTTTTACCACCACAAAAGGCGTGGCTGTCTTTTTCCCCACGAATTGTTTCCGCCAGACAGGAAATGTGATCTTGTTGCCCAGACCGGGTGTTTCTTTTTGCTCTAATATGAACAGACCGGTGATGGTTTCAACCTCGGGATCAACACCAATGAGAACCTCGATTTTGTCGGCATATCCCTGCCCGCGGGCCTTAACCACCCAGCCGGTCATCAGATCACCACGGGTCACCTGGTAAAGGCGGTAATAGGTCGTCTTCTGACCCTTTTTCAAGGAGACGGTACCGGGGATGATCTCAAGCGGTATGCTGGTGTCAGCAACGTATTGAGCTGCATCTTCCCCCCAAACCAGTTCCGGAACCTGTGTCAGCGTTTCGTTCAGTTTGTTGGCGGCAATAACCTCGCTGAGACTGACTTGAACAAAGGCCAGGGCCGACCCAAAGCTGATGGCAAGCACAAGCACGAGCCAGGCCTGAGCCAAAAAACTTTTTTGAAACCCGTCCCTGCTGAAGATCGATCTGTTTTCAACGGTTTTTCCCAATTATATACCTCCAAAAGGCCTGGGAATGGTCCAGCGATTGATCAGCGGGGTCAGGGCATTCATCAAAAGGATGGCAAACATGATGCCTTCCGGATATCCGCTGAACAGACGCAGTATCATCACCAGCGTGCCCACACCCATACCGAAAATCCACTTGCCCCTGGCTGTCAAGGGACTGGTGACCGGATCGGTAGCAATAAAAAAGGCCCCGAAAATGAGCGCTCCCCCCATGATATGATGCAGCACGGTCCAGTGAGCGGACGGATCCAAAATATTGGTGATACCGCCAAGCACCAATGCTGCAACCAACACGCCAGCCGGAATTTCCCAGGATGCCACCCGCCGAATACACAGGTAAAGCCCACCCAGGAGGCACGCGGGTACACTGGTTTCCCCCAGGGAACCATTGGTATACCCCCAGAACAACGGAGCCAGATAGCTGGTAATACCGGATTGCTTATGCGCTGTCAGAGGCGTTGCCTGGGAGAGTATATCCACACCACCGGTCAAATCCACGTAGCCGGAGGCTGCCAGGCTACCGGCAAAGGATATCATGACAAAGGCACGTCCCACCATGGCCGGGTTGAAGATGTTCATCCCCAGACCGCCAAAAACCATCTTACCGATGCCTATAGCCACAACAGAACCGATAACGCCCACATACCAGGGGGCCGTGGCAGGCAAAGACAATCCCAGGATCAGTCCGGTAACCCCGGCAGACAAATCGGTCACGCTGATCGGTTTCGAGCGCATGCGGGTAAAGATCAATTCAGCCGCCAGGCAGGTGGTCACGCAGATCAACAATTGTGTGACCGCGTACCATTTGAAAAACCAGATAGCGACAATCACCGTTGGACTCAAGGCAATGATCACATCGCGCATCATGACCCGGGTGGTCATGCCCATGTTAAAGACATGCGGTGATGGCGCCACATGTATAGCGGGGCTGGATGGGTTGCTGTCGTTTTTTGAATTTAGTTTCATTTTTTCATTTCAGCTGCAATCAAGGCCTTGCCCGTACGGATAAGCTGCACCAGGGGCAGAGCCGCCGGGCAGATATAGGAACAGGAACCGCATTCAAAGCAGGCCATTATGTTGTATTTTCGAGCCAGATTCAGTTCATTGAGCCGGGAAGCCATGGCGATCTTTGTGGGCACCAGATTCATGGGACAGACATCCACACAGCGACCGCAACGAACACAGACGGAACGCTCTACCCGCTGGATTTCTTCATGGCTCAGCGCAGTGATGCCACTGGTGCCCTTGGTCACGGGAATCTCGAGGCTGGTAAAAGCAAACCCCATCATGGGTCCGCCGGCAATGATCCGGGCCGCTGTCTTTTTGAGACCGCCACAGTATTTAATCAGCTCACCCATGGCGATGCCAATGGGAACCAGCAGATTTTTGGGCTGTACAATACCGCCGCCGGTAACGCTTACCACCCGGTGAGTCAAGGGAAGCCCCCGCATGACACTCCGGGCCACACTGGTTGCCGTGGCCACGTTGGTCATGGCCACACCGATATCTGAGGGAAGACCGCCCAAGGGAACTTCACGGTTCAGGGCCGCCTTGATCAGGTGTTTTTCACTTCCCTGGGGATATTTCGTCTTTAGTACGGCGATATGAATACCGGCTCCGGATGCCACCTGCCGCAACGATGCTACGGCTTCCATCTTGTTGTCCTCGATACCGATATAGGCCTTTTTTGCACCCACAGCCCTAGCTGCCAGCAAAGCTCCGGCCACAACAGAATCGGGAGCTTCCACCATCACCCGGTAATCGGTAGTAAGATAGGGTTCACATTCGCAACCGTTAACCATCAGGATGTCTATGGGTTTCTGGTCGTTAGGCGTTATCTTGACATGTGTGGGAAAAGCCGCACCGCCGAGCCCCACGACACCTGCCTCGTGGATGGCCTTGGAAATTTTTTCCGGGGCCAGGGTCTGGTAAGATTTCTGGGGCCATTTCCCGCCGAACATTTGGTCCCACAGTGCCTGACCGTCAAGCTGTTTTCCTTCTACCTTGATGGCAATAGCCTGTAAATGCCGCCCATTTGCCAAGGTAACTGTTTCTGATTTTCGGACCACACCGGAGACCGGAGCATGGATAGGAGCTGATACAAAAGCTTCGCCCTTACCGATCATTTCTCCAAACACCACCTCTTGCTTTGCCTTGACCAAGGGGGTGCAAGCCCCACCGATGTGCTGCTGCAACGGCAAAAGTATCTTTTTCGGTGTGGGTATGATTTCAATGGGAGCATCGGCCGCCAGTGATTTTCTTTCCGGTGGGTGAACCCCATGGGCAAAGGTTCCCGGTCCGGGAAAAAATCCGGTAGCATCTTGCTCTCGATTTCTATTTTTCAGAAAAGCCATAATTCTATTCATTTCGTTCAGATGAATTTCCCGCTGCTTCATTTTATCAACGAATATATGCATCTACTTGCATCTGCAAGTCTTATTCCAACAAAAGGGAAATATCGGGGACATCCCCGACGAATTGGCCAATGTACATGGATCAAAGGCAGATGTGACCCTACTTTTCTTACGGTTGAGGCGAGTTACGATAGAAATATCCACTGGGGGGGGGTGGTAAACCTGTTTTTCGGGTACGGACCGATCTTTCTTCGAGGAATGATATATATTTCACGATAGCGCTGCTTCTCTGATGCGATTGCTTGCGCTGCTTTTGCAGCTTCAAGAGCCTTTTCGGCTTTTTTTGTCGTTTGGACATCTGGAAATATTTTTATGCGCGTAAAAGATAAAGCTACAGATTTTGTTTCTTAAGAAAACTCAGGGCAATGGCAATAATTTTGGCTGTTTTAACGGCATTTGCATCCGTATCACGAAATCCTTTCTCTCTTATTTCAAGATGCATCGATTCTACCCTGTCAAACCCGTAATTTTGCTGGTTGAACCATTGATTGAGTCGTTTGGCATCACGGCCGCGGTAATTCGACCCAGCTGGATGGGTTAAAATGGTAGTCAGTCCTCCGGCACACAGCTGGTCTCGGAAAATCTCCACCGTTTCATTGCGGGCCGAATAACGGCTCTGGGTTTCACCGGTTTTGGGATTTCCACCCTGGCCATAACCGATCAGAGCGTGCAGATCTTCAGGTGCTTCATGAAAAAGACCAAGGGATCTATGCTCCTGCCCTTGAGCGATGGCGACATCATCCGTGATCCCATGAACCCAGACAACATACTTCTTTGACCCGTTACTAACAATCGCAGTGATACGGCTGAGGTAGCCTGAGACTTTTTTTGAATGGTCGATCCTGTAGAGGTCTAGGAAATAGTTTTCGAAACTTTTGCTAATCGGGCCCTTGGGCTTGAAAAAAAGATCATTGATGATGGCATGACAGTCAAGTTCCTGCTGTATCTTTTCGGTAATGATGCCGGAACGCACATCGTTTTCAAATACACCATTGATGACCGGGCTATGGGGAGAAACGATCAGAAAATCGCGTTTGCCGGAGATGTATCGTATACCGCTGGGTTTTCGGTCCAAATCTTACTCCTATATTATCTACCCTGTGAAGTGGTAGTGCTACAGAATAGCAATAGCTTTAAAGTTGAATAAAATAAAGACAAAACATTGCTTCAGGGTTTGTTGAATGGATAAGTCCTCTTTTATCCTGGCGTTGGAATCCATCTGTAGTACCAAACTTTGTCAATCTTGTGGTGTCTTTCACGTTGATTCACTCTCTTTTGCCGATTTAAGCCTGATGAACTTGTGATTGCGATGGAAACGTTTTTCCGCTATCCTCTTCTAAAACCACAACATCAGGAGACCATCATGTCGGAATTGACCATAGCCGAATACCAGAAAACTGTCGACAAATGGGTCAAAACCTTTGGCGTGCGCTACTTTTCAGAGCTGACCAATCTCGGTATTCTGATGGAAGAAGTAGGAGAAACCGCCAGACTCATGACCCGGACATATGGTGAACAGAGCTTCAAAACAGATGAAAAGGATTCCGACCTGGCCGATGAATTGGCGGACGTCCTTTTTGTTGTGGTATGCATAGCTAACCAGACCGGCATCGATTTGACTGCTGCCATTGAAAGAAATTTAAACAAGAAAAGTAACCGGGACAGTCAACGACACTGGAACAATCCCAAACTGACACGCCAAAAAAATACGGAGCTTTAAAATGGTTCAGCCCATTTATCTGGATTACAACGGCACCACGCCCCATGACCCGGAGGTAATTGCGACCATGCGGCCGTTCCTGGATACCGAATTCGGCAACCCGTCCAGTTCCCACTGGTACGGTATCCGGCCCAAAAGAGCGGTGGAAAAAGCCCGGCAGCAGGTGGCTGATATGCTCAACTGTAACCCAGAGGAAGTTTTCTTTACCTCCGGTGGCACCGAATCCAACAACCATGCCATCAAGGGAATAGCCAATGCCCTGAAGAAAAAAGGCCGTCATATCATCACCAGCAGCGTGGAACATCCAGCAGTTTTAGAGGTCTGCGAGTATCTGAAAAAAGAAGGTTTCCAGACCACTTTTGTGGATGTGGATGACAACGGCATGGTCAGTGTGGATAATGTTGCCGCTGCCATCCGCCCGGACACCATATTGATTACTATTATGCATGCCAACAACGAGGTAGGAACCCTTCAGCCTATTCATGAGATTACCCGACTGGCCAGGCAGAAAAATATCTGCACCCATACCGATGCAGCCCAGAGCGCTGGAAAAATAGCCACGGATGTTCAGGAGATGAGCGTAGACCTGCTCTCAATCGCAGGGCATAAAATATATGCCCCAAAAGGAATCGGTGCCTTGTATGTCAAAAAGGGCTTGCTACTAGAAAAATTCTGCCACGGGGCAAGCCAGGAGATGGGTTGGCGCGCCGGCACCGAAAACGTGCTTGAGATCGTGGGACTTGGCAAAGCCTGTGAAATGGCCGATCGCAGTCTTGATAATACCGGAAGGCATTTAACAAACATGCGCGACCGACTATATAACAAACTGGCGGCACGGTTGACAGATATACGTCTCAATGGTCATCCTCATAAGCGTCTGCCCAACACCCTGAGTCTGTCTTTCAAGGACCTGGAGGCCAACCGCATATTGGAGGAAATTGGCCTGGAAGTGGCTGCTTCAGCCGGAGCTGCCTGCCATTCAGACACCGTAACCCTGTCCCACGTTCTTGAGGCCATGCAGGTTCCCCTGGAATGGGCCAAAGGAACGGTGCGCTTTTCCACAGGACGTATGACCACCACAGATGAAATCGACCATACGGTTGACATCGTGGTGGATGCCATTGGACGTCTAAATAACCAACAGTGAAGATAGACACATCATCTGTAATTTGTAATATTGTTAAAACTGGATAGTTAACATAGTATTTAATACGATAGATAAAACACGTATCCGATTGGAGGTTTCATATGGCTAAAGGTAAAGACAAAAGAAAACCACAGGAAAAGAAAAAAGCACAAAGCAGCATCAAAGAAAAAAGAAAACTGAAAAAGGAGAAAGCCGCAAAGAATTCTTAACTTTCAGATAAGACTATATGAATCGAGAAAATGTGTGCAAACCAGATCCAAGAATCTTGCTTGAATTGGCTCAAATGCGGATGCCGTTTGGTAAGTATAAAGATCGGCGCTTAATCGATCTACCTGAGCCTTATGTGGTCTGGTTTGCCCAAAAAGGATTTCCGAGCAACCATCTGGGAGATATGTTGCGCATGGTTTATGAGATTAAAGTAAACGGTCTGGAATACCTTTTCAAGCCGTTGAGGAACCTTTAGGCCGCAAAAGCAACAAAACAGAAAAGCGTGGATTTTTTGCGCTGATCCATGATATTTAGCCTGTATGCTGACAAAAAGTCCCCGACCCCTTATCCTGATTGCCTGCGCCTGTGCCATTTTCTGGCCGGGCGCGTTTATTTTCGGCCTCCCCGGCGTCCTGCGAAGACATTGGCAACTTGCATTTGACGCCGGCGACGGTGCGGTGGGCGGAACGATCTTTTTCATACTCACCGGTGCCACCTGCTTCATGTACCTGAGTGGACGTTTGCAGGAGAAATACAGTCCGGGAAAGTTGACTGCATTCGGGGCCGTCATGTGCGGCTGCAGTGCCATCTGGCTAAGTCAGACAGAAAGCATGCTCGAAGTATACATCTGGGCCTTTTCTGCCGGTGCTTCATCGGCCTTTGTTTACATCCCGGGTTTGACTGTCGTCCAGCGCTGGTATCCCGAAAGACGCGGGCTGGTTTCCGGGTTTTTCAATATGGCCTTTGGATTGTCGGCGGCGATCATGGCGCCAGTTTTTTCCACTCTCTTATTGAAATGGGGCTACCGGACCTTGACCCTAACGGCCGGCTGTACAGCTCTTTTCATCGGTCTGGCTGCCTCTGTTCTTATCCGGTTTCCCAAAACTGTCTCTTTAACGCCAACATCTGCCACCGCCATAACGCCCACCAGTCGCTCGGTAGGTGATGCGCTGAAAAGTCTGGAATTCTGGTGTCTCTGGCTCACATGGGCGTTCGCCGGTGCTGCCGGAGCCAGCATGCTGGTATTGGCCACCGGATTCGGCCTGGCCCGCGGCCTGAGTCTTGCGCAAGCCGTCGTTCTGCTCACAGCATTCAATCTGACCAATGGTTTCGGCAGGTTGATCAGTGGTTATATTTCAGACAGGATAGGGCGATCCCGCACAATGGCCATAAGTTTTGTCGGCGCAGGCCTGGCCTATCTGATCATGCCCCAATTGGTGGGCCTGTGGCTGTGGGCCGCACTGGCAGCAATCATCGGGTTTGCTTTCGGAACCCTGTTTGCAGTCTCAGCCCCCCTGGCCGGCGACTGTTTCGGCATGGCGCACTTCGGGCCTATTTTCGGGTTGATTTTTACCGCCTACGGTTTCGTAGCCGGGCCCCTGGGTCCGTGGCTGAGTGGCTATATCCTGGATATCACCCAGGGTAACTACACTTTCGTCTTTTCCTACCTGGGTCTGATGTATCTGACTGCGGCCGGACTTATTCTGCTGGTGAAGCCCTGGCGGGAATGTAGAATGTAAGGTCGCCTGGCAGGTGATAGACCTTTTCTCACTTTCCATATATGGATCAGGTCAAATGCCATTGACTAATGCAAGCAAACCTTGCTTCAGGGACCATTGCTGTCGTGTGAATACGCCATGGCCGGTATGGTATCAAAGCTTTCAGCTTCGGGTGTTTTCCAGTACATTTCCAGGGCTGCCTTTCCTTTTCTCTGAAAATACCGCACCAGGACGGCATATTGGCCCGGCTGCCTGATCTCGATCTCTGCCTCCGGCGTAAAACGGGCCGCATGAACGTCCGGATCGTCGAGAATCCTTTTGTTGTCCAGAAACACACGGATGCCGTCGTTGCTGTTGGCCTTGATCAGATATACCCCGCTTTCCTTAAAATTCAGGTAGCCCTGCATCTGCACACAAATCTCCCGGCTTTTTCCACTGCCGAACACTTCACCATTCCCGAATTGGTGGGCAATCATCGGGATCGGTTCACCTTGATAACCATTTTTTGTCATCCATTTATTGCCCGGCATCTCATCAATATATCTGATTTTTTTAGAATAATATAAAACAGAAAATCCGGGAGATGTTTGTTTCTTCTCTGTTTGTGAAAATGCCGGCTGGGGCCAGGATACCGGTTTCAGAGAACCGGATTCTCCATCTATCCCCATTTTTTGTACACCACCACAGCCGGTCAGCGTGATGATTATCCAGAGTAGCACCAACATGACAGTGCATCTTAACCTCGGATGCCCCATAGTCTTTACCTCCTTTAGCAGTTCGTTGTTAAATGACAGCTTTGGGTATCTGTTTTGATAAATAAAATTGAGGGAGGAGACAGGGGACTCTCTTAAAAGATACATTTCCAGGTCTGATGATGGAATATGCGAGCAAACGGTTAAGGCTACCATTTTGCCATGCAAAGAAAGACCACACACGGCACTCAAAAAATTATGCCCAGACGTTTAGATGAATAGGCAACACATCATAGATCGTAAATGTTATCTGTCAATTCTGATCACCGGGGGAACCCGTATCGTTCCCATCCCCCTCGACATGAAATTCAGGCATCTGACGTAGAGAGCCACTGTTAAAAATGACGTGGCCTTCCTGGAAACCAGCCTTTCTCAGAAGCGCCTCTCTGCTTGATTTAAGAACCGAATAATCTTTCATACTTTCACACAGCGTTTTATTTTTTGGGTCTGTACCATGCCATTGCAGATTGACTGAGCCCATATAATGCAAAAATCGTGCAAGATCAACATATAGTATAACGGCTATAAAGAAATAGAAAATATGGGGGGTCAATCTCCCAGGTTCTGTAACTAAAACCCAAATTACCTAACGACTGTGAGTTAAATGTAACAGTCTCCATCAAACCTTGAGCAGGGAGTCCTCACTTCCGAAATCATTCCGGATATAGCCATCAGCATCCCAGTCATTTTCCCATCGATGGGTACCAAGATAATACTTAAACCGATACAAATTGTTTGCAGGCAACGTAACCGTAATCGAAAAGCTTCCATCCTTAAGCTGCTTCATGATAGTTGCCTTTTTACTCCAGTCATTAAAATTCCCGCACAATACGACCTTCCTGGTATCGACATCGGGTGGCACCTTAAATGTCACCCTGCAAAACTGGCCTGTCTTTGTGTAGTTCTTTTTAAGCATGACGCCTCCTTATAAATAATGAGTTTATAGAACGCATCCACATGCTTTCAGCACAACTTTATTGAAGAACCTCGCAGCAAGCTGCGGGGAATGCACTCGCTGTTTCGGTTCAACCTCCTGCAATCATTGGTATTAAGTATATTTCAGCGTTGTCCGGAATAACAAACCTATCAAAGCTGGGCCGGGACACATACTTGCCGTTAACCCTGATCACGGCATATTGATGGGCATCGGCAATCTCCTGCATTAACTGCGACACGGTCATGCCGCTTTGCCAGGGCACCTTCTCGCCATCCAGTGTAATCACACCGTAACCCCGTTTTCCTTGAGAATCTCCAGAACGGCCGGAAAATCGATGCCCAGACGCTTGACGGTTTCTAATGTCGGGATTCCGTTCTGCGTCCACCCTCTCCTCGCATACACCGCGTCTTTTAATTGTTCATACTGTTCCTCCCGCAGTTTGCGTAAAACAGCCACCTTTTCCGTTGTCGATTTTCCTTCGATATCGACGCCATGCTTCTCTAATAGCTGACCATCGTATCGTTCCTGACGGGATTCGTATTCCTCATCTGTCACCGGGCCGACAGCACGATATGGAAGGATATCCTGGGCCCTTGTCCCAAAGCCCATTTTCAGGTTGAAGACCCGTTGGAAATTGTAAACTGCCTCGCTGATGGTGATGAGGTCTTCCGGGACAACCTTGCGCCCGGTTACCGCACCAAAATACTGGGCATACCAGGTCATATGTTTGATCACCTTGGCTGGTTCCTCGGTGTCCTTGTTATCTTCCGGAACAATGTCGTTCCAGGGAAGCTTACACAGACCACAGAGCCCGAACCATGTACGGAACATGGGGAACCAGTGCAGTGCTTCTGCTTTCTGTTCGAATGTCGGCATGTAATTGTGCACCATGTCCAGAAAGATAAGCCAAGCTTCGTCGTGCTGGGGTCCCTTGAGGGCCATGCCATAGCCACCCTGCTGAGCCAATGATTCCTTGGTCATGTACTCGGAAAACTCCAGACCCTTTGACTCCATGCCGATATCCTGCAGGATCTGTGCATCCGCACCAAATTCCGAGGCAAACAGTTTTTTCATCCGTCGAACGCCCTGGCCGAGCACCGTTCCAAACCCCTCACCCCTGGCCACCTGGTGGATCAACTCCAAGGCTGCGTCCCGGTTACCAAAATGAAGATCCAGCCCGCCCGTATGAGTTTCGTTGATAAGACCCATTTCAAAACATTCCATGGCAAATGCCATGGTGGTTCCCACCGAGATGGTATCGAGACCGTAAGTATCGCAATAAAAGTTGATTTCCACAATGGTAAAAGGATCAAAGATGCCCAGGTTGGAGCCACATCCGGCAATGGTTTCATACTCGGGTCCATCCACAAAAACCTTGGTGCCCTTGTAAGGGCCCGTCAGAGGCACAAAGTCCTTTACGCCATGGGAGCAAGCCACGGTGCAACCCATCCAGCATCCATCGAATCCTGGATCAAAAAGATCTTTATAAACCTCCTTTCCAATCAAACCGGCCATCTTATGCTGCCCGAATTTGAAATTATGTGTCGGTAACAGATCGAATTCGTTCATAATAGGAACCAGATGGGTCGTGCCGATTTTTGCCATCTCATTCTGTTTCGGGTCCAGCTCCACGATCTCTCTGGAATAACTTTTTGCAACAGCTTTCACTGTTTCCTTGTCATCAGGGTTGTTGGCGTTCATGGAAACGGTATCCCACCGTACAACCACCGCCTTAATGTTTTTATGGGCAAACACCGTGCCCAGCCCACCACGACCAGCCTGTTTATATCTGGCCCGTTTCCGTTTGGGATCGTACCAGGTGACGTTCAGACAGCCCATCAGACTATTTTTGGCACCCGGACCTGTGGACACAACAGATATCCCCCTGGGTTTCTCATTCCCAAAATGTTGGGTCAATACAGACGAAGTCTCATAAGCATCTTCAGGTAGGCCTTCTGCCTCGAAAATGGTTACCTTTTCGCCGATGCCGTCAATATAGATAACCACTTCCCGGGAAGCCAGGCCTTGTATCTCCAGGGCATCAAAACCTGAAAACTTGAGATAGGGGCCAAAATACCCGCCCACGTTGGAATCGATCACCGATCCCGTCAGAGGCGACAGGGATGTCACAATGCTTTTGCCTGATCCTGGATAGGATGGGGTTCCGCCCATGGGACCCGAGGCCATGCAGATGGCGTTTTCCGGATCCGTCCACTGGGTCTTGCCGGTAACGGCATGCCACAGCAGCCACAAATCAAAACCTTTGCCACCCACAAAAACCTGCTTCATTTCGTCGGATACCGGTTTGATTGTAATTTCGGCAGCTGAAATATTCACGCAAAGAGTCTGATTCGCATATCCCTTTTCGATTTGAGGTCGTTGATAACTCAGTGAATGGATGTCTTTCAAATTAAACGATTTCATATCTTCCTTCCTTTAGGTGTCTGTACTTTTTATGTGCAATAATCGTTTGAGGCCGGACACGGTATCCAGTGTCAAACTCAGCAATGCCGGAATCAGAAAAATGGTGAAAATTGTCGAAACCAGGATACCTCCAATGACGACGCTGCCGAGCCCGCGATAAAACTCGGAGCCTGCCCCGGGTGAAAGCACCAGGGGCGTCATGGCACATACCGTGGTGATGCTGCTCATATAGATGGGTCGTATGCGTGAGCGGACCGACTCGGCAATGGCCTCACGGGATGCCATTGCCGTCTTTCGCATGTTGTTGAGTGTCTGGTGAACGATAAGAATGGCGTTGTTCACGACGATACCCACCAGTATGACAAAACCGAGCATGGTAATGATGTCCAGGGGTTGATAAACGACAAACCGGTTAAGCAGAAAAAGACCCACGAAGCCCCCGGCAGCTGCCAGGGGGACGCTGAACATGATAATAAAAGGGTAAAGAAAATTTTCAAACAGGGCTGACATGAGCAGGTAGCTGATGATCACGGCCAGCAAAAAGTTCCACATGAGAGACTCCCGGGTTCGCGTCAGGTTGTCCGCGGTACCCCCCATATGAATATTGTAGCTATTGCCAAGCACGCCGCTACCTTTCAATGGACCGACGACCTTTTCGGAAATAAGCTGGGTCGCTGTCTCGAGAGCGATTTCCGCTGGTGGAATAATCTGTATGGTGATGGCTCTTTGGGCATACAGGTGATTGATCTGGCTAGGTCCCTCGGTCAAGCTGATATCTGCCACCGATGCCAGGGTCACCTTTTGTCCGGAAGGTGAAATCACCGGTAGATCCGACAGATCCTGAATGGTCGATATCCTGTTTTCTTCCGTCTTGACCATGAGATCTATCTCTTCACCCAGAAAACGGAACCCGCTGGCGCGTGCGCCGTCCACCAGAACATTGACCGTTGTACCCAGATCGGCAGTGGTCATACCCAATCGTGTCAAACGATCCCGGTCCGGGACAATCTGCATTTCCGGACTTCCCAGATCCAGACTCGGTATGGGACGAATCTGGGCACCGGGTAATACCCCCATGGCACCCCCAAAGACCTGCCGTCCGATACTGATAAGCTGCACCAGATCAGGACCTGTTATTTCAACCTCGATGGATCGACCCTTGCCGATGCCTCTCGCAAAAAGTCCTGGCTGCTGAACCACGGCAATCATCCCGGGAATTTTTCTGAGGGCGCCATAGATATACGGAAGAAGCTCCCGCGTCCGTTCTTGAACTTTGGACATCATCCCCATAAATGCCTGTTGCCCGAAAGCTACAAAGAAAAAACTCTCGAGGGGAGGGAGGTTCAGTTTCAGAGCCGTTTCACTATCCCCGTCATGGTTGATCAGGGGCAGAATGTCTTTTTCGACTTCCAATGCAATTCGCTTCATTTCATCCTGGTTATAGCCGGGAGGAGGGATGAGAATACCGAACAGCATTTCGCGGTTCCCCTGGGGAAGGTACTCTGTCTTGGGAATCAAGCCCACTGCAAAACTGACGGACAGGGTGGTTAAAACCAACACAACCATCAATCTGGCAGTCACATACCCACACATCCAGTAGATAAAACGGGTGATCAGATTGACGAACCCGCCGGCCAGTCCAAGGACTGAAAACCGACCTCTCTTTTTCGGCGAGGTGGTGTCGACCCGACCCAAAATCTTGGCTGAAAGTGTTGGAATACCGGTGATGGATACAATTAAACTCAATAAAACCGCACTGCTGATGGCAATGGCGATGTCTCGAAAAAGCTGACCGGCTTCTTCCTGTACAAATACGATGGGCAGAAATACCGCCACGGTGGTGAGTGTACTGGCCAGGACAGCACCCCAGACTTCTACCGTGCCGTCATAGGCGGCTTCCACACGAGATTTTCCCATTTCACGGTGACGAAAAATGTTCTCAAACACCACAATGGAATTATCCACCACCATACCGATGGCAAAACTGAGTCCTGCCAGACTGACCACATTGATGTTCCGCCCCAGCATGGTCATGATAAGAAACGTAGCAATAACGCTGATGGGGATCGCCAAAGAGACAATAAAGGTACTGGCAATACTCCGTAGAAAGAGAATCAGCACCACAACCGCCAGAATACCCCCCAGGAAAATGTTCTGTCGCACAAGATCGATGGCGCTGTAAATATAGCGGGTTTCATCGTAAACCTGGCGGATTATCAGGTTTCTGTCCTTGAGAACGGATTCATTAAGCTCCGCCAAAACCTTTTTCAGGCGATTCATGATTACAAGCACATTGGAACCCGGTTCCCGGACCACATTCATGACGATGGTGGGTGAGCCTTCATGGCGGACCACCACGTCCAGTTTTTCATAACCGAGCTGGACATGTGCGACATCACCTATCTTGACCGGTATATTGTTCACCCGTTTGATGATGACATTTTCGACGTCGGTGACATCCCTGAGCTCACCCACCGTACGGGTGACATATTTTCGCTTCCCTTCGTCAAAACTGCCGGCACTCACATTCCTGTTTTCAGCATCCAGAGCTCTTAAAAGTTCGGGTATGGTAATTTTGCGGGAAGAAAGGGCTTCCGTGTTTATGGTGACGGTAAGCTCCCTTTCCTGGCCTCCATAGACATTCACCGAAGCGATGTTGTCTATTCTTTCCAGGAAGGGTTTGACATTGTCATTGATAAAGTCGAACTCCTGGTTCAGAACACCCTGGTAGCCATCTCTGGGCTTCAAAACCATCCAGGCAATGGCCTGATCCCGCCGCCCTCCGGACTTGATCAGGGGTTTGTCTGCATCGTTTGGATATTTTTTTACCTGGTCAAGCTTCTTGGACACCCGCAAAAGGGCATCATCCGGGTCCGTGCCGATTTCAAACATCAGGTTGATATAAGCATAGCTGTCCCGGCTTTCGCTTTCCATGCTGTCCAGTCCCTCGATGTTTTTCAACTCCTCCTCCTGGACATCGATAATCTCCCGTTCCACCTCCTGGGGGCTCGCACCCGTCCAACGGGTTTCCACGGACACCTCGGGCAGATCCACATTGGGTGTCAACTGGATCGGAATTCGGTAAAGTGAAATGAAACCGAACAGAACCAGCAGGATAGCACCCACAATTACGGTTACCGGTCTTTTTATGGCAGTCTCGACAAGTTTCATCAGTCAATAACCTGTACGGCCTGGCCGGGTCTCAAGCGCTCGTTGCCACGGACAACTACCTGTTGTCCCGGTTCCAGAGCCCCCTGGATGGCGGCATTACCATCATAGTACCCCACAACCTTGACGGGAACCGGAACTGCTTTGCCACCAGCGACGGTATAGACCAGACGTTGGTTTCCAGAGGTGACAATGGCATCTTTAGGCAGTAGCATAACGGTTCGTTTCTCCCCGACACTGAAGGTGACCGTCGCGGCCATGCCACTCTTGATCCTAAATTTCTTGTTTGACAGCTCGATATGCACGGGAAATGTTCTGGCGTTTGGATCCCCCATGGGCAGAATCGTGGAAACGGTTGCGGACAGGGGTGATATACCCAGGCTATTGATGACCGCACGGACATTGCTGCTGGACTTGATCCCTACCATATATTTTTCAGGCACATCCACCACAATGAGGATACGGTTCATGTCCACCAGCGTGACTACCGGGCCACCGGTATCGACCCACTCCCCTACCTGGGTATGCTCTAACGCAACAAAGCCTGCAAACGGCGCCTGAACACTTTTCTTGGAAATTTCGTAATCCAACTGTTCGATATCGGCCGCATTCATTAAAAGGTCTTTTTCAAGAGCACTATGATTGTAGAAAGCTTCGTCATACTGTCTTTCGGCCACACTGTTGGTACTCTTGAGATTGCCGATGCGTTGCAGTTCCTTTTCAGCCAGAACGAGTGCTGCCTGGATACCGGCGCGGGCAGCCTTGGCCCCTTTTAGCCGCAACCGTGCACCGGTAGACCCCAATACCGCCAGGGGCGTTCCTCTGGCAATAAAGTCTCCGGCTTTGACATAAAAGACCTCCACCAGACCCGACACCTCGGATGCAACGACACTCTCCCGTATGGGCTTTGTGGTACCTACCAAGGAAATCTGGTCACGGACGGTCTTTTCCAGAACAGGTGCCACCTTGACCGGAACGGCTGGAGGTGTTTTTTTCTGTTCTTGGGCATAGGAAAAGGAAGTAAAATTGACCCCTGCAAGTATTGCCAGGAATGCACATATCAGTGTACGGACGAAAAACCGATAAAACAGATACATCGAACCACTCTCCCTTCTGATTGCAATAATAAAAAACTGATATCAGAATAAAGGCTTACCATCAAGATGATTACGTCATAGGTTTTCTGATCATTACAAGGACAACACTGACGACAATGTAAATCAAACCGGCGGCCACAATGAGAAATTTTGGAATGGCACACCAGAAAGCCAGCGCTGGCCACAGCGCACTTTCGGAACCCAGAAGAACCTGCATCAGGCTGATGTTTTCGGCAGCATCCAGCAGGGCCGCACACAGCTGTCCCCAGGCAAGGGGCGCCCCTAACAATGAAAATATTATCATACGTTGGAATAATCCACGGGCTGCCAGGACACATCCCAGCCCTATTGCTCCGGCATAAGAAAAGAGAAAGAGAAAATCAAGACCCAGGCTCAATCCTGCATAAACGGCTCCCTTAGGCCCCCATGAGGCGAGTATGTTCTCTGCGGTTTCCAGGTTTCCTGCAAACTCAAAGGACACGATGCCGCTGGGTGCAGCTTCAGTTCTCAGCTTACCATCGAAAAATCGCAGCCCCCCCATGACAACGAGTGTGACCACAAGTAGAATGACAAAACCCTGTTTTTGGGCCTTGATGGACAACCACTCAAATGGATTGGGGTTTTTCATGCCTTTCCTCTTGGCTTGTTAGCGGGTCAATTGACGGCTATTACGGTTTACATTAATTTATTTCGTTTGATCGCCGCTCCCGCCATTAACGCTATTTATAATGCCTTGCAAAATAGTAGGGGTGTGGATCGATATGGGGCGACGCCTGATCCATGATCTCCGCCACAAGTTTTCCCGTACCCGGCGCCGCGCTAAGTCCGATCATGTTATGCCCGGCGGCAACCATGACATTTTTCAACCGGGGCGAATAATCGATAAAGGGCAGCCCGTCCATGGTCATGGGCCGGAAACCGGACCATTCCTCCTTTTTACCATTGCTCACCCATTGACCAAAATAGCCATTGAAACCGCGGGTCAAAGCCCCTAAGCGCCGTGGATTCACCCGGGTGTCAAATCCCGAAAACTCCATAGTGCCTCCCAGACGGCACGCATCCGGCCAGGGTGTGGAGACAATGCTCTGTTCTTCAAAAAAGCATGGGATCTCAGGAAATATTTTCGGTCGACCCATGGTGATGGAATACCCTTTTCCCGGTTGTATTGGAAGATTGCACCCCAGCACGTTCTCGAAACAGGGCGCCCAGGCCCCGGTAGCCAGCACAAATGCATCGGCCGAGAGCTCCGTATCCCTGGTCACGACGGAAACAGCAAGACCATTTTTTTGTCGAAACGTCTGGACAGGACAATTCTCCAAAATCCGTGCTCCGCGGCGAAGAAGGATGCGGCGCAACTCAGACATGAGTTGTTCGGGGCGGAGGTGGGCCGTCTGTCTGTAGAACCAGCCACCGCTGACACCATTTTTCAACCCCGGCACCCATTCAAGCATGGTTTCCATGTCCAGCGCTTGAGCCTCAATACCAAACGTTTTTAAATAGGCATCTGTTCTGCAATAATCTTTCCACCCCTTTGCCGATCTATAAATATGAAGGGAGCCCGCCACATCCCAGTCACATATCACTTTTTCCGCTTGAATGAAGGCTGGATACAATTCAAAACTACTCTGCAGCAATGCGTGGCGGCCCATGGTAGATCTCAGGACAGCTTTTGGATGAGAGTTATAAGCGAACAGACAGAGCCATTTTATCAGGTTAGCGTCTATACGCGGTTTGACATAAAGAGGTGAATCCTTTGCCAGGGCCCACTTGAACGCTTTGGTCAGGGTATTCAGGGAATTGAGAGGTAAGATATGATTTGGAACGATCAGGCCGCAGTTACCACTGGATGCCCCCTGGCCAAAACATTCCTTGTCGACAATGGTGACCGACCAACCTTTTTCCAGCAGATAATATGCTGAAAACCCACCGATGACGCCACCACCGATGATGATGACATGCTTGGATGTTTCCATCGTCATACGTTTTCTTTATATTTATGGCTCTTTACCCCATACATTTCGGCGATATTCGATGGTATGGAAATAAAGGCTCTTCTCTTTTTAGAAGTCATCTCAAAAATGTCTTTTGGCCCAAATCCTGTGTTGATCTCTCGTTTAAAGGGAGCAAATCGTATTCTATACTGCAAGTTCAATTTGTTACACCAACCCCATCTCCGTTAAGGGTTTATTTTCGAGAATACGCCGGGGAGAAAATATGGACAGGTCCAAAACAGGATCTTTACCCAAAATAACTTCTGACAGATAGCGTCCCACTGCCGGGGCCTGCTGCAGACCATGACCCGAAAACCCATTGGCTAAAAAAAGACCCTTAATTTCAGGCCACTCTCCCAGAATGGCATTGCTGTCCATCCGGTTGACCGCATATAGACCAGCCCATCCCCGGATAAGTTTCAGGGTATCGAATGCGGGCACAAATTCGGCAAGCTCCAGCCACAAAGCCTCATAAAATCGTTTCTCGTCCCAGGAAAAATCAAAGCCAACCGGATCCTCATCCATGGATTTCCCCAGCAGGATATGGCCGCCTGTTTCCGTTCTAAAATAAAGATCCGATGGGAGGACCGTCAATGGCAGCGGCTGTTCGGGCTTCACCGTCGTATCCAGTACAAACACCTGACGCTTGACCGGTTCGACCGGTAAAGCGACATTGGCTGTTCCGGCTATCTGTGCTGCCCATGCACCGGCACAGTTGATCATAATGCCGGTCCCAATCGTATTGCCCGATGCCAACGCCACAACATCCACCCGTTTGTTTGTCGTATGGATTTTAATCGCCTCATCTTCGATATAACGTGCCCCCATGGCAATGGCTTTTGCCTTGTATCCCATCAGGGCGGCATAAGCATCGAAATAACCATCCTGAGGGCCAAAAGATCCGCCAACATAACCTTCCATACGGTACAAAGGGTATTGCGCAGCTATCTCCTCCGGGGTCTTCCACAGAATGTCACAGCCCAGGTCGTGTTGCAGTTGAATCGCCTTTTTTGCAGATTCGAGCCCCTTTTCATCCACCACAAACAGGTTTCCTTCCCGCTTGAAGCCGATACGTGGGTTTTTATCCCCCACCGCCATATCCTCCTCGAATCGTTCCAGGATCTCAAAAGCGTATCGGGATATCTGGACATTCTGTTTCAGACTGAACTGAATTCGGGCATTGGACATGGACAATGTGGTAGATGCATGGGTATAGGAAGGATCTTTTTCAATCACCACAATTTTCAGACGGTTGTCCGCCAGAAGCAGAGAATAAGCCGTGGCGCTCCCCATAATGCCACCGCCAATGATAATAATATCAATAGTGTCCGTCATAAAGATTGGGTCCTTTCTTATATTGCTATTTACAGCTCTAACCAGGTCCCGATTCCTTTTTCTCTGGCCCTCTTAAAAATCAAGGGGGCCACGGCCATGTCCTCGATGGCAAGACCCAGGTTTGCGGTCATGGTTTTTTCCTCTTTTGTCTCCCGTCCCGATTTTTCACCCGTCACCAATTCTCCCAGATCGGCATGAATGGGTGGTGTCTTTTGAAAATATCCCAGTGTTTTGTAGTGCAGCATCTGCGGCGTGTCATCCGTACAGAATTTGCCTGATTCCTTCATGGCATGGACATGCCAGTAGGAATCAAAATCCACCAGAGAAGCGAACGCGCCTTTTGACATCCACCCGGCCTGAATGGTAGCATGGGGCTTTTTCAGAATCGGACCGGCCGTCACGATGATGTCACTGTCTGTCACCGCCGCTTCAGGTGTCTCAACAACTTCCACATGGACATCAAAACGGGTTTGAATTTCTTCTGAATAGACACGTGCTGACACTTTATCTGTATCAAAGGCTTTCACACTTTCAATGGGGAACAGTACGTTCAAGGCCTCAAAATTGGTCCTGCCCTGGACACCACACCCCAGTATTCCGACAATCGACGACTCCGGTCGTGCCAGATAAAGGGCCGACAAGGCGGTTGCGGCACCGGTTCTCATCCCGGTGAGCCATACACAATCCATAACTGATATGGGCAGACCTGTCTCTGCATCGTTTAAAATGAGTAGTCCGTTGATGTAGGGCACACCCAATTTGAGATTATCCGGAAAACCACTGACCCACTTGATACCGGCAGCCTTCATTGACGGTATATAGGCCGGCATGGCATGGATAAAGTTATCGCCGCCGCCGGGGTGAATCCCCGGTTTTGGCGGCATTTCCGTTTGTTGTTTTCCTTTTTCCTTAAAAGCGCCTTCCAGCAGATCGATAATTTCCGCCATGGTAACACCGGCAGCGGCCACGTCTTGCCGGGAGAGATAGAGCAGACGGTTTGAAGACATAAGACCTCCTTATACAGGGCATTCACGTGGGTTGTTTAAAACGTTAATCTCTCAATAAATGTGTCAACTTGTCCGGCACAGGGTCTATTTCTAAAGGAGGCCGGGTCAAAATGCAACTCGTTTCCGGAAATCAGTCTCCGGAACAATTTTTCCTTTTGACAAGACTTGAAATATTATATTTAGAAACGTATAAGCAGCAAACGAATCATATAAACGATATGAAAAGGAATATATCATGGAAACCTTTTTTCAATTTCTGGAAAACAATCAAATCGCCTACAAACGCCACGACCACCCGGCAGTTTATACGGTGGAAGAAGCCGACCGGCTCGTACCGGAACTATCGGCTGCGAAAACAAAAAACCTGTTCCTGAGAGACGACAAGGGCAAGCGTCATTTCCTGGTGGTGGTGCCCGGTCACAAGCAGGTGAATTTAAAACTATTGAAAAATCGGATGGGGGTCAAACGGATCAGCTTCGGGTCTCCGGAACGAATGAAAAAACACCTGGGCATTGAGCCGGGGGCGGTCTCAATCATGGCCCTATACCATGACAAGGCTCATGCCGTGGAGCTATTTGTGGACCAGGAACTCTGGAAAGCAGAATCTTTTCAATGTCACCCCCTGGTGAACACTGCCACCCTGGAGATCACCCGGGAAAACCTAACACGCTTCCTGGAAATCACCGGTCATGAAATGAAGACGATTGAAGTGCCGGAGCGCTAAGCTTTCAGGTGATAAGCATTAAGCTATAAGCGGTCAGCAGCCAAATGCTCATTCGCCTATCCGTTGACAATGCACTTAATCTCCACACACCCGCCCTTGGGCAGGGCGCTCACTTCGATTACGGCCCGGGCAGGCTTGTGCCCGGCAAAAAAGGCCTCATAGATACCGTTGAATTCCAGAAAATTCTCCATATCGGTCAGAAACACATCCACGGCGACCACCTGGTTCAAACTGCATCCGGCAGCCTCAACAATATGCTTCAGGTTCTCCAAGGCCTGCTGTACCTGGCCGGCCACATCCTCGCTTACCAACTCCCCGGTCTCCGGGTTCATTCCCAGTTGCCCGCTCACAAAATGCCACGCTCCTGCGCTGATGCCCTGGGAATAAGGGCCGATGGCGGCCGGCGCCTGATTCGTCTCGATGGGTTGAATTGCCATAGGTGAATCTCCTTGATTGACAAGCTATATATAAAGTGCCGTTGTCTGTAAAATTATCTCATCCTGGACCATGGTAAAACAGTGTTGATCGTTTCCAAACCATGTCGGGGTTATTTCTTCATTTCCTTGAGGCGTTTTTCAACAAAGGCTTTTTCGTTCCCGGCCAGGGTACAGGTGAGAAGGTGGCTGGCTTCGAGCTCCAATATTTCTTCGAAGCTGGCGCTCATACCCTGATCGATAGCAATTCGGGACAATCTCAGGGCCATTGGGGATCGCTCGGCAATTGTTTGGGCCATGGACAGGGCTTCATCCATCAGGTCATCATCGGGAACCACTTTGTTGGCCAGTCCGATTTTGCGTGCTTCCATCGCGTCGATAAATTCACCCGTAAAAATGAGTTCTTTGGCTTTACCCAGACCCACAAGATGGGTCAATAATTTGGTGCCTGCGTTTGTCACTGTTAACCCAACACCGGTTTCGGGAAATCCGAAAACGGCAGATTCAGCGGCAATACGGATATCGCAGCTCATGGCGATTTCACAACCCCCGCCCACCGCATATCCCTTGACAGCGGCAATCAGGGGCTTGTCCAGCTTCAGGGTATAGCGTTGCACATCCTGAAGCCGCTCCGCTTCATCCATCCATGTGTCGACGCTTTTTCCTTCAGCGGTCTCTTTCAGGTCTTCGCCGGAGCAAAAGCTCCTGCCGGATCCGGTAAGAATGATGACCGCAGCATCCTTGTCGCGGCGGGCGGCATCGAGTATTTCCATGAAGGTTTTTAAAAGCTCCCCGGTCAGGGCATTCAGCCGGTGGGGACGATTCAGGGTAATGATACCGACATTCCCTTCACGATGATATAAAACGGTTGATGTTTCCATTCTTTTAATCCCTGTTTCTATACATCCAATACGATTGAAACGTCCCATGGTTATTGATCAAGATATAGGAGATAGCTTCAAACAATGACCGCACGCTACTCACCCAGGTAAGCCTTCTTAACCTGTTCGCTCTCCAGCAGCACAGAAGACTTGTCCGTCAGCAGAATCTTGCCTGTTTCCATGACATAGCCTGTATCGGAAATACTCAGGGCCATGTTCGCGTTCTGCTCCACAAGAAAAATGGTTGTGCCACTGTCCTGGCTGATTTGCTGAATGGTTTCAAAAATCACTTCCACCAGCTTGGGGGCCAGACCCAGGGAAGGTTCGTCCAGAAGTAGCAACTTGGGTTTCTGCATCAGGGCCCGGGCGATGGCCAGCATCTGCTGCTCTCCGCCACTCAAGGTGCCCCCCAGTTGCCCGGTACGCTCTTTCAGGCGTGGAAAGAGCGTAAAAACCCAATCTAAATCTTTGGCAATTTCTTGTTTGTCGTTGCGCAGATAGGCACCCATTTCCAGGTTTTCCCGAACGGACATATTGGGAAAAATTTGCCGGCCTTCCGGGCTTTGAGCTACACCAAGCGCGGCAACATCTTCGGGTTGGAGTTTTTGAATTTCCCGGCCTTCGTAAAATATCTTCCCCTGGGTAGCCGGCTGGATGCCGAATATGGTCATCAGTGTCGTGGACTTACCTGCACCATTGGCACCAATCAGGCAAGCGATCCCCCCTTTGAGAATGGTTATCGAAACACCCTTCAGGGCATGTATATTCCCATAGTAGGTATGCACATCCTTGAGTTGCAGAATTGGTTGATCATTGGCCATTTGCGGATTCCTCGTGTTGGTGCTGCTTGGTCGCATGCAGTTCACGTTTACGTCGGCTTGCCGGTATCAATCCTTCCGGTTTCAGGACCATCATCGCCGCCATGGCGGCACCAAAAGCCAG
>RCNC010001798.1_pt1 | contig 29856 bp, 23 predicted proteins | sample 2041301 | NCBI WGS metagenome assembly RCNC01 (sample SAMN09708231, study PRJNA481090) | Marine sediment metagenome, whole genome shotgun sequencing project. | biome: marine sediment; feature: ocean; material: sediment; isolation source: Sewage treatment plant 13A marine sediment (STP13A) ... | reverse complement strand
CTGGCTGGGCATCCCCGTGGACTGGGACCAGATCTCGGAGGCCCGGGTGATCGTGGAGGTGGAACTGGAGGACTTCCGGGTCAAGCCCTCCCAGGGGACGCACTTCTTCCAGAACCTCACCGCCCTGCAGATCGGCTACCTGACCATCCGGCGCCGTCAGGAGCACCATTTCATCGATTGGCCGTGGCTCGAAGCCCGGCCAGCGGTGGCCGAATCAGAGTTCATCCGCCACCTGCGTCTGGACACACCGCTGGACATCCGCATCGACGGCCAGACGGCCCAGGGGGCGGTGCTCAAGCCGGAGTGAGTGAACTAAGAAGTCTTTTCTGTCATTGCGAGGAGCCGTCGAAGACGGCGACGCGGCAATCTCTCTGGCGACAGTATCGCGGCTCAGGAGATCGCCACGTCGCGGGCGTCGCCTGCTCCTCGCGATGACACGGAGGATATTTTACGATGAGAGCGTTGATCGTGACCGAACCCGGCGGACCGGAAATGGTTCACCTGGAACAGCGGGATATCCCCGAACCCGCCGCGGGAGAGGTCCTGGTGCGTATGCGTTGTGCCGCCCTCAACCACCTCGACCTCTGGGTCCGGCGAGGGCTTTCCGGCGCCAGCTACCCCGCCATCCAGGGGGCTGACGGATCGGGTGTGGTGGAACGGTGTGGTGACGGCGTGACCGGCCTGGAGCCGGGGCAGGCGGTCTGCTTCGATCCCAGCCTTGGCTGCGGGCGCTGCGAGTTCTGTCTGCGCGGTGAGCACAGCCTTTGTGTGGATTTCAAACTGCTGGGGGAGGGGAGGGACGGCACCTGTGCCGAGTATGTGGTGCTGCCCTGGCCCAATGTTCACCCGGTGCCCGACGGGATGAGTTTCGAAGAGGCGGCCGCGTTTCCCCTGACCTTCATCACCGCCTGGCGGATGCTGGTCACCCGCGCCGGGGCTCGGCCCGGGGAGACGGTGCTGATCCACGGCATCGGAGGCGGGGTGGCCTGCGCGGCGTTGACCCTCTGCCGGGCCATGGGCCTGCGCGCCATCGTCACCTCCAGTTCGGGGGAGAAGCTGGGGCGGGCGGCGGACCTCGGCGCCTGGAAGGGCATCGACTACACCGCCTGTGACAACGTGGCCCGGGAGGTCCGCCGGATCACCGGCGGGCGGGGTGTGGACCTGGTGCTGGACAACGTGGGCGCCGCCACCTGGAAGTCGAGCCTGCACGCCCTGCGCAAGGGTGGCCGGCTGGTCACCTGCGGGGCCACCAGTGGACCGTCCCCGAGAACCGACATTGCCCGGATCTTCTGGAACCAGCTTTCGATTCTGGGCTCCACCATGGGCAGCCGGGGCGAATTCAGGGATATGCTCGCCTTTGTCCGCCGGGCCGGCCTGCGCCCGGTGATCGACCGGGTCTTTCCCCTGGAGGAGGGCCGCCAGGCCCAGGAATACCTCGAGGCCGGGAAACAGTTCGGCAAAGTCGTCCTGAAGATCAGCGGGTGAGGGCGGGGTAACCATCCCATCCGAGCTTCGGTCTCAATATCAGTCGGGTCGGCATCTCCGTCTTCGCTCACGGTCTCAAATCGCGGGCGGGGACTATCCCCTCCGAGCTTCGGTCTCGAGTTCACGTCAGGGTTGTCATTTTTCTCTCGACAGGCGCTCGGAGGGGATAGTGCCCCACCTGCTTACCCCGTTACTATCCCTGATCAAGACCAGAATCAGTAGGAGTCGGGTCGGTATCTCTGTCTGAGCGATATGTCGAGAGGTTCTTGACAACCCTCACGTGAACTCGAGACCCGTGAGCGAAGACGGAGATACCCACCCGACTCTCAAGATCCGTACGAAAAAAAGGGACAGTCACCGATTTCCTGCGGAAATCTTGTGACAGTCCCCATTTTTATCGAGTTCTTTACACGTACTCGAAGCGTGCCGTGAAGTGCCGCAGGAAATCGGGCTCGTAGACGATCTTCAACCCCCGCAGTTCCGACTTGCGCTCCACGATGGACTCAACCGATTCCAGCACGCAGTCGGCGTGGCTCTGGGTGTAGACCCGCCGCGGCATGGCCATCCGCACCAGCTCCATGGTCGCTGGAATGAAGTCGCCGCTCTTCGGGTCCTTCTTGCCGAACATCACGCTGCCGATCTCCACCGAGCGGATGCCGCCGGCCAGGTAGAGCTCCACCGACAGGGTCTGTCCCGGGAACTGCTCCGGCGGGATATCGGGCAGGAACCCGGCGGCGTCGATGTAGACCGCGTGGCCGCCCGGGGGTTGCAGGGTGGGGAAGCCCCGCTGGTTCAGGCCCTCGGTGAGGTAGCGGGTCACCGCCAGCCGGTAGTGCAGGTAGTTCTCGTCCAGCACCTCGTCCAGGCCCTGGGCGATGGCTTCCAGGTCGCGGCCGGCCAGGCCGCCGTAAGTGGGAAACCCTTCGTGCAGGATCAGCAGGTCGCGGCACTTGGCCGCCAGGTCCCCGTCGCGCAAGGCCAGGAAGCCGCCGATGTTCACCATGCCGTCCTTCTTGGCGCTCATGGTGCAGCCGTCGGCCAGGTCGAACATCTCCCGGGCGATATCCCGCACGTTCGTGTCCGCGTACCCCGGCTCGCGCAGCTTGATGAAATACGAATTTTCGGCGAAGCGGCAGGCGTCAAGGATGAAGGGGATGCCGTGGGACTTGAGAATCTCGGAGGTCCGCCTGAGGTTGGCCATGGAGACCGGCTGGCCACCGCCGGAGTTGTTGGTCACCGTGCACATCCCCAGGGGAATGTTGTCGGTGCCGCGGTCGACGATGAACCGCTCGAGCGCGTCGTGATCGATGTTGCCCTTGAAGGGGTAGTCCAGCTGGGGGTCCTTGCCTTCGGCGATCACCAGGTCAACAGCGTCGGCGCCGGTGTACTCGATGTTGGCCCGGGTGGTGTCGAAATGGTTGTTGTTCGGCACGGCCTTGCCCCGGCCGCCGGTGATGGTGAAGAGGATGGTCTCCGCCGCCCGGCCCTGGTGGGTGGGAATCACGTGCTCATACCCGGTGAGGTCGCGGACCTTCTTCTCGAAGCGGTAGAAGCTGGGCGACCCGGCATAGCTCTCGTCGCCGATCATCAAGGCCGCCCACTGGGCCGCGCTCATGGCGCCGGTTCCCGAGTCGGTGAGGAAGTCGAAGATCACGTCTTCGGACTTGACCAGGAAGAGGTTGTAGCCGGCCTTGCGGATGATCTCCTCCCGTTCGGGACGGGTGGTCATCCGGATCGGTTCCACCATTTTGACGCGGTAGGGCTCGAATATGGTACGCATGTCGCCTCTCATTCTGGGATAACTCATGAAGAGTGAAATAGTTCCGTGGCAAAGAATAGGTCAACTGCCGTGGCCTGTCAACCCTTGGCCGCGGTGGGCGGGAAGGGCGATTTCACCGGGCCGCGCAGTTTCTTGCGGACAGCGAAGCGGACCATGTCCAGCAGGTTCAGCGAGGCCTGGGCGGCGAATACCAGCAGGTGCCAGGGGTAGAGCAGGAAGAGCAATGCCCTGGGCCAGCGGGGGTAGCGGCCCCGGAGAAACCCCGGCGAGGGGAAGATATAGGAAACGATGTCGAAGAGCCGCACGGTGTTGAAGAAGAAAACCTTGGTCAGTTTGTCGAACCAGCGGTAGAGCCCCCCCTGGTTCTGCTGCTGTTTTTTTGTCGGGACCATCAGGCCGGAGAGGGCGGAGAAGCTCAGACGCTCGAGGCGGCCCACCGGAGGATCTCCGGGCAGTTCGGGCACCCGGCACTCAGGGTCGTGGCGGAAGAAGGACTCCATCACCCGCAGCGAGGAGAGGACCGGCACCTGCAGGTTCCAGTCGGTGACCCGGGTGCGGAACAGGTCCCAGTCGATGGTCGGCCTGACGTACTCCACACCGTAGTGCAGGTCGAGGAACTGCATGAACCCTCCGTCGGTCAGCACCATTTCCTCGGCCTCGGGCCGGCCATGGGTGTACTTGATCGAGCAGGAATGCTTGAAAGCGTGTAGACAGAGCATCACCAGCAGGTCTTCCGGGCCCAGTTCCAGGGCTTCCTGCCCCTGGTAGTCAAAGGTGCGGGCCCCGTCAAAGGTGGCTTCGGTGTCGATGTTGAACGGTGTGTACTTGTGGTCGTAGCTCCAATGGATCTCCAGCAGTACCAGGCGCTCCTGTTTGAGGTAGGGCAGGTGCAGGTGGTGCCGCTCGTAGTAGGCGTCATCCAGAGAGCGGGGATCCTGGACAAAGCCGAGCTCGCGCACGGTCTCCTTGATCCGGGGCAGATCCCGCCGGCGGATCAGGATGTCGATGTCGTTGCTCGTGCGCAGGGCCGGGTTGCCGAACACCCTTTCCGACATCATCACGCCGCGGAGCACGATCAGCGGCAGGTCCGCCGCCCTGAAGCTGTCCAGCAGCTGTTTGACCTCACCCTCGAAGGCGAGGTTACGCTGGTAGTTGCGTAGATATTCCTGTCGGAGATACTCCACCAGCGGCCTGGGCAGCCGGTCGGCCACTCCCAGGGTTTTGATCGCCGCATTGAGAAAGGAGACGGTGCGGTTACGGGAGGCCAGGGCCATCACCAGGTTCCAGTTCAGCGCTCCGCTCTCCGTTTCCTGCACCAGGTTCTCGCCCAGGCCCTCCGGCAGGCGGACCCCGCACATCTCCACCATCCGCCGGCTGGCATGGTTGAAGGGGTCGTTGGTCATCACAGCGGTCTCCACTACGTCAGACGGTCGAGCAGTTCCCACACCGTGGGTTCCGGCAGAAAGTGCAGCTCGCAGGCTTCGAGTCCGGACAGCAGTTCGCCCAGCAGGTCCAGCAGGCGGATCATCTGCTGCGGGGACCGGTCGAAGAACATCACCTGCCCCATGGCCAGGGTAATGGCGTTCTTCAACTTCATCGGTTCGATCCTGTTCTCCGGGGCCTGGACCAGGTAGAACAGCCGCTGCAGCGGCTGCTGGATGTTGAGCCCGGTCTGCACCGAGTCGCCGATGAAGGGTGTGCCGCAGACCAGGACCTCCCCGTGGGCGGTACGGCGCAGGATCAGCAGCTCGTCGGTGATCAGCCTGTTCTCCGGGGAGAGCAGGGCCACTGTGGTCTTACCCGAGCCGCTTGGACCGGTGAAGGCGTATGCCGTCCCGTTCCTGATCACGGCGCTGGCGTGGAGGATGATCCCCTGGCGGTCGAGAAGCAGGCGGGAATAGAGGCCACGCAGGAACGTGCCGAAGGCAAAGGTGTTTTCCACCATCACCCCTGATCCTCGCCCGGTGGAGAGGTCGATGCGGCAGCTCATGTCATGTCGGTCCACGCGGAACTCGTTGCCCTCCCCGGTGAGGGAGAGCGGCTCCCAGGAATCGGAGCGGTGTTTCTCCAGCGGGGACAGGTCGAGGATCAGTTCCGCCGGTTTCTCCGAGAGGAATTCACCCATTTCCTGCCGGATCTCCCTGGCCAGTATTTCACCGCCCAGGCGATATTCCACGCAGATACTGGCGATTTCCAGCTTCAGGGTCTCCGCCATGCCGCAGTCTCCACAAGCAGGGCGCAATAGCCCACAATATGACAAGAATGCGGATGGTAGCACAGGGCCCGAGAGGGAGTCAAAACCGGAAAGATGCTGTTCTGGCGGGGCTGTCATTGCTTTGACTCCGCCTGGAGGCTGTGGTAGATTCTGGTTCGTTCCGGACCCTTGGGGGTCCGGTCTTTTTATGTTGTTTACCATGATTAGTGGGAGATCGATCATGCGGGAAAAAGTAGCGAAGGTCATCGAGGAGATCCGGCCCATGCTTCAGGCCGATGGCGGCGATGTGGAGCTGGTGGAAGTGGAGGATTCGGGAGTGGTCAAGCTCAGACTTCAGGGAGCCTGTGCCGGCTGTCCCGGAGCCCAGATGACCCTCAAGAACGGCATCGAGCGGATGCTGCGGGAGAAGGTGGACCCGGGGATCGTCGTGGAACAGGCTTGAATCGCCGGACCTCTTCGTACCGCCCGATGGCTAGTGGCAGCCGCCGGGATGGGGAGGGTCCCGTTGTCCCCCCGCGTTCGTTGACTTGGTTCGATTGATTCTGCTATCTTCTTTGGATCAATCCCGGTTAACGTTTTCGCCGGGTCAAGGCCTTGCCAAAAGGGGCCGTGTGCTTTTGGGCAGAAGTGTTCCGAAGCGGATGATACGCCAATCAGGAAATCGGTGAGTGTCATGGCAGCGCCCCAAAGCGCCCCTGTTCGTTTCAAACAACTTAAAGATCTTGGCAAACGAAAGACCCTCCTGACTCTCGGCTCCCTCCTGGCCCATGCCTCGGACAAATCCATCATCCGCATGACCAGCGTCCTTGAACGGGTGGCGAGGAAGGACTATTACCGCAAGGCACTGAAGGAGATGCGCCTCAAGTTCGAGGCCGGTCATCCCAGCCTCAACTGGATCATGCGCATCGTCCGTGACCTGGACCCGGTCTACCGCCGGAAGCTGATGGAAAACCTGGTGCTCAACCACCTGGTGTTCGGCACCGAGAAGCGGCAGCAGTGTCTGGAGGACCACGACGTCTATCCCCCCAGCGCGGTGCTCATCAGCCCGCTGATGGACTGCAACCTCAAGTGCACCGGGTGCTACGCCGCCACCTATCAAAAACGCGAGCGGCTGGACCTGGAGCTGCTCAGCCGGGTGGTGGGTGAAGTCAAGGCGGTGGGAACCCACCTGATGTTCATCTCCGGCGGGGAGCCGTTCCTCAGGAAAGACCTGTTCGATCTCTTCGAGGAGCACCACGACTGCATGTTCGGGGTGTTCACCAATGGCACCCTGCTGGACGAGGCCACCTGCAACCGGATCCTCGGGTTGGGCAACGTGATCCCCTTCATCAGCGTCGAAGGGCTGGAACGTGAAACCGATTCCCGGCGCGGCCAGGGGCACTTCGCCACCATCCGCCGGGCCATGGCGATCCTCAACGAGGCCAAATCCCTGTTCGGGTTTTCGGTGACCACCACCCGGCAGAACGCGGAGCTGGTCTCCAGCGACGAGTTCGTCGACTACTACGCCGACAAGGGGTGCCTGCTGGGCTGGTATTTCAGTTACGTGCCGGTGGGGCGCGAACCCGATGTGAACCTGATGTGCACGCCCGAGCAGCGGCTGATGCTGCGTGAGGGCATTAAGCGGATCCGCAGTACCAGACCCATGGGCGTCATCGATTTCTGGAACGACGGCCACCTCACCGGCGGCTGTATCTCGGCTGGCAGAAAGTATCTGCACATCAACCATCGGGGTGACGTGGAACCCTGCGCCTTTGTCCATTTTTCCGACACCAACATCCATGACAACTCATTCGTGGATGCCCTGAAATCACCGTATCTGCAGCGCATCCGTTCCAACCAGCCCTTCGACAAGAACCTCATGCGGCCCTGCCAGATCATCGACCGGCCGGAAGTGCTCCGGGAGTGCGTCTCCTGCACCGATGCCCGCTCCTCCGACGGGACGTCCGACCTGCTGCTCGGTGACCTCGCCGGAGACCTGGATCGCTACTCCCGGGATTTTGGCGAGCTGGCCAACCGGGTCTGGGCCGAGGAGCAGCGTGCCGGCAGCACCACCGACCCTGACGATACCACCGGCTGATCCGGGTACCCGATTCGTGAACAGCATTCTCTTCCTCCAGCCTTTTCTTGGCCGCCGCGAGAAGGTCATCTTTCCCATCGGCCTCCATGCACTGTACTGCTACCTCGCCTGGAAGCGGCCCGGGCTGGACATGAGCCTGCTGGATCAGAATGCGGCCCCCGATCCCCGGGCCGCCCTGGCCGCCGCCCTGGAGCGCCGGCCCGACCTGGTCTGTATCTCTCTCCGCAACGTCGATACTACCAACCGGATGGATCTGCACTACCACTACGCTTATCTGCCGGCACTGTTGCAGGATATTGCCGGCCTCTCCCCGGAATCGGCGGTGGCCATCGGCGGCGCGGGATTTTCCATGCATGCCCGGGCGATCATGGACCGCAACCCGGGGCTCCGCTACGGTGTCTTCCTCGAGGGTGAGGAAACCCTCAACGAGCTGCTGGAGCACCCCGGCGACCCGGCGGCCGTTTCCGGGCTCTACCACCGGGACGAGGATGGCGCGGTCCACTTCACCGGCCCGCGGCCGCCCATGGATCTCTCGGACATCCCGCCGCGGACCATGGCTCCCCTCGATTTCAGCCCCTATGACGACTACGGAGCCTTTGGCATCGAATACAAACGGGGGTGCGCTCTGCAGTGTGACTACTGTTCATACCCCTTTCTCGGCGGGCGCAAGGTCCGCAGCCGGCCGGCGGCGGTGGTGGTGGAGGAGATGGCCTGGTTCCACCGCGAGCACGGGGTGGAGCTGTTCCACCTCACCGACCCGATCTTCAATGTGCCCCGGGAAAGCGCTGTGGATTTTTGCCGGACGCTGATCGGGGCGAAGCTGCCGGTCCGCTGGATCGGCTGGTTCAACGAGCGCTATCTGGACCAGGACCTGGTGGATCTTTCACTGGAGGCGGGGTGCGCCGAGTTCGTCTTCTCACCGGATGGTTTTGGCCGCCGGTCCCTGGAGGCGTTGAAAAAGAACATCCGTCCGGAGGATATTCGCCGCAGCTATCGTCTGGCCAGAAAGAACCGGGGGATGCGGGTCTCTTTCAATTTTGTCGGCAACCCGCCGGGGGAGAGGGCCGCGGATATTTTCGGTCTGCTCTTTTTCTACGTGCGGGCCAAGCTAACCCTCGGCCGGCGGTTGGTGGCCTTTTTCATCAACCACATCCGTCTTGAACCGGACACCGGTTTATACCGCCGTGCCCTGGAGGAGGGCGTGGTGGATGCCGATCAGGATCTGCTGCCGGAACGAGCTGAAGATCTGCGGGCGCTCTTTTACTGCAATCCGGCAACCCGCTGGGGGATGGCGGTGCACGGTCTGGCCGAGCGTCTCAAGGGACTGTTGCGGAAAATGCTGGGACGGGGATAGCCGTGCGGTTGTCAACCCGTGTCCGATCCCATAGAATTCGGGTGTAGAAGATCCACAGCCGATCTCGAGGAGGATCCATGGAGAGAAAGATATCACTCGGCGACATGATCGATGATTTCTGCCCCCGGTGCAGATTGATCCTGAACCACGGCGTGGTGGCCATGGTGGAGGACGAGGTCAAGAAAACCCGTTGCCTCACCTGCCAGAATGAACATCCATATCGCCATGCCAAGGACACCAGGAGAATAAAGAACAGCAAGAGTTCGCTCTTTGACCAGGTTCTCTCCGGCATGCCGGGCCACAAGACCACCGATACGAAACGGAAGAAATAACTACGGAACCATCCTCCCGCCCAACCTCTCCTTGACATCAAGATCTCCGCATCTATACTTAGATCGTAGGCGATACGTATATCGTAGATGATCTACGGATTGTTCGTGGGATGTACCGATGTTGCGACGCCGGACCTGGGGTCCGGGCCGTTTTTATCCAACCTCATATACAGGTGAAACAGTCCAATGATTCGTTTGTCCACCAAAGGCAGATACGGAACACGCAGCATGCTTGAACTGGCTCTCCGCCGCGGGAGCGGGCCTGTGTTGATCAAACAGGTGGCGGCGGCGCAGGAGATCCCGGTGAAGTATCTGGAACACGTGCTTACCCTTCTCCGGGTGGCCGGTCTGGTCAAGGCCTTCCGCGGACCCCGTGGTGGCTATGTGCTGGCGCGGGACCCCGCCGAGATCACCCTCAACCAGATGCTCACCGCCCTGGAGGGTCCGGTTTCCCTGGTGCATTGCCAGGAAATGCCCGAGGAGTGCGCCCGCTCCAAGACCTGCGTGACCCAGGACATCTGGACCGATATCTCCACGAGGATGACCGATTTCATGGACGGCATCACCCTCGAAGATATCGTGGCGATGCACCACAAAAAGGTCAAGGCGGCCGGCATCACCGAGGATGTTCCGGCGGAGGCCTGAGCCCAGCCATTCTGCAGTCAATTTCGGACAAAAAAACGCCCCCTCGCGGGGGCGTTTTTCATGTACGGTCCGCAGTGCCGATCAGGGGGCCGGCGGCGGTACCACCTCGAAGGTCAGGCTGTCCCGGTCGGCTTCCGATCCGCCCACCTCGCTGATCACGTCCATGGTGTAGGCCCCGATGGGGGCCAGGGCATGGACCGGGAACCGGTAAACCCTGGCGTGGACCTCCAGCGGCCCAAGCTCGATGTCAGCCGGACCACGAGTCAGTGAAAACCCGTCGGGCCCGTCGACTTCGGCCCGGGTGGCCGCGGTGACCGGGCTGGTGCTGAGATTGGTCAGGGTGACCCGGAAGAGCAGTGTGTCACCCCGTTCCAGCTGGGTTGGTCCAACCACCTCCGCCTCGACGGTGATGGAGACGTCGGCGGGAAGCAGTGCCGAGTCCTGCTCCATCACCACGTCGGGGATGTCCCACTGCTTGACATCCATATCCGCCTTCCAGCTCCGGCGATAGAGCAGCCGGGCGTTGACGGTGATCGACCCGGCCGGAGCGCCTGGATCCTCGAAGGTGTAGACCGAGGTGTCGGTGGCCTCGGCAACGATGCGGTTGTCGGAGACCACGTGGGTCGCCTCGGTGTAGAACACCGGTGAGTTGCCCGCATCGTCACCCAGCACCTTGGCAATGCCCCGTCCCGGCAGTCCGGCGTAGTTGCCGTCCCCGGGATCGCCGATGCCGCCCCAGTCGGGGACGAACTCGGTGGAGCCGACCACCGGGGTCAGCGGTGCACCGCTGCTGTCGGTGGCCTCCACCAGCAGGATCAGGTTGCGGGTGTGGAACCCGGTGGGCACCGAGTGGCCGGCGTCGGTATTTTCGATGTTCACCGTGGCCGTCACCTGGCCGCCATCACGCACCGCGTCGAGGGTCAGGGTTACGGCGTTGGTCAGATCATCCTCGGTCTTGCCGTAGAAGTGGTGGTTGTGCACCTGGTTCGGGTCGCGGTCGATGCCGCCGTCGATGATGGTGGTGTCGCCGTAAGGCTCCATGTGGCACTCGGGGCAGCCTTCACCAGCCGCCGGGTAGCTGCTCTTCAGCCACTCGCTGTAGGTCTCTTCGCTGGGCACCCCGGAGTGGCTGTTGTCCAGGTGGCAGATGGCGCAGAGGGTGCTGTCCTTCATTGCCGGCGAGTAGGTGGCGCCCATCCACTCGTAGACGATGTCATCCAGCGCCCCCATCATCGGCCCGGCCCCGCCGTTGGGGATCTCGTTGAACGGCCGCTTCATCAGGTACTTGTGTTTGAGATATGGCGGCATGGTATTGGCCTGCACCTCGGAGACCTTGTGGCACCAGTCACAGTGGATGCCGGCCATCAGGTCACCGGTGGCGTTGTTCAGGTTCCAGGCCTCGCTGGTCAGGTCGAGATTCTTGCTGGCCATGCCCGGCGCGTGGCAGCCGGCGCAGTCACCGTAGTCGTCCGGGTGTTCCACCCGGTAACCGAAGCCGGCGGGGTTGCCGAAGATGTCGGTGCCGTTGTAGTAGCTCTGCACGTAGACGTTGTCCACCGAGTTGGCCATCCCCGAGGCTTCCCACTGGTCGTAGAACCGGGTGTGGCACTGGCTGCAGCGCCATGCCTCACCGGAGTCGGGCCGGGGGTCGATCCACTCGTAGGCCAGGTAGTCGAGAAAGGTCAGCGAGTGCAGCTCGATCTCCACCCCGGTGGACCCGCCGGTGGTGGTCACGCTGCCGCAGGCGTTTAGGTATTTCCCGGCAGTGACGGTCACCGAACCGAACGGTGTGGTCAGGGTGAAGTTGCCGCTGGCATCGGTGAGGACGAAGTCAGGATCGGTGGCGGTCTGGATCCGGACCCGGGCCTCTGCCACCGGCCCATACTGGTTGACCACCGTTCCGCTCACCGTGTCGGCTGAGAGGGGCGTGGCCACAGACAGCGCGACCAGCATGAAGAATACCATAAATGATGGAATCGAATAGCCCTTGAACATAGAGTACTCCCTCCAGAACAATAATAAGTATGGCAAAAAGGGGGAAGCAAAAACCCGCGAGCAGCCGCTCACGAGTGCCGGAGACGGCATGGGCGCGGGAAGACACAACCCGCTCCAAGACAAGGCTGAACGAAGTATTGCACAGCATCAGGGGGGAGTCAATGGTGACAGCTATTGCTGCGAAGAATGATCGATTCCAATTTTGGTGGATGGGATTGTCATTGCGAGCGAAGAGACGCAATCTCTCCGGAAATGGTATTGTGTTACGGGAGATTGCTTCGTCTCAGGCTTCGCCTGTTCCTCACAATGACAGTATTGCAACAAAATGGGGTCAGGCACCTTTTGTTGCATTTTAATTGACAGGAGTAGACCCATGACCCCGCGTATACTGATCATCATTGGCCTGACCCTGGCCCTGCTGGTGGACCTGGTGATCCCCTTGCCCATTCTGGGGGTGGGGCTGCTGCTGGTGGCCATCACCCGGCCCAACTGGTTCCTCAAGATGGTTTACTACTTGAGAAAACGGGTGAGAGGGCCGGATCTGACTGGTGGCCCTCCCACCCGTAAACAGGCTCTGTCGGGTTGAACTATTTCAACTTACCAATTACCGACGAGGCGATGGTGTTCTTCTGAATCTCCTTGGTTCCCTCGTAGATCTCACAGATCTTGGCATCACGGTAGTAACGCTCCACCTCGAACTCGGCCATATAGCCATACCCGCCCAACAGCTGGATCGCTTCGTCGGCCACTTCACAGGCGGCCCGTGCGGCATACCACTTGGCCATGGAGGTCAGCTTGGGATCGATGCGGCCCTGGTCGAAATTCCAGGCTGCCTTGTAGGTGATCAGCCGGGCCAGCTCGATCTTGGTCGCCATGTCGGCCAGCTTGTGCTGGGTGGCCTGGAACTGGGCGATCTTTTTGCCGAACTGTTCCCGGCCCTTGACGTAGGCCAGCGCCCGGTCGAAAGCCCCCTGGGCGGTGCCCAGGCCCTGGGCCGCGGTCTCGATGCGGCTCTCGTCAAAGAACTCGAGGATCTGGTAGAAACCCTTGCCTTCCTTGCCCACCAGATTGTCCAGCGGCACGCGCACATCCTTGTAGGACAGCTCGCCGGTGGGGATCATGCGGATGCCCATCTTGTGGCCCACGTCGGCCGACTCGAGGCCCTTGGCGTCCCCGGGGACGATGATCATCGACTGGCCCTTGTGGCCCGCCTCGGGGTCGGTCTGGCAGATGGTGACGTAGTAGGCGGCGATGCCGGCATTGGTGATGAAGGTCTTGGTGCCGTTGATCACCCACTCGTCACCGTCCTTCACCGCGGTGGTGGCCATGCGGGTGATGTCACTGCCGTGGTCCGGTTCGGTGATGGCGCCGCCGGAGATCATCTCACCCTCGGCCACCGGGATGAGGTATTTCTCCTTCTGCTCGTCGGTGCCGAAACGGAGGATGTTCTCCGAGGCGAAGTCGGAGAGCATCAAAGCGGCGCCGATGGAGGAGTCGGCCTTGCAGAATTCCTCCACCACCAGGACGTTCTCCAGGCAGCCGTAGTCGCTGCCGCTGTACTTCTCCGGGTAGTGCAGGCCGATGAACCCCTCGTCGCAGGCCTTTTTCCAGATCTTCTTCGGATACTCGTGGTTGATGTCCATCTCCAGGGCCAGTTCCTTGTCAAACTCGCCCTTGGCAAACTCGCGGGCCGCCTTCTGGATGTCTTTCTGTGCCTTGGTCAGTTCAAAATCCATGTCGATGCCTCCGGATGGTTATCCCTTCAGCTCCCGAATCTTTTCTTCGAGCAGCGGAACGATGTCGAACAGGTCGCCCACGATTCCTACGTCGGCGACATTGAAGATCGGTGCGGCCGGGTCCTTGTTGATGGCAGCGATGAACGCGCCGCCCTTCAGGCCGCCCATGTGTTGGAACGAGCCGCTGATGCCGGCGGCAATGTAGATGCGCGGTTTGACGGTGAGACCCGAAGTGCCCACCTGGTGGTTCTTGGGCAGCCAGTTCTTGTCCACCACCGGCCGGGAACAGGCCACCTCGGCGCCCAGGGCCTCGGCCAGGGACTGGATGATCTCCAGGTTCTCCTCCTCCTCGATGCCGCGGCCCACGGCCACCAGGACCTCGGCCTGGGTGATGTCCACCGCACCGGCCTCGGGAGTGAGGGTCTCCACGAAACGGCGGTGGGGCACCAGGTTCTCTGGCACCGGCTCTTCGGTCACCGAACCGCCGGACCCGGGGGCCTCGGCGTCGGCGGCGCAGCTGCCCGGGCGCACGGTGGCCAGCAGCCCCTTGTCCGAGGAACGGGCCGTGACCCGGGCGTGCACCTTGCCGCCGTAGATGGTGCGCACGGCGGAGAGTCCCTCATCGGTGGCGGTGAGCGACAGGCAGTCGTTGATCAGCGGGCAGTCGGTTTTCACCGCCAGCACCGGCGCCAGGTCCATGCCGTTGTTGGTGTGCGGGATCAGGGTGGCCCAGGGGCGGTCACGTTCGATCAGCGCGGTCAGCAGTTCGGCCCGTGCCTCGCCGTCCGGTTCACCGAGCTGCAGGTCGTCGAACACGTGCACCGTGTCGAACCAGGCGGTGAGCCCGGCCGCCACCTCGCCCAGGCCGTTGCCGGCCAGTGCCGCGGCCACCGTGCCGCCGCCGGAGAGCCGGCGGGCCTCGGAGGCCAGTTCCAGCGCGCTGTCATCGGGTTCGTTGCCGGCCAGTTCCACCAGCACCAGTATGTTGCGCTCGCTCATGGCTACAGCCCTCCATGTTCGCGAAGCCGCTCGATCAGCGCGTCCACCATTTCTTCGTCGTCCCCCTCGAGAATCTCGGCCCCCTCGCCGCGGGGCGGGAGAAAGAGCTCCTCGGTGACCACCCGCGCCCCCTCGCGGCCCACCGTGGCCGGATCGAGGCCCAGGTCGGCGGCCGAGGCCACCGGGATCTCCATCCCCGACACCTTGCGGATGCCGCGGATCGAGACGTAGCGGGGTTCGTTGATCCCGGTCTGGACGGTGACCAGGGCCGGCAGGTCCAGCTCAACCACCCGCTCCAGACCGCCTTCCACCTCGTGGCGCACTGTGGCCCGGCTGCGTTCCACGGTGAGAGCGGTGGCCAGGGCCACTTGGCGGATGCCCAGCTTGGCCGCCAGCATACCGCCCACGTGGCCGCTGCCGTCGTCACCGGAGATGGCGCCGGTGAGCACCAGGTCGTGGGGCCGGGCGGCGATGGCCTTGTGCAGGATGGTGGCGATGCCGTGGCCGTCGGAGTTGTCAAAGGCGGGGTCCATCAGGTGCAGCGCTTCGTCGGCGCCCATGGCCATGGCCCGGCGCAGGACCTCCTCGTCGTCCTCGCCGCCCACGGTGATGGCGGTGACCCGCCCGCCGTGAGCCTCCTTCAACTGGACCGCCGCCTCGATGGCAAAGTTGTCCCACTCGTTGATGCCGTAGACCAGGTCGGCCTCATCGATGCCCTGGCCGGAGCGGTCGACTTCCACCTCCACCTCGGACACGTCGGGCACCCGTTTGATGCAGACGATGATTTCCATATACCCTCCCCAGGTTCCAATCGCCGGCCGGGCAGCGTCAGGCCGTCTCCTCCCGAACCAGTGACTGCTCCACCAGTTCGGCCAGGTCGATGACCTCCATCGTGCCTTCGCGGCCGGTTGTTTTTATGGCGTCTTCAAGGTTGATCAGGCAGAAGGGGCAGGCGGTGACCACCGTGTCCGCCCCGGCTTCGGCGGCCATTTCCAGCCGCAGCTCGCCCATCCGTTTGTCGCATTCGCCTTCGTAGAAGAGGTAGAGCGAGCCGCCGCCGCAGCAGAAACTACGGTTCTTTGATCGCTGCATCTCCACCGTCTTTAGCCCGGGCAGGGCGTCCAGCACCCGCCGGGGTGCGTCGTACAGGCCATTGTGCCGGCCGAGGTAGCAGGGGTCGTGGAAGGTCACCGTGCGGCTCTTCCCGCCGTTGCCCAGGGGGAGCTTTCCCGCCTCCACCAGCTCGGCCAGCAGCTGGGAGTGGTGCAGCACCGGTTGCGGAAGTGAAGGGTAGTCGTGGGTCAGGGCGTTGAAGGCGTGGGGGTCGGCGGTGACCAGCCGCTGGTACGACCGCTCCTCCAGCGCCTCCATGTTCCGGTCCCGCAGATCCTCGAAGAGCCCTTCCTCGCCAATCCGCCGCGCCTCGTGGCCCGAGTCGGACTCGTCCTTGCCCAGGGTGCCGGCATCCAGCCCGGCCCGCTCCATCACCCGGCCCAGGGCCTGGCTGATCTCCTGGATCCGCGGGTCAAAGGCGGCACAGCTGTCGGTGAAGACCAGCAGGTCGGCCTCCTCGCCCTTCTTCAGCTGGCGTACGCCGCAGCCCGGCTCGTTCTTAACCCCGGTCCAGTCGCCCCGTTTCCGCGGCATCTTGCCGTAGGGGTTGCCCCGCTTCTCCAGGTCGGCCATGGGCTTTTGCAGGCTGGCCGGGACGCGGCCCTCGTCCACCAGGTGCCGGCGCATATCGACGATCTTGTCCAGATACTCGATGGTCACCGGACAGGTCTCTTCACAGGCACCGCAGGTGGTGCAGGCCCAGATCTCCTCGTCGGCCACCACCGGCCCCACCAGCGGTGTCACCGACCCCGCCGGCGGGAACGTGCCCCGCACCGGGTAGACGGCATAGGCCAGGTCGCGGCTCTTGATGCTGATCATCCGCGGTGACAGGGGCGTGCCCGAGGCGTAGGCCGGGCAGGCGTCGGAGCAGCGGCCGCAGTCGGTGCAGCTGTAGAAGTCGAGAACGTGTTTCCAGGTGAAGTCTTCGAGACAGCCCGCGCCCAGGGCGTCGATCTTGTCCATGTCCGGCTCGTCGTGCCGCGGCGGTTTGACCGTCCCGGTGGGGGCCAGCTTGGAGAAGAAGACATTGGGGATGGCCGAGATCACGTGGAAATGCTTGGACACCGGCAAGTAGCAGAGGAAGAAGAGCAGGGCCGCGTTGTGCAGCCAGAAGCTGGCCAGGTGGATGGCGTTCAGCACCTGGGTGCTGCCGCCCGCGAGCAAAGCCGCGGCCGTATGGACCAGCGGCAGGGACATGGGCACCGCTTCGCCGGTCAGGGCGGCCTGGCTCCCCTCGTAGAGGGTGTCGGCCACCATCAGGAAGCAGATCAGCCCCAGGATCAGCAGGGCTTCACCGGTGTGGGACACCGTGGCGTTGCGGTCATGGTAGCGGGCCGGTTTGAACACCAGGCGCCGCACACCGGCCACCAGGCAGCAGAGGATCACCACCAGGGCGGTCCACTCCTTGAGCAGGGCGTAGAGGCCGCCGGCGGCGCCCCCGAGGCCGGGCAGGGTGAACCCGGCGGAGAAGCCTTCCCCCAGCAGGGTCAGCGAGCGCAGGGAGAGGATCAGGAAGCCGAAGAAGATCAGGATGTGCAGAATGCCGGCCACGCGGTAGCGCGGCTGCCTCGACTGGCCGAAACCCACCACCAGGGCCCGTTTGACCCGTTGGCCGATGTTGTCCAGCCGGGGGTCGGGGGCAGCCCGGCGCAAGACGGTGATGCGGCGGTACATGATCCAGGCAAAGGCAGCCAGGGCCACGGCCAGCAGGAGAAACTGCAGTGCCGGGCCGGGGATTCCGAGGTAGCTCTGGTCTGCGGGAGCGAGGGCGATCTGCTGCGGTCCTGTCATCAGAGGGACTCCAGGTCGGGTTATTTTCAGAGGTCCAGCAGGAGAATTCGGGGCCGACCGGGCCGGTCAGCGGAACATCGTGAAAACTATCACGAGCATGGGAGGCGGTCAAGGAGAAGGGGGGCAGAAGTGCTTCCGTCCATGGAAGTGATCTGTATTCAACACGATGTGGCGAGACGAAGTGAAGTCTGGACGCTCAATCCGTCGCTTCGGTCTCGGCGGCGCCGGAATCACCATCCTCGGGCGTGTGGTCGTCGCTCTCGTCTTCCCCGAAACCTGCCGGTTTCCAGTCGTCATCCTCGTCGTATTCCAGCAGGTCTTCACCATCCTTCCGCTTGCGCAGAATGAGATAGATGATGGTCTGGCCGGAAAACCAGGTGGCAAAGAAATACCCGGTGACGGCGATGATGATCAGGAAGAGGACCACTCCAAAGATATATCCCGCAGCGGTGACCGCTCCGCCGGCGCCGGTGAGGTCAGCGGCGAAGAGGCTGTCGAGGCAGCGCTGCTGCAGGGCGGGGAGCCGGGAGGCGAGATCGATGCCGCAGTTCTCCCGGGCCAGGGCGCAGGTGGTGGAGGTCACCGGGCAGCGGAAGCGGGCGAACTCGTAGCCGATCTGCAGCATCTGGGGGAAGCTGCTGCCCATCACCGGGGCGATGATCCAACGGCTGATCCAGAAGCCGCCGATGACGAAGAAGACCATCACATGGACCGAGAAGATCGAGAGCAGTTTGAGCAGGAACTGGTAGGTCAGGAAGCGCCAGGGCTGGGACCAGGCACAGGAGAAGAGCTGAACCAGCACGTCCATGGCATCGCCCGATGTAGTGCTGATGATGGCCGGGCCGAGGGCGAAGTGGGTGAAGAAGACCAGGGCGGAAAAGGCGGCGATGACGGCGAAGAGAATCACCAGCGGCATGTGCGCCGCCACCACCAGTGGTCCGATCAGCGGGATCTTGCCGATCAGCCCCAGCAGCATTCCGGCAATGACCAGGAACAGCAGCAGGCCAATGATGACCAGCGGGGCCAGCACCAGGGCCAGCCAGCGGCTGCGGGCAAAGGTCCAGGCGTCACTGGTGGAGAAGAAGTCGTCACCCCTGAACTGCTTGTAGGCCAGGCTGCTCACCGCCGTGGCGGCCAGCATCAGCACCATGCCGGCAAAGCCGAAACCCAGCAGCTGCAGCAGCCACCCGGGCCAGGTGTACTGGGCAAAGGCCGGCACCGGCCAGAGCCCCTGGGTGGACCAGAGACCGCCCAGGGTCATGCCGGTGGCGATACGGGCCAGGTAGGTGAAGACGGCATACCCCAGATGAGCCAGCAACAGGCCGCCGGTGGCGACCCAGATCTTTTTCCCGGAGAGTGCGGCGCGGGGAGCGAGGAAGATGTCACGGAAGTCGAAGTATCTGATGTTCACCATGGCCGGCTCCCCTCCTGGCGGGAATTCACTTGACGGGATGGTTCGTAAAAACTTTTTTAATCAATGGTCAAATGGTAGCATTCGTTTGCTCAAAAATCAACGGTTCCACCGATGGCCCTCAGCGCCCGTTCCACCTCCTGTTTGAGGTTTTCCGCGGCAAAGGGATCCTGGCGCAACCGCTCCAGCTCGCCGGCGAAGTGTGCCAGACCCAGGTCGCCCACGGTATAGATGGCGGCCAGCCGAACAGTGAGGTTGCGCGATCCGATCATCTCCCGCAGCGAGGTTTCCGGTTCGGGGTCCTCCACGTGGAATTGCTTGCGGGCCAGCTCCCGCAACTGGTCCGCCGACGCCTGGTCCAGCAGGGGGAGCAGCAGGTTGAACAGGTTCTTCTCCGAGGCGTTCTCCAGCAGCTCCATCACGTTGGCCCGGGTCTGCCGGGTGCCGCTGGCCAGGGCCTTGCGGATCAGTTTGATCTTTTCCGGGTTGGCCATGGTGGTGATGATCGAGATGCAGAGTGAACAGGCTTCGTCGTCAAGGTCGGCCAGGGCCTTGAGCAGCAGCTGCACCGATTCCGCCCTCTCGCCCAGGCGGCGCAGCGCCCGCCGGTGGAAGGCCCGCAGGTAGACCCGCTGCAGTTCCTCCTCGGCCAGGGGGATGAAGTGGGTGCGCATCTCCTCTTCGCCCCAGCCGCTCTTGCGCACCTGCTGCAGGGCGTACTCCCGGGTCTCCAGGTCCACCGCCGAGTCACCCACCGCCCGCACCAGGGCCAGCCGGCCCTCTTCGCCCAGTTCCGCCAGACCCTCCACCGCCAGCCGCCGCAGGCTGTAGCCCCGCTGGTCGAGACAGCCCTCCAGCAGGTTGAGCGCCTGGATGCTGCCCACGGCACGGACGATGGCCGCCGCGGCCAGGCGGATCTCGCTGCTGGTGTCCCGGAGCAGCGGTTCCATTTCGGCGAGGAAGCGGGCGTCCTCTCCGGGCTCCACCAGTTTGGCCAGGGCCTGCAGGGACGCCAGGCGCACCTCGGGGTCAGGGTCGGTGATGGTGCCTTCCAGCAGACGCTTGTTCTTCTTCACCCCCAGCTCGCCGAGGAGGAAGATGCCCCGCAGGCGGGCGTCCTTCTTGTCCGAGCGGAGCATCCCCTGCAGTACAGCCAGACCCTGCTTGCGCAGCTCAACGTCCGGCGAGCGCAGCACCACCTGCGCCGCGGCGCTGCGCACCTGGTCGTCCGGGTCGTTGAGATACGGGACGATCTCGGTGGCGGCATCGGTCTCCGGCACCGACCCCAGGGCGGTGACCGCCTCGGCGCGCACTTCGGGTTTGGAACTGCGGCAGAGCTGCTGCAGCGCTGAGCGGGCGCGGGCGCCGCCCACCCGCCCCACCAGCCGGACCAGCGCCACCTGCACCGCCACCGACTTCCGGGGGTAGGCCTGGATCACCGGGTCGAGGACCCGCTCGTCGGCGATCTCCTCCAGCAGCCCGGCGATGAAAATGGCCCGTTTGTCGTCCCCCTTCTCCAGGTTGGCCAGCAGGAAGTCCACCGACTTCTGGTCGAGGAAGCTGCGGAAGTCCTCCCGCTCCAGGGCCCCGAAGTCGATCTCCTCCTTCTGCAGGATGTCCATCAGGCTGGAGGTGAAGGTGGCCTTCAGTTTGAGGGCGGTGACCAGCCAGATCACCGAGAGGATGAGGCAGACCGCGGCCACGCCCCTGGCCACCAGCATCCGGTTGTCCGGGATATCGAGGTCGAAAGGTAAAAGGTGCAGAACGGCAAAGAGCAGCACCAGGGTGGCGATGGCCGCATTGCCTTTCATGGTCTTGATAAAGACCTTGATCCGGCCCTTGTTGGCCCGGGGCGCGAACCCGAAGAGCACCCGCTGGGACGGTTTGGTCACTACCTTTTCCAGCAGTTTCTTCGACCCCTGGGAGTAGATCACCGGCCCCAGCTTGAAGGAGAATAACAGCACCGTGAACTTCAGTATGTTGTTCACCGGGCTGAAGAGGTTGGCCCGGGTCAGGCCCAGCCGGGTGAGGATTTTACTGGAGAGGAAGAGCTGAGCGACGAAGATCACCAGGGTCAGCGAGGTCTTGTAGATCGAGAGGAAGGTGGCGTAGGACTTGCGGTCGGTGAAGATGGAGTCGGCCACCGCGGCAAACATCCAGTCCCCCAGGGGGGCCACCACACCCATCACCACGAAGATGATCAGGAGGAATTTAAACAGCGGGGTTTCCCTGATGAAGCGGATGCCCTCACTCAGCGGCACCTTCTTTTTCTTCTTTTTCTTTTTCCGTGCCGGCGTGCCGGACCCCGGCCCGGCGGTGCGCGGCTCAGCGCCGGGCAGTCCCTCCACCCGGCCTTCCTTCATCGCCCGCCGCCGGGCCAGGTGGATAAACACCACGCCGGCGATCAGCATCACCGGGGCAATGGGGAGCAGGTTGTTGGTGTCTTGCACCACGGTGGTGAGCAGTGCCACCACCAGGCCGCCACCCACCATCCCCCCGGCCACGCCGCCGAGGTTGATGATCGGGTAGAGCCGCTTGGCCTCCTGCACGTCGTAGAGATCGTCGTTCATCAGCCAGAAGGCCTCCTCCAGCACGCTGATGATCAGCGACTTGAGGACATAGATCAATACCGAGACCACCACGGCGGGCGCCCCGAACTTTATGGCGGCAAAGAGCAGCACCAGGGCTGCGGCAAAACCGATCTGCAGGTAGTTGACGAATTTGGCGCGGTCGAAGCGGTCCACCACCGTGCCGTAGAGGACGAGGAAGAAGGCCAGCAGCACCTCGTCAAAGATGTAGACCAGGGGGAGGTTCCTGATCCCCGCCTCCTTGAGGAAGGTGGAGACGGCCAGGATATCCATGATCTCGGTGCCGATGCTTTCGAAGAAGAAGAAGAGCAGCAGCCAGGAGAGCAGGCGCCACTCCTGTTTCTTGACGTTGACGATTTTTTCCATCAACCCCTGGGCCACGGCGTCTCCCCGGTGGGCCGGCACGGTGCCGGTTCGTTCCCTGATCGGCTGGTCGGTGTGCGGACTGGATAACCGGTGAGAATTGTAAGAGTTCAGGGAGCGATCCGTCAACGCGGCCCCTTGACAAGACAGGGCCCGGGACCTACATCTAGGTGTATACAACAACTATCGGTTTTTCTTTCGGTCCGGGGTCGAGGCCCTCGTGCCAGCGGAGGCCCTCCGGGACAGAAGGAGGTGGGCCATGGCGCAGATGTCTATTTCGGAGAACACCCGGCGCGGGCGGGAACGGCTGAAGGCCGTCCGTGATCAGCGGCGGGAGGCGCGCAAGCAGGAACGGGAAGCTCTGGACGAGATGCTCGGCGGCCGTTCAATCGTGGGCAGACCGCGGCGCAAGCAAAAGAGAGCCACCTTCATGCAGGGCCGCCACGGCCAGAAGTAGCGGGATATCCCAGGGCGGATTCGACCCTCCGGTGATGCCGGCAGGCCCTGGTGTACCGTGTCCGTGCGACTCCGTTCACCCGGGCACTGTTGTATACTTCGGGTGACGGGATACGTCGGTTCAGAACAATAATAAATACATCAGGGAGCGCACAGCATGAGACGGAGAACAGCCATGACGGCCGCACTGCTGATGACGGCCGTGCTGATCAGCGGGGGATGCCTGGTCAAACTGTCGTCCGACCCCCAGCATACCGCCGACGGACGAAAGCTCAACCCTTACGCTTACGTCTCCACGGACGAAAACGTCAGCGTGGTGGTGGGCACCAAGCTGTCCCGGAACAGCCGGTCCGACTCGGTGCTCCCGTTGCAGATTCTGGTGCGCAACAATTCTGCGGAGATCGTGCACATCGAAGCGGCCAACTTCGTACTTCGTGACGAGTATGGCATTGAGCACCCGCCGGTGCCCCCGGCCCAGATCAGGGCGATCTACAACCGGGTCAATTTCGACTACGAACTGGCCAATACCACCGAATTCATCGGCCTGCTCAATTCCGGCCTCGGGGCAAACGACAACCTCCGCGCCAACTTCTACTCCAACAACGCGGACCGCATGGTCCTGGACCGCTTTGACATGACCTCGTCCAGCCGCTTCGTGGACATCCTCTACTACGAGATCGAGGATTGGAAGCTGATGAAGGGCACCCTGACCATGGTGGTCAAGAACCTCCGTGACCGGCCGCCCCTCGAGGTGCCCTTCGGCGTGGCCACCCAGTAAGTGGTGCTAGTCCACCTCGTCCTCCGGAGCAGGGGGCTCCGCCGCCTTCACGTATGTATCCATCCACTGCTCGGTCTCCCACAGCATGTGCAGCACCGACTCCCGTGCCCGGTAGCCGTGGCTCTCATGGGGCAGGAAACAGAGGCGCGTGGTGGCCCCGTGACCCTTGAGCGCGTTGTAGTAGCGCTCGCTCTGCATGGGGAAGGTGCCGGAGTTGTTGTCCGCCTCGCCATGGATCAGCAGCAGCGGTTCGTTGACCTTTTCCGCGTGCATGAAGGGTGACATGGCAACGTAGATGTCCGGCGCTTCCCAGAGGGAACGCTCTTCGGACTGGAAGCCAAAGGGGGTCAGGGTGCGGTTGTAGGCCCCGCTGCGGGCGATGCCGGCGGCGTAAATATCGCTGTGGGCCAGCAGGTTGGCGGTCATGAAGGCGCCGTAGGAGTGGCCGCCCACGGCCAGCCGGTATGGTGAAGCCACCCCGCGACCCACCACCTCGTCGGCGGCCGCCTGGGCGCTGGCCACCAGTTGGCGGATAAAGGTGTCGTTGGGCTCCTCATCCCCCTCACCGACGATGGGCATGGCCGGGTCGTCAAGCACGGCGTAGCCAGCCGCCAGAAAGAGCAGCGGTGACCACCAGCCCACCCGGGAGAAACGGTAGGGCGAGTCGGTGACCTGGCTGGCGGCGTCGGCGCTCTTGAACTCCTGGGGATAGGCCCACATCAGTAGCGGCAACGGACCCTGCTCCTTGCTGTAGCCCGGGGGCAGGAACAGGGTTGCGGTGAGCATCACTCCATCGTCGCGCTCATAGCGGATCTGTTCCTTGCTCAGACCCACCAGCTGCGGGGTGGGGTGGGAGAACGTGGTCACCTGCCGCAGGGTCTCTTTTTTCAGGTCGCGGACGAAGTAGTTCGGTGGCTCTTCCACCGACTCCCGGCGGGTGAGCATCCGTCCCAGGTCGCCGCCCAGCAGGGTCACCGGCCGTTCGTAGTACGGCGCTGCGGAGTGGAAGCGGCGATCCTTCTCACCGGTGTCCAGGTTGTGGATGTCGAGGAACGGGCGGTCGCCCTCGGGCGAGGCGCCGCTGCCCAGCAGGTAGATCGTCTTCCCCTCGTCGCCGGTGAGCAGCACCGAACGGCCCATGGCATTCCGCTTGGTCAGCGGGTTGCCGGGGTCGTTGTAGCGGTCCTCGAAGGAGCGTTCGTTGATCATAACCGGCGCGGCATCCGGATGGCCCGGTTCCAGCTTCCAGACACGCTGCATCCTGGTCTTCCACCACCACTCGCTGGCCAGGGCCAGACCGTCGCTGCCCCAGGTGATGCCGCCGTAGCGCAGGGTGGTTGTGATCAGTGGCTGGGGATCGCCGTCAAAGGGGGCGGCCAGGGTGAAGACCCGGTCGCGGTTCTCTGCTTCAGTCCCGGCGTCACCGCCGTCCAGCGCTTCCACCCAGGAGACGGTGTCCGGTGTGTCGGCCCGCCAGCCCAGGCTCCGCGGGCCGGTGGCCACGCTGCCAAAGGCGATGGGGATGCTCTCCTGCAGCGGCTTATCGGCCACCAGGTGCACCAGCGAGCCGTCCCGGCCGCGGATTTCCAGCCGCCGGGGAAAACGGCTGGCCGGCACCAGGTAGGACCAGGGCCGGTGCAGGGTCTCGACGATGATGAAGTTCCCGTCGGGGGAGGGGTCGAAGTCCCAGACAATCTCCGGGCCGCCGATGAACTTCAGGTTGCCGTCCAGGTCCACCAGGGCCATCCTGGAGGTGCAGTAGTATTCGAAAAGCGCTTCGTCGTGAGGGTTCTTCAGCAGGTCCTGGTAGGTGCGGTTTGGCGAGGCGCCACCCAGATTTTCCTGGATGATGGGGCCGGAGGGCACCGCCGGCGGCACCGGTTCGCCCGGGCGGCCTTCCGGGACGGTGGTGCAGGCCAGGGTCTGGTTGTCCAGCCAGGACGGCGGAGTGCCGGCCGCCAGGTTGAGCACCGGGCCGGTGAGCCGTCGTGCCTGGCCGCTGTCCGTGGCCGTCACCCAGAGTTCGATGCCCGCCGGACCGGTGTTGGTGAAACAGAAGTGCTCTCCGTCCGGTGACCAGCGCACGTTGCCGATACGCGGTGTCACGGGCAGACCGGTGACCGCTACCTTTTTCAGGTCGTCGATACGCAGCAGTTCGAGGCCCACGTAGGGGCGGGTGCGGCTCGGACCGTTGGTCTGGGGCTTGATGCGCAGACCGGCCAGCCGCAGTTCCCGTTCGGCCAGTTCGGCGATGGGCGGCAGGTTCGGTGACTGGAGCAGCAGCATCCACTGGTCCCCGGGGGCCACGCTGACCAGCGGGGTGGGCGGTGCGTCCACCATCTCCACCAGGGCCGGCGAGGGCAGGCGATACCCGTCGGCGTCATCTGCTGGCAGCGGCGTGGCCAGCGTGGCGGTGAGGACCAGAACCGTGGCGAGTAAAAGATAACGTCGGGCCGGTGTGCTGAACATTTCTTCCTCCGGGTCAGTCAGGGAAACGGATCAGTTTCAGTCCGGAAAAGTCTCCGGGCCGGCGGGTCACCTCCAGCGGCGTCCCGTGGATCCAGATCTCGCCGGTGACGCTGATGGTCCCTTCCACCAGGTGGCCGCCGAGAACGGTGTAGTCCGGGCCGGCCAGGGTGATGTGGGCGTGGATCACCGGCTGGCCATCGATACGGGTGATGTTGCCGGTGAGGGCGGTTATCTCACAACTGTTCTCGATGATCCTGGTCTGGTATTCACCGGTCTGGAGGTCGTAGTAGCCGATCTCACAGTGGCTGGCTGCGCCGATGCCGCTGATGAGGCCGGAGCGGATGGCGCTTCCCGGTCCGGAGAGGTAGGTGACCAGGGTGTCGATGATACGCTCGCCGGCATCCAGGCGGACCAGGTGCCGCAACTCGTCGCCACGTGCGTCCATCTCATTTCTCCCGTGACGTGGACAGCAGTTCCTCCAGGGCACCCAGCAGGTCGTGGGGCGAGATGATGCCGGCCAGTTCCTCGTTCTTGTCCAGCACCGGCAGGGCGCCGTAGCGCTGCTCACGGAAGATCTCCACCGCCCGGAAGATCCCCTCGTAGGTGTGCACCACCTCGGGGTGGCTGGTCATCACTGATTCTACGGTGGTGTCGTCGTTGATCTGATAGTAGTTGGTCCAGTCTTCCATACTGTCAGCCCAGCGGGGCCGGCGCAGGTCGCGGTCGCTGATGATGCCCACCAGGATGCCGCCGTCCACCACCGGCAGGTGCCGGACGCGGTTGGATTTCATGGTCAGGAAGGCATCTTTCACCGTGGTGTCCGGTGTGGTAGTGATCAACCGGGTGGACATGTACTTGCTGATTTTCATTGGTCACTCCGTTGTTCGGTTTGCCGATCACTGTGACAGCAGTATAGGGGCCGCGGAATGGGCCTTCAACCGCTCAGATCGGCCCAGATCCGCTCCACCCGGCCAAAAACGGCTTGCCAGGTAAAGGCTCCCAGGGTTTCCGCCTCCGCCGGACCGTCAGTCCGGGCCGCGGCGAGGGATTGCCGGATGGCCTGGGCCAGAGCCAGGGTGAAAGCCGGCAGGTCCTCCTCCCAGGGCTGGTCCGCCCCGTGCAGCCGGGGCAGGGGCACCAGGGCCAGGCGGCCGCCCATCCGCGGGGCCAGCTCATGGAGGCCACCAGCCGGCAGCCGCTGGCCAGGGCTTCCACCAGCACCAGGGGCAGTCCTTCGTAGAACGAGGGCAGCACGAAGAGGGACGATTGCCGCATCAGCGAGGCCAGTCCCTGCTGGTCCAGCCGCCCGTGATACGTCACCAGCGGGCTCATCCGATCCAGCCGCTGCCGCAGGGCGTCGGCCTCTTCTCCGTCACCGCCGCCGGCCACGTGGAGGGTCAGGCCCGGGATCTCCCCGGCCAGCGACTGCACCGCGTCCAGCAGCCAGGGCAGGCCCTTGGCCCGGCTCAGCTTGCCGGCGTAGAGCAGGGCCGGTGACGCATCGCCGGCCCGTTCCCGGGGGTGGAACAGGTCTTCGCGATACCCGGCGCCCACCACGGTGAACCGCTCCGCTCCCAGTTCCAGCGCCTCGGCATAATCCCGCGCGTGTTCTCCGTGAAGGACAACAAAGCGGTCCACCGCGGAACACCCTTCGCGAACCGGGCGGGCCAGGTGGGGGCAGAGGATCATCTGCCGCAGCCCGGTGCCGTGGCAGTGCACGGCCACCGGCGTGTCCGGCGCCAGTTCCTTGAGCAGGGAGCTGACCAGCCAGACGTGGTGGGCGTGGATCAGGTGCGGGCGGAATTGCTGGATAATAGCGCCCAAGTGGTCGCGCCAGGCCCGGCAGTAGTCTACCACCTGCTCCCCGGTGAGCAGCGACCAGCGGCTGCTGCGATAGGGCATCACGTCGCTCATCCCGGGCACCGCAAAGGGGAGCATGGAATCGGCGGCGGATTCAGGTCCGACAAAAGTAAGGGGGTGAATGGCCCCGGCAGCCAGACCGCCCACCTCGGAAGGCGGTCCCCCGGCGGGCACTCCCACCACCACCTGCTGTTCCCAGCCGGCTTCGCGGGCCAGGCGAACCAGGGCGTCGAGGGTGATGCCGCTGCCGGTGAGCGAGGGGCGCTGGCTCAGAATGTGCAGCACCCGGCGGCCGCTAAACGTTGTGGGCCCTGATCCCATGAATCCGCACCTCCGAACAGTGAATCTAGTTGATCGGCCGGTCCGGCGCAAGACCAGGGGGCAGGAGCAGCGTGAATTTACACCACGGGCAAATCATGACATTATGTCTTCCTCCCCCGGGTCCGGGCGAACGGGGCCGGGCAGGCCCGCCGTCCCCTTTTCAGGTCAGCGCTGGAAGAACGAGGAAGCAGCAGAGATGGACTCCAAAAACAAGGCGAAACTGGTTGACGACTGTGTGAACACCATCCGTTTCCTGGCGGTTGACGCCATCCAGAAGGCGAACTCCGGGCACCCCGGAACGCCCATGGGTGCGGCCACCCTGGCCTATGTCCTTTTTGACCGTTTTCTCAAGCACAACCCGGCCAATCCCCACTGGGCGGACCGCGACCGCTTCGTCCTTTCCCCGGGGCACGCCTCGATGTTGCTTTATGCCATGCTGCACCTCACCGGCTACGACCTGCCGCTGGAGGAGCTGAAGAAATTTCGCCAGCTGGGCAGCCGCACCCCGGGCCACCCCGAATACGGGTTGACGCCGGGCGTGGAGATGACCACCGGGCCGCTGGGCCAGGGCATCGCCCACGCGGTGGGCATGGCGGTGGTGGAACGCTGGCTGGCGGCGCACTACAACCGGCCGGGCAACGCCATCGTCGACCACTTCACCTATGCCATCGTTTCCGACGGGGCGATGCAGGAGGGGATCACATCCGAAGCGGCCAGTCTCGCCGGCACCCTGGGTCTGGGCAAGCTGCTGGCAGTCTACGACGACAACCACATTCAGATCGAAGGATCCATCGACATCACCTTCCGCGATAACGTGGCCCGGCGTTTCCGGGCCTATGGCTGGCAGGTGGTGGGGCCGGTGAACGGGCATGATGCCGACGCCGTGGAAGCGGCCATCGAGGAAGCGAAAAAGGATGAGATGCGGCCGTCGCTGGTGATCTGCGAGACGGTGATCGGCTACGGCAGCCGCCGGGGCGGCACGGCCCGGGTGCACGGTGAGCCGCTGGGTGAGGAGGAGGTGCAGTGGGCCAAGGAAAACCTTGGCTGGCCCACCGAGCCCGACTTCCACGTCCCCGACGATGTGCGCCAGCATCTGGGGCTGGCCCTGGAGCGGGGCGGGGAGGCTGAGGATGAGTGGAACACGAGGCTGCAGCGCTATCGTGACGATTTCCCCGAGGACGCGGCCCAACTGGAGGCTCTGCTGCTGGGTGAACTGGCCCGGGGCTGGGACAGCGGTCTGGAAGACCTCTTCGAGCCTGGCTCCGAAGCCATGGCCACCCGGATTTCCTCGGGCACCGTGCTGCGCACCCTGGCTCCCCGGGTCCACGCCCTGATCGGCGGATCGGCCGACCTCTCGCCCAGCACCAAGACCACCATCGAGGGGGCCGGGGATTTTGGCTGGCGGCAGTTCGTCGGCCACAACCTGCACTTTGGTGTCCGCGAGCACGCCATGGGCGCCATAGCCAACGGCATGGCGCTCCACGGCGGAGTGATCCCCTATACGGCCACCTTCCTTGCCTTCTCCGATTACATGCGGCCGCCCATGCGGCTGGCTGCGCTGATGGGGATCCGGGTGATCTATGTCTTCACCCACGACAGCATCGGCGTGGGGGAGGACGGACCGACCCACCAGCCCATCGAGCAGCTGATGAACCTGCGGTCGATCCCCAACATGACCATGATCCGGCCGGCCGATGCCACTGAGACGCCAGAGGCCTGGCGCCTGGCCCTGGAAAACACCACCGGCCCCACCACGCTGATCTTCACCCGGCAGAAGGTGCCGGTGATCGACCGCGCGGTCTGCCGGCCGGCGGAGGGTGTGCGCCGCGGGGCTTACTGCCTCTGGCAGTCAGGTGAGGTCGACCCGGAGCTGATCCTCATCGGTAGCGGTTCCGAGACCGGCCTGGCCCTGGAGGCGGGGCAGACGTTGGCCGGGGAGGGGATCTCCGTGCGGGTGGTTTCCATGCCCAGCTGGGAGCTGTTCGAGAAACAGGACCGGTCCTACCGCGACGAACTGTTCCCGCTCGCGGTGCGGGCCCGGGTCTCGGTGGAGGCCGGCAGCCGCATCGGCTGGGAACGGTACGTGGG
>RCNC010000326.1_pt1 | contig 29914 bp, 27 predicted proteins | sample 2041301 | NCBI WGS metagenome assembly RCNC01 (sample SAMN09708231, study PRJNA481090) | Marine sediment metagenome, whole genome shotgun sequencing project. | biome: marine sediment; feature: ocean; material: sediment; isolation source: Sewage treatment plant 13A marine sediment (STP13A) ... | reverse complement strand
CTCTCTACAGGCCAATTCACCGCCGTGTTTGACCTGCTTCTGGTTCAAGGCTTCGAGACGGGGACCGTTACTGTTTTCGATGACCAGATAACGTTAACCCCAACCAGCCCTCCCGGGGGGGTGATGTCGGGAACTTGGATGCTTCAGGGGGACGTTCTTTATTTAGAGGCCATCCGAAGTCTCGACCTCGACGGGGACGGTACGCTGGAGGTCATTCCCTTTGACCTGGAATTCTCCTCAAGACGGTTCTAGGAGAACAGACCAACCCTGCATTCCGGCCTGTTTCACGTGAAACATCGAGAAAGCACCGGATGTTTCCCCCCTGAAAGAATCGGGAGTGTTTCACGTGAAACACCCCCGATATCAAGAAGGGACAAGCCTACCTTCAGTAAGCTGCCCTATCCCAAAGACCCCAGCATTCGAAGTTTGGCCCGAAGATCATGGAAGTTATCCAGGACCTGTACTCCCTCCATTGCCAGGACTTCCCCATTCGCAGTAATCGTCGGCCCCCCAACGACCAGTTGAACGTCTGCCGGCAAACGCTGTCTCACTTTCTGGATTTCAACAGGAAATGTATCAGCGATATTCGGATCGACGCAGGAAAGAGCCACCACTTCAGCCTCGAGGCGCAGAGCCGCCAGAGCGATCTCTTCCGCCGGGAGGTCTGGGCCAAGGTAGACTGCATTCCACCCTTCAGCCGCACCGGAAACGGCACATAAGATAGCTCCAAGCTCGTGGCGTTCCCCGGCTGGAGTTCCAGACACCAGAACCGGCGCCCCCTCCCTCATACTGACCGTTCCCAGCATCCACTCGAGGAACCGTCGGATTTCCACAGTTGCTAGATGTTCATGGGCCGGGCCAAACCGGCCCGAATTCCATGCCATTCCGATCTGTCCGATGAGAGGAACCACGATATCGTCTATGACGGTGGGGACCGGAAAGGCCATGGCCCCCCTGGTCAGGATCTTCTCCAGCTCACCGGGGACCATCCGGTCAACAGCCTGTTGAGCTCTTTCCAGAACCCTCGCCGCAGAGGGACCCTCCAGCGGCTCTGGAACGCCGAAGCTACCACGTTCGGCCTCGTCTTCTTTCACGAGGCCCTTCAACTCGGCTGTGGAGAGGGCTGAGACCTGGCTGATGCTCCGCCCTTCCTCCACGACCCGATGAAGGAGGGTGAGCCTCAGCACGTCTTCATCGGAATAGAGTCGCTGCCCTCCGTCCGTCCTGAAGGGCTCCACAACCGAATACCGTTTTTCCCAAGCCCTCAGCACAGCGGGGTTGAGGCCGGTTCTTTTGGCGACCACCCGAATCGGGTGCCTAGGTCGGTCACTTCGCTCTGTGTTCATGGACCTATCTTAGGCCCCCCCACATAGCCCGTCAACCCTTTGTTGAACTTTCCCCCTTGACAACCCTAGAACATCGATTAACATTCCCTGCACAAACGTTGGACAGGGCGCCTCGTCAACCGAAACATCGCGTCAGACGGGATCGGCAGAGTCCATCCCGAACCACACACTCTCCAAAGGAGATAGAACAATGGTACTGAACATCATTTCCACCGCCGTTATCACCGCCTCTTTGATCGCTGGCGGCCTAACTTTCGATGCCGACAGCACCCCTGAGCCGACCCAGAACATCGTCGAGATCGCTGCCGGCGCCGGCTCCTTCAACACCCTTGTCACCGCGATCAAGGCCGCCGGCCTGGTGGAAACCCTTTCTGGAGAGGGCCCCTTCACCGTGTTCGCACCCACTGACGAGGCTTTCGCCCAGATCCCGGCTGAAGACCTCAATGCTCTGTTGGCCGACAAGGCTGCCCTTACCTCAGTTCTCACGTACCACGTAGTGGCTGGCAAGGTCATGGCCTCCGACGTCGTCGGCCTCACCTCCGCCAAGACCGTCAACGGCGAGAGCGTCGACATCAAGGTGATGGATGGAAAAGTCTGGATCGATGGTGCTGAGGTTGTGACCACCGACATCGAAGCCACCAACGGCGTCATCCACGTCATCAACAAGGTCATCCTTCCGGGCATGTAAGAACGATCGTACCAACCCAAACCCGTAGGCATACCCAACCGGGAAGGAGCACGAAAATGAAACACAAAACGCTAAGGAAGCTCTGGGCGAGCCTCTTCAGGGAAGGGCAGAAGGAAGAGGGTCAGGCGGCACGCTGCGGCCCCGCCCCACGGGTGGACCCCCTAACGGTTGGACTTCGGATTGATCTCTCGGTTCCGTCCGGGGCCGGCAAACAGACGGAAGCATCTCAGTTTGTTTGGGTCTCCCCCACCGACGGTATTCGGCCGGTGAGAGCCCTGAGGGTTCTACTCCTCCCCAACTGAGGAAGAGACGTGTGGAAGGGGGCGGGGGCCCGTTGGCCCTCGCACCCACCACCCGGTACCTGCGAAGGACCTCGCTGACCGGACACCAAAAACCACTATCACAATGGAAACTCAAACAATGAATCCGCTCATAAGAAACAGAACAGCGCTTCTTGCTCTCCCTCTTTCCCTGACTCGACAACCCACCCCTGCTATCCCCCCCCGTCCCCTTTAGGCTCTCTCCCCTTCCTCCATTTCCTGACCTCCATGATCAGGTTCTGAAGGTCAGCCGGGGAGACGCCGGGAATCCTCGCCGCCTGGGCAAGGGTTCCGGGCTGAACTCGGGCCAGCTTTTCTCGAGCCTCGAAGGACAGCGTGATGAAATCCCCGTAGGGCAGCTCCGGGGCCAAGGCGAAGCCCGCCTGTTCTCTTAAGCTCTCCGCCCGATCCATTTCACGGTTCACATATCCTTCGTACTTCACCTCTACTTCGACCGCCGTCAGGGCATCCCCCATCTCATCCGGATCGAAGGGTGCGCCCCCGACTCTCGCAAGAGCAGCAGAACCGACACCGGGCCGCTTTAGGAGCTCCACCGCCCGGACCGGCTCAGAGATGGCACCAGCCTCCGCTGTCTCTAGAAGGGGGTTCACCGCCACGGGGGAAATCGCCGTCTCCTTGAACCAGAGGGCGATCTTCTCCTCCCGATCCCTCCGGTCGGCCAGGGCTTCGACCTGCCCTTCCGTAAGGAGTCCCTGCTCTTTCGCAATCCCCCCGAGCCGCTTCCCCACATTGTCCTGCCGAAGGAGAAGTCGGAATTCAGCCCTGGAGGTGAAGAGGCGGTAGGGTTCATCAACACCCTTTGTGATCAGGTCGTCGATCAGCACCCCGATGTAAGCCTGATCCCTTTCCAGCACGAATGCCTCTCGGCCCTGGACCTTCAGCGCCGCGTTCGCACCGGCCATCAGGCCCTGTCCAGCCGCTTCTTCATACCCCGTAGTTCCGTTGATCTGGCCGGCAAAGAACAACCCCGGGAGGTTTTTGACCTCCAGGGACCGAGAGAGCTGTTGGGGAGGGAAGTAGTCGTACTCGATGGCATAGCCCACCTTGGTCATCCGAACGTCCTCGAGCCCCGGCACCGTTCTGAGAAAGGCCAACTGCACATCCGCAGGCAGGGAGGTGGAAAGGCCGTTCACATAGAGCTCCTGGGTTTCCAGCCCTTCAGGCTCGAGGAAGACCTGGTGCCTGGGCGAATCGGGAAACCGGACAATCTTGTCCTCGATGGAGGGGCAATACCGCGGTCCCCGGCCGGAGATCTCCCCACCATAAAGGGCGCTTCGCTTCAGGTTTTCCTTAACAACCTCTTTCAACCTCTCACCCGTCCAGGTCACCCAACAGGGCCGCTGCTCCGGCAGGGCCTCCCGCGTGTAGAGACTGAAGCGGAAGTCCCCCTCTTCCCCCGGCTGAGCTTGAACCTTATCGAAGTTCACCGTCCGACCATCAACCCTGGGGGGCGTCCCAGTTTTGAAGCGGGCGACCTCCAAACCGGCACTCTCGAGGGCTTCGGCCAACTCAACCGAAGGCCCCTCCCCTGCCCTCCCTCCAGATAGGCCAATGCCTCCCCCGACGTGAATCTTCCCCCGAAGGAAGGTCCCCGTGGTAACGATGACCGCCCTGCTTCTGAAGGTGAGACCGCCTCTGGTGAAGACCTCGAAGTCATCCTCCCCGCCGAATCCCAGCCCGGTGACCATTTCCTGGAACAGATCCAGCCGCTCCAGTTCGTCAAGGACTGTTCGTACCCCCCGGGGGTAGAGCCCTCTATCGCACTGGGCCCTGGGCCCCCACACCGCCGGCCCTTTGGACCTGTTCAGCATACGAAAATGGATACGAGCAGCATCGGTCGCCCGCCCCATTACCCCACCCAGAGCATCCACTTCCCGAGCCACGGTCCCCTTGGCGACACCCCCGATAGCGGGGTTGCAACTCATCTGCCCGATACGCGCCAGATCAGGAGTCAGAAGCAGGGTCTCACACCCAAGTCGGGCCGAAGCAGCGGCAGCCTCCGCCCCTGCATGCCCGCCCCCTATCACGACCACATCGTACTGCGGTTTCATCAGGCCGACGGTAGAATCTGAAAGGGGCCATCAGGCAGGGCATCCGGCGACGCCAGGGGTTCAACCCTCTCCACAGAAGCGGAGATCGGCCCATCCCAAAGACGTGCCTCGAAATCAGTCACCGCCCCCGGGGTTCCCCTCACATGAATCTCCACAGAACCGTCCGTCCTGTTCCGGGCCGTTCCTCGGAGACCCAGCTCGTTCGCCACGCCCCTGGCCCACGCGCGATAATAGACGCCCTGGACCCTTCCGGTGACCCGGAATCCCCTCCTCAACCAGCCATCTCCTGATATGTCCTTCATTCCAGTTCCTTATTTTCCGATACAAAAGTCTCTGAATAGCTTATCCAGGATCTCATCCCGTGGAATGATCCCCAGAAGCTCCTCCAACGCCGTTTCAGCCGGACGAAGGTGGGTCGCCGCAGCCTCAGCGGGAACCCCGGCGGTCAACGCCTGGCGAAAGGCCTGAAGCTCTTCCAGTGCCCTCCGGATCCCCTGGGTATGCCTCCGACGGGTCAGAACCGGCACTTCGGAGGCCATCTCCACCAATCCACCAAACACGAGAGCAGGAAGAGCTTTCTTCAGCTGCCCCAAACCCTCCCCGGTCATGATCGAAAGGGGAATTGCACCGACCTCCGCCTCGTCTTCCGACCCTCGCACCATCCCCTTTCCGACCCCACCCCCATCTTCGGGCTTAACGTCCATCTTGGTTCTCAGGAGAATCACCGGGGTGGGGGATAACTCCTCCAGGAAGCCCAGTTCTTCGGAATCAAGGGGTCGATTTCCCTCCGCACAAAAGAGGATAACATCCGCCTCACCCAGATATCGCCGGGCTACCTCGACCCCGATCTTCTCAACTCTTTCCTCCGTCTCCCTCAAACCGGCCGTATCCACCAACCGGAAAGGGAAACCTCCCATGGACACCACCGCCTCCAAGGCATCCCTGGTCGTCCCAGGAACCTCGGTGACGATGGCCCTGTCCTCGCCAATCAGGGCATTAAAAAGGCTGGATTTTCCAGAATTCGGCCGCCCAGCCAGCACGGCGACGGCTCCCTCACGAAGGAGTTCGCCCTCGGGAGCCGTCCTGAGGAGCCCCCCCATCACCACCTCGAGCTCTTCGGCCCTCTTCACAATCTCCTGCAACGGAATCGGGGGATCGTCCTCTTCAGGAAAGTCCAGATGATGGACGAGGAGGGCTTCAAGGTGGACCAAACCTTCCCGGAGTCCTCCCACCCGTTCCGACAACCCCCGCTCCAGCTGATGGATAGCCGTCTCGTGGAGTGCCCGGCTTCGACCTTCCACCAGATCCCCAACGGCCTCCACCTGCAGGAGGTCCATCTTCCCGTTCAGATAGGCTCTCCGGGTGAACTCCCCCTCTTCCGCTCGCCGGGCTCCGGCCCCCAAACAGGCTTCCAGAATCAGGGCCGGGGACAGCCAGCCCCCGTGACTGGAGATCTCGGCCAGGTCCTCCCCGGAATAGCTGTCGGGCCCCGGGAAGAAGGTCACTAGAACCTGATCGAGAGGGTCGCCGGTTTCAGGATCCTGAGCCCGAGCGAGGAGCACTCTCCGGGGTTCCGGGTCAGGCGGCAAGGAAGGACAGATTCGGCGAACGATCGAAAAAGCCCCCGAACCGGACAGCCGCACTACCGCCAGAGCACTTGGCCCCGGCGCTGTTCCTATGGCTGCTATGGTGTCGGGTTGAACCATCTCCACTCCACGAGAGCCCCCCATCCTAGCCTCTTTCGGAGACCGAGGCAGGCCGAAATCCAGAGGCCCGGGAGAAGTTCTCTAGGTGCTCATGGAAAGGGGTGCCTTAGCCTGAGCCTTCTTCCGTTCGTTGGCGATATACATCTGCTGCGGCAGGGTCGCGATGTTCGCCGTGGCGTAATAGAGGTTCAACCCGGAGGCCAGCTGGAAGAAGATGAAGACCATCATGACCGGCATGATGTACATCATCATCTTCATCTGGGGGTTCTGCGTGGGCATGGACCTCATGCTCACCCACTGGAGCAGGAACATCGAGATGCCCAGGAACGCCGGAAGAATGAACAGCGGGTCCGGTGCAGAAAGGTCCGGGAGCCAAAGGAATGAAACGCCCCGAAGCTCAATGGTATTCTGAAAAACGAAGAACAACGCGATGAGTACAGGCCACGGAAGAAGCATGGGAAGACATCCCGCCAGGGGATTGAACCCGTGCACTTTGTACAGCTTCATCATCTCCTTCTGAAGCTTCTCCGGGTTGTCCTTGTACTTCGTTTGGATCTCCTGCATGAGCGGTTGTGCGGCCATGTTCCGCATCTGGGCCTTCATCCCCTTCTGGTTCAAGGGAAAGAGGACCACCCGCATCATGACACCAAAAAGAATCAGAACCCATCCGTACCCGATGTTCAGGTTCTCATGGAGAAAGCCCAGAATCTTGATGATGATCCCGGCAAACGGCCGCACGATGGGACGCATGAACTTCCAACCATAGGGGTTGGCGTTCTCCATGTCCGAGCCGAGAGCCTGGAGCCTGGAGAACTCCTGCGGCCCAGCATAGAGCCGGTACTCGAGCGTCCCCTCCGAAGACAGCGACTGGGTTGCCGCCAACGATACCTGATTCTCCATCTGGGTGGGCTTCGCGATGACACCACCCAGATACGCCTCGTCTTCCGCCACCAGCCCCGGCATGAGGGCCAGCAGGAAATACTTGCTCTTGAAGGCAGTCCAGATCAGGGGCCCTTCTTCGATCCGGGGCTCATCCACTCTGCTCAGAAGAACGGACCGGATCCCTTCCTGGAGGTGGTTCACCACATAGGCGGCCGCCCGGGTCTCGTCCCTGTCCTTCAGCTCATTGAAGGGGATCCCAAGGCCCATGTCGGTGAACACATAGTCGGCATCCAACCCCGTGAGGCGGTTTTCCACCTCGATGACATAGCTGTCGGGCCGGAAGGTATACTCGACCTCGAACGCAAAGGGGAGGGTCGGGTGATTGTAGGCGAACCGAAGGCTCCGGGAACCCCCGCCTTCCGTCAGCAGGAGCCCGTCCGCTGGCTGGGCCTCAAAAGTGATGCCCCTCAGGTCCACCGTGTCCGATTGCCTGAGGAGCCGGGTTCCCAAAGCAGCTCCCCCTCCCGGGTATACCAATCGAACGGGCCCATCCTGGGCGGAGGAGGGGAAGTTCGGAAGTTGAGCTGACACCAGGCGGGCACCCTGGGTCGAAAAGGAGTAGGAGTAGAGAGGGCCTTCCACCACGAGGGCACTTCCGCCGTCCTCCACCGTTTCGGGGGTCGGGTCGCCCAGGATTCCCTCCAGGGGGTCTGGCCCTTGGACGTCCCCGGGAGTCCCCTCGGTCAGAACAGGGGTGTCGGCACCGACACCTGGTTCCACCTGGGTTGCCGGCACCGAGTCCGGGGGGACATACCCCGGCACCTCTTCCGGCGGAACCGGTGGGAACATGAGGTTGGAGATGACCAGCACGCCGATCATCAGGACCACTGCTAGGAGAAAGCGGATCTCGGTACTCATGGGACCGGGTCGTACCCCTTACCCCCGAAGGGGTGGCAGCGGAAAATACGTCTCAAGGCCAACCACCCCCCTTTTCCCGCGCCGTGTTTCTCGACCGCCTCCTCGGCATAGGCCGAGCACGAAGGCGAGAACCTGCACGATGGCGGGGTTATCGGGGAAATGGCCAAGCGGTAAAATCGAATCACCGCCAAGAATGCCGCCCTGAACATAGTTCCTCTGTAACCTCCAGCAACTCGTTCCTCAGCTGCTGATAGCTCGCTTTATAGGCCTCCCTCCGGGCCCAAACCAACAGGTCCAGCTGGAAACCCTCTTCCCTTAACCTCGGGAGAATCTCCCGCCGGCCCACTTCCCGCAACCGGCGCTTCACCCGATTTCTGTCCACCGCACTACGATTGTGCTTCGGGACTACGAATCCAACCCTCGAGTCATTCTCTTTAGAAGACAAAAAGAAGACGTCCAGATGAGACGTCTTCTTTCGACTTCCCCGGCGGAGTATCTCCCGGATTTCCCTCGACCGGGTGATTCGATGTGTGGGAGGCAGCCTGAACCCACCTACCGGACCCGCGCTTGGGCGCGTCCTTCCCACCGACCCTATTTCGAGCCGACGCTCACCACCAGTTGCCGCCGACCACGCTGCCGGCGCCGGTTGAGGGTTTTGCGTCCCCCTTTGGTCTGCATTCGGGACCGGAACCCGTGCTTGTTTTTTCTTTTCCGGTTCCGGGGTCTGTACGTCGGCATCATGATCAGTCACCCACTCGGTCCATGGTTGCGTTCGAAAATTAGCTTTCAAAGGTACCCAAGCCCTGGGGCTAGGGTCAACCCCGGAAGGCCCACTCTGCCAGGCTTTTGTCTCCTGGCCAACTCGACCCGATTGACTTTTCCACATTCGCCGAATAGCTTGCCTGCCCCCAATTTAGGGCCTTTTCACACACGACCTTGGCATCCATGGAGCTCACGGCTTCCGAACTCTGGTCCCGCATTCTCCAGTCGGTTCAGACGGGCCTCCCCGAGCAAGCCTTCAAGACCTGGCTGGCCGGGACGGCTCCGGTGGCCCTCTCGGATCGTGAATTGCTGGTGGAAGCCCCCAGCAAATTTCACGTCGAGTGGCTAGAGGATAAGTACCGCGCCCTCCTGGAAGAAGCCGCCTCGAACCTCCTGGGCCGGCACCTTTCCATTGCCTTCACCGCCGGAGACTCTCCGGCCTTACCGCCGGTGCCTTCGATTGAACTCAATTCCCCGGGCCAATCCGAGTCCGGGGTCCCCCGGTCCTCTCGCCCACCTGCAGGCATCGGCACCGAGCCTCCAAACCCGGCCCTCAATCGGCGCTACACATTCAACCGATTCGTCGTGGGCGGCGACAACCAGTTGGCCGCCGCCGCCTGCTCCGCAGTGGCTGAAAACCCGGCCAGGCTGTACAACCCACTCTTCCTCTACGGTGGGGTTGGTCTGGGAAAAACCCACCTGATGCACGCTGTCGGAAACGCAATTTTAGAATCCGATCCCGAAAAAAGAATTGCCTACGTCCCGTCCGAGCAGTTCATGAACGAGTTGGTCACCTCCATCCAGGAGGGTGCCACTGCCGCGTTCAGGCGCCGATACAGACAAATGGACCTTCTCCTCGTGGATGACGTCCACTTCCTTGAAGGGAAAGAAAGAACCCAGGAGGAGTTCTTTCACACCTTCAATGCTCTATACGACGCCCACAAACAAATCGTTCTGACCAGCGATCGACCCCCGAAGGAGATTCCTGGGTTGGAAGAACGGCTCATTTCCCGTTTCGAGTGGGGCCTGGTGGCTGATATCCAAGCCCCGGACTACGAGACCAGGGTGGCCATCCTTCGAAAGAAAGCCTCCGACGATCACCTTACCCTCGACCCTGACGTTATCGATTTTATCGCCGTGTCCTGCACCTCGTCCGTCCGGGAACTGGAGGGTGCCGTCATTAAGCTCCTGGCCTATTCCTCCCTGAAGAACCAGGAAATCTCCCTTTCTATGGCTAAGGCTGCCCTCCAAGGGGTCCTTGGTGAAAAAGCGAAGGAGGCCCTTTCCCAGGTTACGCCCCAGCGGATCAAGGAAACTGTGGCCAAACAGTGGGGCGTGCCGACTGCCGCGCTTTCTTCGAAGCGAAGGACTAAGGAGTTGACGGTACCCCGGCAGGTGGCCATGTACCTGATTCGAGAGCTTCTGGACCTTCCCCTGGTTCAGATCGGATATCTCTTCGGCGGTCGAGACCACTCAACGGTGATCCATTCTGTTCGGAAAACGGAGGATTCCATCCATACCGATCCTTCGTTCGAGCGGAAGGTGAATGCCCTTCGGACAGAACTGTCCCGAAGACTGTGAAGAACCCTGGGGACGAACTGATGAAAGAAGCGGAGCTTTCCACAGAGCAGTGGAAAAGAGATTCCTTTGAAGAAAACCCCTGAACTGTACACAGTGGAATCCACAGTGCCTGAACAGGAAGAATTGATATGGACGAGAAGAGAATATTGGACTTTCCGGCCTTCTTCTTCCACACTTCCACAGACACTACTACTACTAGGTTTTATCTTTACCTAAGAGAAAAAGAAAACAGATTCCCTCTCCTCTGTGGAAAGGGCGCGAGCCGAACCCCGGCGTAGCGGAGGATTAATGAACTTCACGATTACCCGACAGAACCTTCATCAGGGCCTTGCTGCCGTCTCGGCCAGCATCCCCACCAAGACCACGCTCCCTGTTCTCTCCAACATTCTCCTGGAGGCTCGGGACGGAGGTGTCTGGATGAGCGGCACCGATCTGGATGTTGCCGTCAGGGTCCGGGTTCCTGCCGACATAAAGGAACCCGGAAGTCTTACAGCTCCAGGGAAGAAGCTTCAGGAGATTGCCCGGGAGCTTCCGGACCAACCGGTGGAAATGGTGTCCCGAGGCGATCAGCTGGAACTCAAATGCGGTCGCAGCGCCTTTAAGCTGAATGGTCTTCCCAGCGAAGAATTCCCAAGCCTCCCTGCGGTGGATTTCGAAGCTGGGTGGAGCATCACGGGTTCTGCGCTTCAGAAACTCATCCACCACACAGCTTTTGCGGTTTCCACCGAGGAGAGCCGGCCGATCCTGAATGGCGTCCTCTGGGAGTTGAGGGATGGAAGGATGCAGATGGTTGCGACGAATGGTCATCGCCTGGCCAGAATGGCTGTGCCAGCAGGTCCGGCCACCGCCACCAGCGCTGACTTCATCGTTCCCCCTGCAGCCCTGCAGCAGGTTCAGCGGCTTTTTAAGTCCGACGAGGGTCTCGATGTGGCGAGGGATGGAAATCATCTGGGCTTCCGCTCTTCCGGCACCGAGGTATACACCCGTCTGATCGAGGGCACCTATCCCAACTACGAACAGGTGATCCCTAAAGACAACGACAAGAATGCCATCGTAGAAAAAAGTGCTCTGGAATCGGCAGTGAAAAGAATGGCGGTGGTAGCCAGCGATCAGACCCACCGGATTCGCCTCGTGTTCAATGAGGGGAGGGTGAACCTCAATGTCCTTACACCGGATCTCGGTGAAGGGGAGGATGAGCTGGAGCTGCAATACGGTGGTGAAGAACTGGAGATCGGCTTCAACGCCAATTATCTTCTGGAAGTCCTCCGGTATATGCCTACCGACGAAGTGAAGCTGACGTTTAAGGCTCCGGAGCGGGCAGCGACGCTGGAACCCGTTACTCCTGAAGGTGAAGACGCTCTGGATTACCTCTGTCTGGTGATGCCTCTTCGGCTCCTGGATTGAGGTAGGCCGACAGCGAATAGGGATAAAAAGGAAGGGGCTGGCCTGGAGCTGGCCCCTTTTTTCTTCCTGAGGCGAACGGGGCAACGGGATACGTGTACTTATTAGTGTGTGAAAATGAGCCAGAGGTCGGGCTGGAAATCCCCGGCCAGGACTGACAGAGTTAACGTGTGAAGACTAGAGCCATACATATTCCCAGTGGATTCAGGCAATCCTTCCTACGTGGGTGTTTAGCCTTGCCGGTGCTCCTGGTGGGGCTCATGCCACTGGGTTGTGACGACGATACGGTAAACCCGCCTGAGACAACCCGCTTCGGCCAGCTTGGCGAGGTGCAAGTTGGGATTCTGGCACCACTGTTTTTTGAGAAGGGTGAGGGTGAGCTTCAGCAGATTCTCACCTGGAGTTCCTCCGGCGCCTGGATCTTGCGGGAGATCATCTCCTATCGTGGCCTTAAAGGTGATGAGACGGTCGCCCGAAACGAAGGGGATCCCGTCGCCTATGCGTCGGCCTATGCCTCCCTCATTACCCAGTTGAACGAGACGGATGGGGTTGAGCTTTTCTCCGTTTCTCCCCTCCCTCCCGTTCCCTGTGCCCCCACCCGAACCCAGGTGACGGTCACTATTTGGGATGAGATTAGAGAAGAGGAAGTGAGCTGGATAAGGTGCGCCGAGGGTAGCCTTGGTACCCTTCAGACTTCCGAAGCGGGTCCCGACCTGGATGCTCTCAGGGTCATTCAGGCAGCGATTCTGGTAAGAGATTTCACCCAGGGTGATGACTTCGTTTCAGTCTATGTGGGCAGCGTCCCCTTTGGCACCCTCGAACGCTCAGAGGACTCGGACGCCGGTTTGGAAGAGCCCCGGGTGTTCTATTCGGTACCGGAGGGCAACCCCAACCCACCCACGGGCTGGCTGAGCTTCTGGAGAGCCCATGACGACACGCCTCCCTCCGTTGTGCCCGTGGTGGACTGGATCCACGAGATGGCCATCGTGGCGGCTGTGGGCCTCAGGACAGAGGCGGGAGACAGCGTGGAGGTGAGGCGGATCATTTCGACCGGGGACCGTACTCAGGTCGATCTCTTCGAGAGGATTCCCGGCGATTTCTGCTCCCCGGCGGCGAGGGCTCACTACCCGATCCATGTCATCGTGGCGCCCAGGACACCCCTCGATACGATCCAGTTCAGCGACGTGAAGCTGGAACGGGTCCCCTGCGGGGAGTAAAACTTTGTCCCTCCGCCGCCAATTCGTCCTCGTCTTTGTGGCCTTTTCCATTCTGGTATCGGCCCTTGGGGGGGGGCTGGCCTACCGGAGCGCCTCTCGAACTCTGGAAGAGGAGTTGGACCGGAAGCTGATCTCGGTCGCCAGGGCCGCAGCCGATGTAGGCTTCAGCGCAGAGCTGTTGTTGGGGTTACCTCCCGGCGCTGAGGACCAGATCATGTTCACGTCCTCGAAGGCCAGGCTCGAACGGCTGAGAAGCTTCGTTGATGAAGCCTACATCATCCGGCAGGATCTTTATGCCCTCGTCACCACCCGACCCATCGACTCAATAAGGATCGGAGAACCCGTTCTCGAGTTGAGTCCTCACGTCGAAGAGATTAACAGGGCGGTGGCCCAGGGCGACGCTACGTCCGACCTGATCGGGCCTATCGACGGACGCTACTACAAGTATGGGTTCGTCCGGTTGGAGCAGAGCAGCGTTCCGGGTCCGGAGAACAACGCCGTCCTGGCGGTCCAGATGACTGCGGACTACCGTGCGCCGCTTGAGGAGTTCCAACGAGACGCCTTTCTGGGCTCGGTGCTGGCGGCAGCAGTGGCGGCACTCATTGCCTGGTTACTGGCCACCACCGTCACCGGTCCCATGAATCGTCTGGGCCGGGTGGCCCTTCGCATTCAGAGGGGGCGGATGGACGAACCCGTCCTGCAGGAACGGGGTGGGGAGTTGGGTCGGCTGGCCAGGGCCATGGAGCGAATGAGGGTGGGCATCCTGCACCGCGACGAACAATTGCGCCTGATGTTGGCCCAGGTGGCCCACGAAATACGAAACCCTCTTGGTGGGCTCGAACTCTTCGCCTCGGCAGCCGCTGAATCAGACGATCCGGCAGAAAGGACCCGGTTCATCGGGAAGGTCCGAGCCGAGATCGAGGCCCTGAATACCATCATTGACGATTTCCTGACTTTCGCGCGGCCCCTGACAACCCAAGGAGAGCTTCACGATGTCCGCCAGCCGGTGAGGATGGCGGTGGAGTTGGTGGAGATGGAGATGAGGGACTCGGGGGGCCAGCTCACCCTTGATCTTCCAACCCATCCCTTGATGGCAAGGGCGGATCCGGAGCACGTGAAGCGGGTGGCACTGAATTTGGTCAGGAATGCGGCCCAGGCTGGGAAAGAGGTCAAAGTCCGCTGCGAGTCCTACCGAGGTGAGATCGTGCTCTTTGTCAGAGACAACGGGCCCGGAGTCCCGCCGGAGCTGGAAGATCGCATCTTCGAGCCCTTTGTTACGGATAAGGAGCAGGGCGCTGGCTTGGGTCTGGCCATCGTAAGGAGGGTGGTGGAGGCCAATGGCGGCAGAGTAGAGCTCACAACGGGGGACCAGGCGAGTGGGGTGGGGGCTGAGTTCAGGGTATATTTCCGAGGGGGCGAGGAATTACCGCCAGAGGGAGAAAAAGGTTAGGAAATGGCCCAGGTTCTCATTATCGACGACCACGATTCCATGCGGGAGGGTTTGGAGCTCCTTCTTCGCCGGAGAGGGCATAAAACCGTTTCGGCAGATGCAGGAGATAGGGGCCTGGCCCTTCTGGACGAGGTCGGGGCGGATCTGGTAATCACCGACCTGAAGATGGCCCGGATGGACGGGATCCAGGTTCTTCAGAAGGTGAAGGCCGGGTATCCCGACGTGGAGGTTCTGGTCATCACCGCCTACGGGACCATCGAAAAGGCTGTGGAGGCCATGAAGCTGGGTGCGGCGGATTTCCTCACCAAACCCTTCTCTTCTGAGGAGTTCGGGGTGAAGGTCGACCGCCTTTTGGCTGACCGTGAGGAGAGGCTCCGCCTGAAAAGGGAGAACGTGGCCCTCAGGGTGGAGAACACCTACCTCAGGGGAGAGGCCGAAGCCCGTTACGGTGAGATCGTAGGGGAATCTGAAGAGATGGAGGCCGTCTACCGGTGGGTCGAGCGGGTGGCCAAGAGCGATTCAACCGTCATGATCTACGGAGAGTCGGGGACAGGAAAAGAGTTGGTCGCCAGAGCCATCCACGCTGGCTCTCCCCGGAATGAGGGGCCGTTTATCAGGGTCAACTGTGGGGCCCTCACGGAAGGGCTCCTGGATTCTGAACTGTTCGGCCACGAAAAGGGTGCCTTCACTGGAGCGGAGCGGCAGCGTAGGGGCCGGTTTGAGCTGGCCGATGGAGGAACCCTCTTCCTCGATGAAATCGCCACCATCAACCAGTCCACCCAGATTCGGCTCCTTCGGGTTCTCCAGGAGCGGGAATTGGAAAGGGTCGGGGGTGAAGACACCATCCCGGTTGATGTCCGCATCATCGCCGCTACCAACACTCCTGCCGAGGAGCTACAAAACGGCGACGCGTTCAGGGAAGACCTTTTCTACCGCCTCCATGTGGTGCCCCTCACCATCCCTCCCCTGAGGGGGAGGAAATCGGACGTGCCCGTTCTGGCCAGGCATTTCCTGTCCAAGCTTCGGGAACGGACAAACCACCAAGTAGATGACCTGAGTGAGGCGGCCCTCCTTCGTCTGGCAGAATACGACTGGCCCGGGAATGTCAGGGAGCTGGAAAACGTCATGGAGCAGGCTCTGGTCCTGGCTGAGGGCGGGGTCCTTCAGGAGGACGACCTTCCCTTCCTCCATGCGGGGGGTGGCTCTCTGGATACCTCTCTCCTCGACGCAGCCCTTCCGGGCGGCGGCATGGATCTGAACCAAGCAGTGGAGGGTTTGGAGGAGCGCCTCCTCAGGAAAGCTCTGGAACAGGCCCGCGGCGTAAAGACCGAAGCGGCCCGGCTCCTGGGATTAAAGACCAGCGCCCTCTACTACAAACTCGAGAAATACGGAATCGAGGCGTGATTCCTGCCCCCCCTCCCGGGCTTCGGCACCGGAGCGTCCTGCGCCGATTGGTGGCCACGGGTTCTCTGGTTCTTCTCGTCTTTGGGGCGGGGGGAGCGGCTTCGGCTCAGGAGGAGTTGACGCTACTGGAACTGAAGGCGGAATACCGGGTCGCCCAGGGCGACTACGATGTGGCTTTCCAACGGTTCGAGATCCTCTCGGGTCAGATCGACGCGGCCCAGCGTGACTTCTCCTCTGCCACCGCCGCCGGAGATGAAGCGGCTCAGAGAGAGGCCTACGAGAGGACCTTTCTGATCGCCAGCGAAACAAGGCAGGCCCAAAGCCGGGTGGAGAACGAGGTGGCACAGCTCAGGGAGATAAGGGAACGTCTCCTGAATGCTACGGCGGCTCAACTGGAGGAACTTCTGGCTGTGGCCGATACGGCTACGGATCCACTGGATCTGGTAGAGTTGAGTGTTTTCGTTGCGGACACGCAAAACCAGATTACTGAACTCAGGGACGTTGAGGATCCACCCGTAACCCTTGAGCCGGAACCCGACATCAATATCGAGCTCAAGGATAGCCCTGAGCAGCTCAGGCAAAAGGCCTCACTCCTGGAGTTCACGGCGACCCAATACAACGACCAGTTCGCCTATAACGAGCGTCAGCTGGAAGGCCTTCGAAGGGACCAGATCCTCCTTCGGCGAAGCGGTGACTTCCTGGCGGACTTCACCAGGTTCGATGATCCGGCGGTACCGGTTGGGGCCGTGAATCGAGAGGTGACTCCCCCCGGCCAGGATCAGCCACCACCCATCGCCGACTCCCTGGGTGTCCAGGGTGCGCCCCTCACCCTGGAGCAGAAGATTGAAGCCCTGGAAGCGCTCCAGGAGGAGATCACCGGGCGGATCCAAAACGTCCTGACCCGGGCCCGGCTCCTGAGGCGTAGGGCCGGGGGTGGAGAGTGGGCATTGTGAGGCCCGTAAGAGCCAGCCTGACCATCCTGGCGTTGGGATTCCTCGGGAGCCTCCTGGGGTCCTCCGAAGCCTCCGGCCAGGTCGTGTGGAGAGATCTTGTGGTCACCGGAGGGGTGTCGGGAGCAGGATATTGGGGGAACCTCCCGGCTGTCACCGTTACAGCAGTTGATAGCACCGAAGAGGCTTCAGCTGCAGTGGGGGAATTCGGGATTCGGGGTGAGCTGGTTCTCCTGAACCGGGAGGAACGGACCGTAGAACTTCAGTTCGACGGGGGACTCAGGCAATTCGTGGCGGGAGGGTTTTATACCAGAGACTACGCCCCGACGGAGCTGGTGGGTCGCGTCGACCTTAGCTATCGGGAAGATGTTGGGGCCTTGGGCGAGCTTTGGTTTTTTGGAGGCCTGGGTGGTCGCAAGGTTGCGGATCGTCCCCCCATGCCCCTCTTCATCCAGCCTGGGTACGGAACCCTGGATGGTCGGATTCAACTGCGATTCCGCCCGGTGAATGGGGTACGGTACGATGCTCAGGTTCTGGGTGATCTGGCCGAATACAGTTCCACCGAGTTCACCCAGCAACTCGCCCTCCTCGATCGGAAGGGGTTGGGGGTTGAACTCGGGGCCAGCTGGGGGTCGGACTGGACGATCCGGGGATACACAGGCTTTCGGGCGTCGGAGTACCGGAATCAGGGTACCTACGATCCCTCGGACCCCCTTCGAAGGGACAAGACTCTCCACCTTGGGGCCACCTGGACCTTCCGTTCCAGCTTCCTGGCTCAGGTGGGAGCTGAGGGGGTCCTGAACCGTTCCAACTCCAGCCGACCCGAGTACAACGCCCTCAGGCTCCTGGCTGTGGTTTCGGTTCCGATTCCCCAGAATTTCAGCCTGAATTTCTACGCGGACGTGACGGCCAAGAGTTACCTGACGGAATCGGAAGACGCCATTTTGGTTCCCGGGGAGGAAGCGGACAACGCATCGGTGGTCTACATCGAGGCCAGCCGGCCCATCTTCCTGAACCTGGACGGGGCATTCCGGTTAGGGTGGACCCGGGCCGAGACGGATATCGGTAGTTCCTACTATGAGCGCCTCGGCGCGAGCCTCCTCTTCCGCTACCGACCCTGGAATTAGGACTCGACCCACCAAATCACCGTACCGGGTCAGGCTACCCTGGCTAGATGGTAAACGCCCAGGCCAGGAGGCGGCCGTGGTGGGAGAGGGTGAGGTCGGCGGGAATCTCCTTCCCCTTCAAGAGGACTTTGGGGATACGCCGGCCGGGTACTCCGGGACCGCAGCCGATCTCCAGAGCATCTTCTTCCACACCCATCCTGGAGGCCAGGGATTTCCGGGCAGCCAACCGGGCCAGGGCCGAGGCTTGGTGCGAGACGCAGCCCCACTCCCGGTCCGAAAAGGCACCGTGCAGGGCCAGTCTCCATTGGGCCCCCGTCTCCTCCATCAGGCTTGATCCCCAGGAGAATGAGGGTACCTCATCCGCGTCCCGAGGCACCCAGGTGACGGCGTGAAGAGCGGGGCCGTGGACTTCGATTCGTAGGGGTAGGAGGAGTTGGCCATGACGAACCTCGCCGAAGCGGGTCATGGGGGGGTCGGCGTCATCCCCCAACTGGTCGTTTGATGTCTCCGGGTGGTGAACCGCGACTTGAAAGGTGGGATGAACGAAGGTCGGCGGGACGCCCAGGGACTTGCTCACAGTCTTGAAGGCGGCTTCCTTGGCGGCCCACCTGATCCAAAGGGCCAGGTCCGGGTTCTTGGAAGACCGAATCTCTTCCCGTTCTTCCAGGGAATAGACCCGCCGAAGGAACCGGTCGTCTCGGGCCTTGCCCGAATGCCGGGGATCCGTCAGGTCGACGATGTCGTTTCCAAGATGCCAGGGTTCAAGCATGGCCGGAATCATGAACCGCTTCTATTGAAGGCGCAACGTTATTCCCCGGTGTATACGACCTTCCAGACCGTTCCCCTTTGGCTGTCTGAAATGTAGAGGGATCCATCAGGGCCCATCGCGAGGCCCACGGGCCGATGGTCGGCACCTGAAGGGCTCACTTCCGCTCCGGCGAAGCCATCGGCAAAGACTTCCCACCCACCGGTAGGCGTCGTCCCCTGGAATGGAACGAAGATCACGTTGTATCCGCCCTGTGGTTGAGGGGATCGGTTCCACGACCCGTGGAACGCCACGAAGGCGCCCCCCCGGTATTTCTCCGGGAACTGGGTGCCGGTATAGAACTCCAGGTCGTTCGGTGCCCAATGGGCCGGGAAATCCACCAGTGGGTCCTTCGCATCGGAGCATCGTCCGGTTCTGACTCCGTCACCGCCGTACTCCGGGGCGAGAACCTTCGTGTCGGAGTCCGGATCGTAATAGCAGTATGGCCACCCGAAGTCGTCCCCTTCCTCGATCTGTACGAGTTCTTCCGCGGGCTTCTCGGCGCTTTCCTCCTGAGTGTAGAGGTCGGACCAGAGGGCGGAGAGCTGGTCCCGGCCGTGGACGACACCGAAGAGGGCACCCGATGGGTGAATCCGTAGGGCCACGGTGTTCCGCAGGCCCGTGGCGAAACGCACACCATCCGCCTGTTGTTGTCCGGTCCGATTGGCATCGAAGCGCCAGATACCTGCCCGTTTTTCAAGCTGGGGACAGGGGTCGAAACCCGGCGATGCTACACCCCGGGGTTGTTCCTGACAGGCGTTGGAGGGAGATCCAATGTTGACATAGAGCTCTCCGCTTGTACCTAAAGCCAGACTCTTGGCCCGGTGATTCGATTCGTTGGGAAGGCCGCTGACGATGGTGTCGGGAGCCCCGATTGGGCCGGTGGATCCTTGGGGAAAGTCATAGCGAAGGACGGCGTCATCCGTGGCAAACCAGAGGGCGTTCTCGAAAAGGAGGACCTCGTTCCCGCCGTTGTCCCCGAACCGGTAGATCTCGTCAGCTGCGCCGTTTTCGCCCAGGTCCCTGAGAAGGGCCACCCCCCCAGGTACCAACTCCCGGTCCGGACCCCGGGTGTTGTTCATAGCCAGGAATACGTCACCGTTGGCGGCCACGTCGATATGCCGGGCTCGCCCAACGGAGTCCGCCACCACCACAGCACAAAAACCATCCGGCAGGGTGATCCCACCGTTTCCCGGGGTACAGCCTACCTGAGCCGCCTGGGCAGGAGGGGTTGGGTCGTCCTGACAGCCAGGAAGGGCCAGAGACGCAGTCACCAGGAGGGTGGTCCCAAGGATGTGCCGCCGGGTCAGCCGGTTCATGGGGTGGACCTTTGTTTCGTGTGAGGACGAGACTTGAAGCTTCAAACAATCAATGGGGGAGGGAGAAACGTCAAGGGGAATGGGTGCGTCCTCAGCCTTTCTCCACCTTGATCGGGTCCCGGGTCTGGGGTAAGCTCAAACCATGTTCCGATCCTCCCTTAGGGTTCCCGTGAGCGTGTTGGCCGCGCTCTTTCTCTTCATGGGCCCAGCTTCTCTTTCAGCCCGATCGGGACCGGGGCCTTCCGCTGACTCAACCCTTCTGGTTTTGGCGGCGGCAAGCCTCACCGATGTGTTGCCCAGGGTGGCCCAACGGTGGACGGAAACGGGTGGACTCCCCGTCCGCTTCAGCTTCGACGCCACTTCGAGGTTGGCTCCCCAGACGCTCCAGGGTGCTCCGGCAGACCTCTTCTTCAGCGCTGATCAGCGATGGATGGATTGGGTATCCGAGCGAGGTGGGGTTCGGGAGGAATCGAGAACGGTCCTCCTCGGCAATGAGATCGTGGCGGTGGTTTCCCGGGCCAGCGATGTGATTCTCCCGGGCCCAATGGAATTGGGATCGGACGTCTTTCAGCATATCGCTCTGGCTGGAGAGAACGTTCCGGCAGGGCGGTACGCCCGAGCGGCTTTGGAGGCCGCGGGGGTCTGGGGACAGGTGGAGGGTCGGATCGTGAGGGCCGGGAATGTCCGTGGAGCCCTGGAGTGGGTGGCCCTGGGAGAGGCCGAAATGGGCGTTGTGTACAGGACCGACGCCACCGCCGAAGAAAGGGTGAGGGTGGTGTTCACCTTTCCCCCGGGAAGCTATCCGCCCGTCACGTATCCTGCGGCGGTCCTCGAAAATGCGTCCTACCCAGACGCCGCTCAGGCGTTTCTGAATTTTTGTCAGACGGCGGAGGCTCGATACCTGTTCCAAGCCGCGGGGTTCCAGGTCCTGGGGAATGCCGCGCCGGGGGGCTCCTCCGAGATCCTGGATCCGGACGGATTTCGGCAGGCACCCCTTCCCAACCCCTGGTCGGCCATTCGTCTGTCCTTCCTCGTTGCCCTGGCAGCAACGCTGGTAGGTTTTGTGCCAGCCGTCTTTTTGGGTTGGATCCTGGCGAGAAAAGAGTTTTTCGGGAAGAGCCTCGTTTCCACCCTGGCCTTGGTGCCCCTGGTCCTCCCTCCGGTCGTGACAGGGTTCATTCTTCTCAGCGTTTTTGGGACCCAGGGTCCCCTCGGATCCTGGCTAGCCAGCTTGGGCCTACCCATTCCGTTCACTCTTCTGGGGGCCATCTTGGCGGCCTTGGCCGTAGGGCTTCCCCTCTACGTCCTCTCGGTTCGGAACGCATTCCAGGCGGTAGATCCCAGTTTCGAGGAGGTGGCCTGGACCTTGGGGAAGCGGCCCTGGCCGGCTTTTGTCCGAGTCACTTTTCCCCTGGCTCTCCCTGGGATAGCGGCGGGAGCCGTCCTGGCTTTCGCCCGGGCCCTGGGAGAGTTCGGAGCCACGGTGGTGTTGGCCGGGAATGTGGAGGGAAGCACCAGGACCATCGCCCTGGCGGTGTATACCCTCCTCGAGTCCCCCCAGGGTCGGGAAGCGATCTGGTTTCTTGTAGGCGCCAGCGTGTTCCTCTCCCTTCTGGCCCTTCTGGGGTTCGAGATCCTGTCCCGTCACCAGAAAAAGCAGATGGGGGTGGGACGCCATGGCTGAGGGGAATGGAATGCTCGACCTGGATTTCCAGGTTCGCGTCGGAGCACGGGATCTGAGGGTCCGGCTGAATACCGAGGCACCCACCGTGGCGGTGTTCGGCCCCTCCGGTGGAGGGAAGAGCACCATTCTCAGGATTTTGGCCGGGGTTGAAAAGAGAGCGGAGGGACTGGTCAGGGTTCGGGGCGAGGTGTGGATGGACAGCTCGACGGGCCGGTTTCTTCCGCCTTGGGATCGGGGCACCGGGTGGGTTCCCCAGGAGTACCGACTCTTCCCCCACCTTCGGGTTCGGGAGAACATGGCCTTTTCCGGGGCCTCGCCTGAAGAGGTTTCGGAGGTTGGGGAGGCCCTCATGGTCGACCACCTTCTGGATCGACGGCCACGGGGTCTATCCGGTGGAGAGCAACAGCGGGTAGCTCTGGGTCGGGCCCTCCTTTCCCGACCAAAGATCCTCCTCCTTGATGAGCCGTTTTCAGCCCTGGACAGGCCTCTTCGAAATCACGTCGCTACTCGCCTCAGGGACTATGTGAGGGAGCAGGGCCTCCTGCTTCTTCTCGTGAGCCACGATGAGGCCGACGCAGTGGCGTTGGCCCAGGAGCACTGGCTCCTCTCAGATGAGGGGCTGGTTCAGGTGGAGTAGAGCCCCTCGGATCGGGCCTGACCCTCCGGAGGCGGATCCCTCTACTTCGAGCCGCCCGTTTCCAGGACCAGGGCGAATTCCTCCGGGAGGGCAGATGACCGAATTCCCTCCTGGGCTCTGGCCAAGGCGTATTCCACTCTCAGGAATTCCACTCGAACGTCACCGATTTCTCCCTCGTCCCGGTCCGCTGGAAAGTGTAAAAGGAGGCAGCAAGCCCTCCAATCTCCATCCTTTGGCCGTCCAACGGATCCAGCGTTTACGAAGTTGATTTCGTCGATCGTTCGCTGCCACGGTCTGTGAGTGTGGCCGAAAACCACGGTGTCCCCTGCCTTGGCCCCGAGCTTCTCAGCCATCTGCTGGGAGAACTCGTTTGGCCGGTCCTCCGTCCAATAGACCGTGTTCAGAACAGGCGTCCCGTGAACGAGGATGATTCTGGGCCCGGAGAGGTGGCCCCCCCAGGGCCTCAGGTCCAGTCGGAACGGCAAGGCTCCGAGAAAGGCCTTGGTCAGGGTCGAGGTGTGCTCCAGTGTCCAGGAAAAGCTGAGGTGAGCCAGCTCCACGTCTCTGGGGTCCGTGTAGCTGCAGCCGCAGTGCTCGTAGTGAGTGGCCACTGTGGAGTCATAGTTGCCCTGGATTCCGGGGATGCCTCGATCCTGGAGGAGTGCCACCACCTCATTCGGCCAGGGGGCATACCCCACCAGGTCGCCCAGGTGGTAGGTGCCCACCAGCCCATCCCGGTGAGCCAGAGCTTCCAGGGTCGCCTCAAGGGCCGGGAGGTTGGCGTGGATATCGGAGAGAATGGCAATGGATCTCACGAGTTACGGTCCTCGGTACGGGGGGCGAGGGTGGGAAACGTATCTATCCCATCATGGCACGCAACCGAGGTGCATTCCTCGGCACTTTCCCCACGAGGAGTGGGATGAAAGGTTGTGGGGGACCTTGAAACCTACGGAAGGAGCCGGGATGAAGCTCATTGGTGAGGATAGTCTTCGAGCAGAAATAGGGGAGGATGAGGCTCTCGTGGCGGTGGAGAAGGCCTTCAGGTCTCTCGCCGCCGGTCAGGTGGTCCAGCCCCCACCCCTTGGGATGGATCTGGAAGAGGTCCGGGGGGAGGTGCACGTGAAGGGGGCGTATTTGAAGGGGGAGCCCATCTTCGCCATGAAGGTCGCCTCCGGTTTCTATCAGAATCCGGAAAAGGGGCTCCCCACAGGCTCAGGTCTGGTGTTGGTCTTCAACGCCACAACCGGGTTTCCCTTGGGCCTTCTTCAGGACAACGGGTATCTCACGGAGCTCCGTACCGGGGCGGCCGGAGCCCTGGCAGTGCGCCTACTGACGCAAGCTCGTCCGCTCGTTGCGGCTGTTCTCGGGGCCGGCTCCCAGGCCCGCTATCAGATCCGGGCCATTAGTCGGATCCGTGAGCTGGCCGAGGTTCGCGTGTGGAGCCCGGATCCGCGGGAGATCGAGCCGTACCTGAAAGAGATGGGGCCGGAGCTGGCGGGGTCGATATTCGGGACCTTTTCCGTGGAGGAGGCCGTCAGGGATGCCGACCTCGTGGTGACGGTGACTCCGGCTCGTAGTCCCATCCTCGAACTTTCGTGGCTGGGGAGTGGCGTCACCGTGGTGGCGGTGGGCTCCGACGGCCCGGAGAAGCAGGAGCTGACCACAGAGGTCCTGGGAGCCGCCGGGAAAGTGATCGTGGACTCCAGGGCTCAATGTCTGCGGCTTGGTGAAACCCACCACGCCGTATCAGAGGGGTTGTTGGCTCCGGAGGACATTCACGCAGAGTTGGGTGAGGTGCTCGAGGGAACCCGCCCCGGGCGGGAGAGCGATGAACTCATCGTCTGCGACCTGACCGGGGTGGGTGCTCAGGACGCAGCCATAGCTGGTGCTGCGTGGAACCTTCTTAGTCCAGAAGGGCGTCCACCTTCGCTGCACAAATGAAGTCGTTTTCCGTCAGTCCATCCACGGCGTGGGTCGTGTAGACGACCTCACTGCGGCTATAACCGAGATGCTGGTTTGGGTGGTGGTCTTCCCTGTGCGAGATCATGGCTACCGCGTTCACGAATGCCATGAGCTCGTAGTGATTCCCGAAGGTAAAGAGACGTCGGAGGCCATGACCCTCGTGGATGACCTCCCAAACGGGAACCTCCTTCTGCAGGTCTTCAGCCTCCTCCAGGGTCATGGGGGGGACGCCACCCTCGCAGGGCTTGCACTTCTTCTTTCTCAACTCGGACATGCTCGATTCCGTTTCTGGTGCTAACAGGATGTCTGATACAACCGGGTATTCAAGATGTAAGGATGCTTGGGCCCGGAAAGCTGGCCCAGGAGTCTGTCCGTAACAGCACCCCACGACCCGGACAGGCCCCTAGATATGCCTTTGTGCTTCGGGTGTTCCCTCAGGAAGAGAGGAATCGCCTCCGGAACTCCTGTGTCAGGGTGTATTCCGGCTTCCCGCCGGGTGAGTCGAAGGCGGTGGCCAGTGCCCGGAGAGGAATGTTGTGAGGCGGTAGGATCAGATCGGGAGTCAGTTCCATGAGTGGACAGGCAACGAATGCTCGGTGGAAGATATCGGAGTGAGCCTTAATCCCATCCTCTGCTATGTCCTCCCATTGGGTGGGGAGTTCTCCCGCCTTCGCCTGGCCGTGAAGAAGGAGGTCCAGGTCAATGGTCCTGGGGGCAAAACGATTACCTCTGCGCCTTCGGCCCAGGGCGTTTTCGATGCCGGCGAATAACATCAGAAGGTTCTCAGGGGTCAGAAAAGTCCGAATCTCCAGGACACCATTCAGGAAATCCGGATCCGGTTCCGGGGCCCCCTCTCCAGGAAAAAGAGAGGTTTGATTGGGGTCGGTCAGGGGCGCAGTTCGGTAGAAGGTCGAGATGCCTGTGAGGGTGACGCCGGGCTTCTCAGAAAGGGACTCCAGGGCCCATGCAACGTTGTTCTCGGGTTGGATGTTTGATCCGACGCCAACATAGGCGAAGGCGGATGGTCTACTCACGGGCTCTGACCACCTCGATCCCAACGCTCCGAGAGAAGCGGACGGCCCCGGGTTTTTCGACCCGAACAGTTACCGAGTCCACCTTCGGGTTGGCCAAGCAGATCTTGGCGATTTCCTCCGCCATCTTCTCCACGAGGTAGAATTGGGAACTCTCCACCAGGGCGATGACTGACTTGGCCACTGCCCGGTAATCCACCGCCTCCTCGAAATCATCGCTTTCACCGGCGGGCCGGCAGTCGGCCACCATCTCGATATTGATAAGGATGTCCTGCTTCTTCTCCCGCTCCCAATCATGGATTCCAATGATGCCACGGATGAGGAGATCCCGGATGAGGATCTTGTCACTCATGAGCTTCCTCCCAGTCGAATGTGGCGGCCACCGTCCACAAAAATGACCTGCCCGGTCACGAAGGAGGCGTCCAGGAGGTAGAGGGTGGCATCGGTGATGTCTTTCGGGAACCCTCGGCGCTTGAGGGGGAGATCCTTTACCAGGCCCTTCAGGTAGCTCTCGTCGAGTTCCTCTGGAGGCAAGACGGCACCGGGAGCCACTCCGTTCACCTGAAGTTCGGGGGCGAATTCCAGGGCGGTGAGGGTGGTGAGCTCTCCAAGAGTCGCTTTGCTCAGGTGATATGCGGCATGGGCGAGATCTCCTCCCACGAGGCGGGTATCCAGGAGGTTAACGACCGAACCCCTGGCCCCGGATCCCCTGAGCCTTCTCCAGAACTCCCGAATAAGAATGAAAGGTGCCCAGGCGTTCACGTGAAGGTTCCGGTGAACCTCGTGAATGTCGGTTTCCTCAAGGCGCCCAGCGGGGAAGATGGAGGCGTTGTTCACCAGGAAGTCCATGCCTCCGAGCCCCTCCCAGGCTCTGGAGAAAAGGCCCTCCACGGCAGCTGGGTCGCTCAGGTCGGCCTGGAGGGGAAAGGCTTTGGATCCCAGACCCTGAAGCTCTTCACACAGGGCTTCGGCGGAGGCCTGTGAAGAATTGTAATGGATGGCCAACGTGGCCCCGCCCCGGGCGAGGGCAAAGGCCGTCTCACGCCCCAATCTTTTGGCACCCCCTGTGATGAGCGTACGTCTGCCTGAAAACGAACCGGAACTATGCACCTGGAACTCCTGATAAGGAGAGATCGCTGGGACCGGATCTATTCCTCAAAAACTGCCAAGTACCTCCAATACCCGATCCACATCCTGTGCGGTGTGGTCCGCGTTGATCTGGAAGCGGATCTCTTCATCGCCCCTTGGAACGACAGGATAAGCCAGTCCGGTGGCCAAGACCCCGTTTGAATAGAGGTGTTCCACCAGGGCGTTGGTCTTGGCTGTATCCCTCACCATCAGAGGAACCACCGGGTGTTTACCAGGAATGGTCTCCATCCCAAGGGTTCCAAGGCCGGTCTCGAACCGCTCGGTCATGGCACGGAGATGGACCAGCAACCCTCGGCCCCTCTCGCTGTCCAGCAACCGAAGAGAAGCCTGGGCGGCCTTCGCCTCACCGGGGGTGATGGGGTTGGAGTAGATGTAGAAGGGTGCAGACTCTCTCAGGAAGCGGATCAGGTCTGCGTTGGAGGTCACGTATCCACCGTTGACCCCGAAGGCTTTCCCAAGGGTGCCCACCAGGACATCGATCTGGTCCGCCGATGTATACTCTTCCGTACCGCGCCCGGTTTCCCCGAAGGATCCGACCCCGTGGGAGTCGTCCATGACAACCACCACATTCTCCGGATAGTCGTCATCGTGCTTTTTCGCCAGAGCCATGATCTCGTCCATGGGGGCGTGGTCACCCCGCATGCTGAAGATCCCATCGGTAATGACCAGAGCCCGATCCACCTTGCCCTTGAAATCAATGAGGGATTTCTCAAGTGCGGCCATATCCAGGTGGGGATAGACTGCCTTTTCTTTGGGCCGGGACAGACGGGCAGCATTGATGATGCAGTTGTGATTCAGCTCGTCACTGATGAGGGCCGTCTCTTTGGTTACCAGAGGACTGATCGTCCCCATAACCGTGGCATAGGCCGAGGAGAAAATCATGGCCTCATCCCGACCGTGGAAGGTGGCGAGGTCCTGCTCCAGCCCTGTGTGTACATCGTAGGTCCCGCTGATGAAACGAACGGCTCCAGGTCCGGCGCCGTACTGGGCGGTTCCCTCTTCCTCAGCCTTCATGATCTCCGGCCGCAGGGACATGCCCAAGTAGGAGTTGGAGTTCATCCTGAGGAACTCCTTTTCTCCCTCCCCCTGCAGATGGAAACGGGGGCCCTTTTCACCCGAGGGAGGAATGGCCTTCGTGACGACCTGTTCCGGGCCTTTGGCTGTGCCGTTCTCCTCCAGATTAGATATGTGGCTCCGGAGAACTTCTGTCAGTCGATGGATAGGCATTGATTCGAGTCCCTTTTGTTCAGGCCAGCTTCTTTCGGAGGTTCACCAACATGTCCTCGACCATGGCGTCCAGGTCGAAGTCGGGCTCCCAGTCCCATTCCTCCCGAGCAGCAGTGTCGTCCAGGCGTTTGGGCCAGGAATCGGCGATGCCCTGGCGGAGGGGGTCCACGTCATAGTCGATGGTAAAGTCGGGGATGTGTTTTCTAATGGCCGCTGCAAGATCTTCAGGCGTGAACTGCATTGCGGCGATGTTGAATGCGTTCCGGTTGATCAGCCTGGCCGGGTCGGCCTCCATCACGGCGATGGATCCCTTGATAGCGTCGGGCATGTACATCATGTCCAGCTGGGCGTCGGGCTTCAGGAAGCAAGTGTAGCTCCCTTTCCGGATGGCTTCATAAAAAATCTCGACGGCGTAATCCGTGGTTCCCCCGCCGGGTTCGGTGACCCAGGAAATCAGTCCCGGATAGCGAACACCCCGGGCGTCTACACCAAACCGCAAATAGAAATAATCGGCCAGGAGCTCACCTGCGACCTTGGTCACACCGTAAATGGTGGTGGGTCGTTGGATGGTGACCTGAGGGGTCGGGTCGGGAGGGGTGGAAGGGCCAAAGGCCGCGATGGAGCTGGGAACAAAAACCGCACATCCCCGAGTCCGGGCAACCTCCAGCGTGTTTTCCAGGCCACCCAGATTTACTTCGTAGGCCCGGTGGGGATCAGCTTCCCCCGTGGCGGAGAGGATTGCCGCGAGGTGGTAGATGGTGTCCGCTTTGAAGCGAAGGACGGCCTGGTTCATGACCCCGTGATCGGTGCAGTCCACGACCTCGAAGGGCCCGCCGGTTCCGACAACACTATCAGGTTCCCTGATGTCCGATGCCAGTACGTTTTCGCCCCCATACCGTTCTCGCAGGGCAACAACCAGATCCGACCCGACCTGCCCGGAGGCTCCCGTGACGAGGATCCGTTTCATGAGTTCCCTTTCAAAGCCACGTCTTTATGATTTGCTCGGGACCGGTCCCGGCGCGAGCCAGGGGCTGGGCCCCGATTGAGTGGCACCAATGTAGGGATAGAAACGGCTAAGCGTCGAGTCCAAATGTGATAAATAACCGGAACGGTCAGGGCATCCTGATTCTGACCCGGCCCCAGCCGGTTCTTACCGGCCACCGGATGGTCACCGACTCACCCTGAACGGTTTCATCAAAGCCCTTCTCCGATTTGGAAAAGGTGGAAATCGGGAACCGCCAGGTTTCGGCCTCGGGTACGGCCAGCAGCTCTGCCTCTCCTCCCAAGGAGAGCTCGGTGGAAAAGAACGCATCCTCCGGGAAATCGTCCGAGGTCCAGTTGAAGAGAACCTCCACGGTTCCGTCGACGCCAAAACGGATTCTCTTTTCGAACGTTCCCGCATCCCCTTCTCCGAGGCAAACCTCCAGCCACTCCGTGGGCAGGCCGTCCTGGATCGTGTCCTGGGGGGTCTCCCCTTCCTCCACGGAAAGGACCCGGAGGCTCCGGTTCGCCAGGTTGAGAAGGGGCTCGTACCGTCCCTCCTGGTAGTCCGAAAGACTCAGGTTCCCTGGGAGGACCCGATCCGTGAAGAGGGCACGGTCCTCGTGGTCGACTGGCGGGAGCTTTTTGAAGGTGAGTTCCCCTTCCATGTCGTGAATCGAGGGGGCTGTGTCCGAATCCCCATCGTGATGGTCGGATGCAGGGTCTTTACCCGTTTCGGTAATCTGGTGGTAGGGCTCTCTCCGGCGGGTGAGTGTATTCGCCAGGTTGATTCCATGCCGGAACAAGGTCAGCTCCTCAACCACACCGCCCCGGGCGGGGCTGACCAGGGCGGAAAAGGCCCCTGAATGAACCCAGAGTTCTTTATGCCCGTCCAGGTCGAGATCCACTTCCTCGCAGGACAGATCTTCCCCTGCCCGGAGGCGACCTTCCGCTTCGGACAGCCTTTGCCAGATCGAATCCCTGAGGTGCCGGAGGTAGAGGCCCCCGAACACACCGTGCCAGTACGCATCATTGCACTGAGCTTCACCGAGGGCCCGTCGGGCCTCCTTCGGCTCACCCCTGGCCCTACAGAGGGAGGAAAGGGCCATGGTCTTTTTATGCATGCGGTTCGATTCGGAGTACTTCACAAGGAAGTTCCTCCAGTGGGACCCTCTAATCAGTGGCCCTTCGCCCTGGTTGAAGCTCTCGTCGCCCAGGACGTCCTTCAGCTCCTCCAATCGGGTGAAGCCAGCCGTGGGGAGAGACCACTCCTCCATTTCCCGGTAGGAGGATGA
>RCNC010000325.1_pt1 | contig 29930 bp, 32 predicted proteins | sample 2041301 | NCBI WGS metagenome assembly RCNC01 (sample SAMN09708231, study PRJNA481090) | Marine sediment metagenome, whole genome shotgun sequencing project. | biome: marine sediment; feature: ocean; material: sediment; isolation source: Sewage treatment plant 13A marine sediment (STP13A) ... | reverse complement strand
TTTTATTTCTCGGGGACCATCCAGCAATCGCATCTATACATACCCGCCCAGGGCCCACCGCTGCTGATGGTTCGCAAAAATCTGCAACGGGCCCAAGAAGAGTCTCCCATAGCAACCATTCTGCCGCTTAAAAGCCCCAAACAGCTGATGACCCTGATTCAGGAAAATGGCCTGGAGCCACCGGCCGTTATGGGCATGGAGCTGGATGTACTGCCGACCAACCTCTTTTTTTCCTACAAGCGGCTCTTTCCGGCGGTGGACATTCGGGATATCTCCATACCGATCCGCATGGTTCGGGCAGTCAAGTCCGCTTACGAACTAAATCTGATTCGGCAGGCGGCAGCCTTTTCCGACCAGGTGGCGGAAACGGTACCCAGTCTGTTACGCGAGGGGTTGACCGAAATCGAATTGGCCGGAATGGTTGAAGCCCAGGCCCGGCGACTGGGCCACCAGGGCATTGTGCGCATGCGCCTGTGGGGGGCGGAAATGTTCTATGGACACCTCATGTCCGGCCCCGCCGCCGCAGTGCCCAGCTACCTGGCTTCTCCCACCGGTGGCGCATCGGTGAATGCTGCGGTGGCCCAGGGACCCAGTTTCCGAAAAATAAGACGCCATGAACCGATTTTATTTGATTATGTATTTGCCTGGAAGGGCTACATCAGCGACCACACCCGGATCTTCGCCATCGGACGCCTCCCGCAGGAATTGGTGGATGCCCATGCCCACATGCTGGACCTGCAGGAGCGGATCAAAGCCATGGCGACACCCGGCACGACCGCGGGCGATCTCTACACGGCGGCCGTGGAGATTGCAGTCCATAAAGGGGTGGGTGCGCATTTCATGGGTGCCGGAGCCGACCGAATACGCTTCATCGGTCACGGCGTAGGGCTGGAACTGGATGAATTTCCTTTTCTGGCCCATGGCCAGACGACTGAACTGGAGGAAGGCATGGTGATCGCACTGGAGCCGAAGCTGGTCTTTCCGGGCAAAGGGGTCGTCGGAATCGAGAACACCCATGTGGTCACCCGGAGCGGTCTCGACCAGTTGACCCGCGCAGAGCAGCAGATCGTATCGATCTAACACAAAAAGGGAGCAGAATACGATCTGCTCCCTTCTTAACATCATTGAGATGAAAATATTAACGCTTGGAGAACTGGAACCGGGCCCGGGCACCCTTCTGGCCGTATTTCTTTCTCTCTTTTTCTCTCGGGTCCCGCTTGACCATACCGGCACGCTTCAGTGAAGGGCGCAAATCGGGATCGAAGAGGATCAGGGCCTTGGTGATGCCATGGCGCACCGCACCCGCCTGTCCGGAAATACCGCCCCCATGCACTTTGATATTGATGTCGAAGGCATCCAGGTTGTTGGTCAGGGCCAGCGGCTGCCGCAGGATGGTCCTGGCCGTGCCCACTGAAAAATACTCATCCGCAGGCCGATCGTTAACAGTAATGACACCCGTGCCTGGTTTGATCCATGTTCTAGCGATGGCACTCTTTCTTTTTCCGGTAGCGTAATTCGTTTTTTCTGTTGCCATGAAATTCCCCAGTAATCGACGTTATGCTATGGTTTCCCCTGCACCTATTGGATACTCATCGTTTCCGGCTGCTGGGCCTCATGAGGATGCTGATCCCCGGCGTAAACCTTGAGCTTCTTAAAGATCCTGCGACCCAAACTGTTTTTGGGCAACATGCCTTTGACTGCGAAACGGATCACATCTTCAGGTCTTTTTTCAATCAGTTTTTTGGCGGTAATGGTCTTTAATCCGCCGATGTAGCCGCTGTGGCGATAGTAGTTCTTCTGGTCCATTTTTCTACCGGTCAGGACGATCTTTTCGGCATTGATCACCACCACCGAGTCACCCAGGTCCGCATGGGGGGTATAGAGCGGATTGTTTTTGCCGCGCAGTGCGGCGGCAACCTGGGAGGCCAGCCGGCCAAGGATGGCACCCTCGGCATTAACCACCCACCATTTGTTCTGATTATCGGAGTCTTTTGCACTGTAGGTATATTTTTTCACCGTTTTTGCTCCTGTTCGTTTCTTAGAATCAGGGACTATTAATAGATAATCCCACATGTGTCAAGAAAAAAGTAGGCCGGGAAAAGGAAGGGCTGCCGTTCAGCGATGTCACGATCGACAACTTCAAAACGGTCAACATTGGTTTCGACCGATACGCCCGCCTGTTCGAAGCAGGGGATGGTGGCGGCCGATGACCGGATCGACACTATTTTTTCCCCTGAACCGGCCCCTTGCAGGTCACCCGTGCATCCAGGCGGCCGCCGGCCTCTACCACCAGGTCCCCGCAAAGAATCTCACCGGTGCATTTTCCCGTAGCAAGAATCACCAACTGCCCGGACGTTTCCACACGGCCTTCAAAGCTGCCTCCGACGGTCATGGTTTCGACTTTGGTATCTGCCGAGATGTGACCCTCCTCGCTGATGACCACGCTTTCACCGGTGAGGGTGCCCTTGACCGACCCCTTGACCACCAGGTTGCCTTTGCCTACCAGGGATCCGTCTACGGTCATCCCATTGTCGATGATGGAAAACTTACTACCATTGTCCTTCACATCTGCTCTCCTGATAACTGGGTCGTAACCATGGGATTGAACGGGTCCGAAAAATCATGTCGCCCGGGTGTTAAAATCGGGAACGGACGTCTTCTTTTTCTACCGGTTCAACACCTTCTGTCAGTGATGGATCATCAACTGGCGTTCCGGTCGGTACTGTCGGCGGCACAGCCCCGGCATCGCTTTTTTGGGTGGGTGTGATTGGCAGATTGCCCACCGCTTCTCCGGGATCCGCCAAGGGTGCCGTTTGATCGAGCGGCATAGTGGCCGGCGCCGATTCCTCTGCTACCGCCGGAACGGCGGTTGTCCCGAACGCGTTGGCGGGTTGCACCGCTGGCGTGGAAACCGGTTTGGGATCAGGTTTAGGCGCAGGAATATCGATGGGGAATTCTTTTTCCAGTATCTTGGCCCCGGAAGAATCAAACACATAGACGGTCGCCTGTTTAAAGGATGAGGGGTCCGCCTGCCCCATGGCCTTTATCTCCATATCTCTGAATCGGGAGATTCTGAACGCCTGTCCCCTCGCCCCATCAGGCTTGCCGCCCACAAGCGTGACATCAGGCATAGCCAGCCACGCCCCGGGATCCATCTGGTCGGTTTTAAGCACCACCACACACCGGCCCGCAACCGGTGAAGAGCGGGGGCCGGTATTTTTTACCCGGAATCGCGCCAGAAGGACATCTTTTGCGGCGTCGTGTTTAATATCCAGATCATCCATGGCCACCGCCGGTTGCTTCGATTCTGCTTTTACTTCAGCCGGGGCAATGTCCGGGACGACCGCTTTGGCCGCGCTGGCCGGGGGGGGCGCTGCCGGTGGAGCGGATGCTGGTTTTACGGACGCCTGATTGGCTGCAGTGATGGGCTTGGTTTCTTTCTCGCCATCATCGATTGTCGGTCCGGGAACCGGTTTGGCATCGACGGTTTCCACAGCCGTTTGCTGCGCAGCACGCGCCTGTCGTCGGGGAATCAGCATTCCCGCTTTTTCCATGCGTGCTTCAGCCAACACCAGCTCAGCAGTGATCAATTCATGTTCGCTTTTGTAATGGACCACCTGGCGGTTGGCGTCGGTGAGCTGAGCCAGCGTCCGGCGATGTCTGACTTTTTCCGCGGTCAGCTGCCACCCCAATCCGGCGCATGCCAGCCCCAGAATCACCAGAAGGATCCCCAGGGTCACGGCGATCCCCTTGATTCTCTTAAAAGGAATGATCCGCCCGTCGTCAGCCACCAGCAAAAGCTGCCATCGCTTTTCGGGTTTTGCCATGGGTCAGGCTTTCCTCACGATTCCTATGGCACGGTGTGTGCCGTTTATCGGTTTATCGTTCAGGTCAATCACCCCGCACGCTGTTGTGCGGTCCAACGTCCCGGGTTTGCCGGTTGCTGCCTAAATTGACCGAAATGTCCAGCAGGCCCCGATTGCCGTTGACAGAAAGTGGCACTTGATCAAAAGAGCTTTCGCTGGACCGGCACGCCCAGATGGCGGTAGGCCGCATCAGAAGTCCGTCGACCCGATGATGTGCGTATCACCATACCAATCTTCAACAGGTAAGGTTCCACCACATCCACCAGGGTATCGGTCTCTTCCTGGAGGGTGGCGGAGATGGCTTCGATACCCACGGGCCCACCGCCGTAATAATCGATGATGGTTTTCAGGTAGCGGTAGTCCAGCCGGGTCAGTCCCCGGTCATCCACCCCCTCTAACGCCAGGGCCGCTTCCACGGTGGGTTTGGTAATGGATCCGTCGCCGCGTACCTGGGTATAATCGCGAACCCGCTTGAGAAGCCGATTGACGATCCGAGGCGTCCCCCGCGAGCGTTTGGCCAGTTCCAGTGCACCCGATGTGTCGATAGCTACGTTCAAAAGCGCCGCCGACCGGGTAGTGATTTGCACCAAATCATCGAGACCGTAAAAATCGAGACTTCGAAAAATACCAAACCGGTCTCGCAGCGGGGCGGAAAGCAGCCCCACCCGCGTGGTGGCGCCCACCAGAGTAAAGCATTTCAACCGGTAGCGGTGGCTGCGGGCATGAATTCCCTTGTCGAAGACAAAGTCCACGGCAAAGTCTTCCATGGCAGGGTAGAGAAATTCCTCCACCGTCTTGGGGGTGCGGTGGATTTCATCAACAAAGAGCACATCCCCTTCGACCAGGTGGGTAAGAATCCCGATCAGGTCACCCCCCTTTTCCAAAGCCGGTCCCGATGTCACGGTCAGTGTCCCGCCCATTTCATTGGCAATAATGTGGGCCAAGGTGGTCTTGCCCAGCCCCGGTGGGCCGTGAAAAATGACATGCTCCAAGGGTTCGGACCTTAGCTTGGCCGCCTCGATAGCGATCTTCAAGGTCTCCACCACCTCAGCCTGTCCGACGTATTCATCAAGCCGTTCGGGACGCAGGGAAAGAATGTCCGAATCCCGATCATCGGCCTGAACGGCGCCATCGATGATGGCCATGTCATCTGAACTGTGGGTGAGAATACGATCCGGCATCAGGCTGTCCATGGTTGCAGGTCAACCATCTTCAATCAACCAATTTTACATTAGTGGGGAACGCTGTCTATTGCCGCTGTCCCCGATAAATTTCGTCAAACAACTGCTCCGCAGTGGCGATGGCGCTGTTTTTCTTCATGGCTTCGGCGACCAGCTGCCGCGCATCGGTGGTTTTGTAGCCAAGCTGCGACACCAACACATCCATCACCATTTGGATAAAATCTTCATCCATCGGAGCCGGAGCACCTTCTTTTTCATGCCTGATGAGGGCAAACTTGTTCATCTTGCCCTGCAGGGAGGCAACAATTTTATGGGCCGTACGATCACCAATCCCGCTCAACTGCTTCAACGTCTTGACGTCCCCGCTTTCGATGGCATGAGCGATATCTCCCACCGAAATGTTCAATGCTTTGACGGCCTTTAGCGGTCCGATGGCTTCCACGGAAATGAAATATTGAAAGAATTCTTTTTCGGCCTCCAGGTTGAACCCGATCAGCACCGGTTTGGGTTGTCTTTCTGTCTGGTAATAATAAATGTACAGGGAGACTTCATCACCGATGGTCTTTGGAGACAAGGTTTCCATTACCACCACCGGAACAAGGATTTCGTATCCCACCTGGTTCACCAGGAGCAGGATCCGTTCCTTTTCCTTTTTCATCAATTTGCCTTCAAGGTATCCAATCATATATTATAGACCAGATGAATAAGCATAATCGACTGTGAAAGCCAGTTCATCATCCTTGACGGGTTCGAAAATAAACAAATCGCAAGCACCAAATTTCAAATAAACTCAAATATTCAAATCTCAATTAAGATACAAACCAACAGTTGATTGTCATCTTGATTTCTCCAATCCTAATAGTTGGAATATCCTTTCTTCGAGATTATGAGGCTTGGGATTTTGAATTTGGCTATTGTGATTTATTTGTCATTTGGTTTTTAGCTATTGTTATTTTGGTATTTGTTGTTTGGCTTAAACCGGAACAGACCAATCAATGCCAATCCCAATGCATCAGATGCATGAAAGGGCCGGATGGGCCTCGGGGCGCAAAGGGTGCTTCGCACCACCCGTTCCAACTGCACCTTTGAGGCGTTGCCGTTGCCGGTGAGTATCTGCTTGGCCTGACGCACCGGGACTTCCGTTAAGGGAACACCGGACTGGGTGCCAGCCAGCAGCAAGACCCCGCTCACCTTACCTAAAACGATACCGGACTTGGGATACTTTTCAAGGGAAAAGACATCCTCAAGAACCAAAAGGTCGGGCTTCTCGTCTGCCAGCACTTGGCTGATTTTATTATAGATCTGCTCCAGTCGGCAGGCAACGGGCTCCTTTTTGGATGTGGAAATGCTGCCGTAGGCATAGCCGTGTACGTTCAGGCCGCTGCCGCTAACAATGCCGATCCCGGTGTCAGCCAAACCGGGATCAATGCCGATCACTTTGATCATGGTCGATTTCTTAACAGGCGTTCACAGGTTCTGCGTTTATCGTTAATGCTCATCTTGGCTGTAATTTTCGGAGAACCCTTGAACACTGAACCTTGAACCTCTGAACGGATTAGAGGGATTCCAGTTTCTGTTTGGCGATGCTGGCTTCATTGGTACTTGGATGCTTGGCAACCAATTCTTTGAGCACCAGGCGACCGTTATTGGTTTCTCCGATATTCAAAAAGGATAATCCCTGCTTCAGCAAAGCCGAAGGGGTCTTGTTTCCGGAAGGGTATTTCTCAATCACTTTCTGGTATTCAAGGATTGCTTTCTCATACCACTTTTCCCGGTAATAGGTTTCGCCGATCCAGAACTGAGCGTTGTCCGCATGCGGGGATTGGGGATAATCGACAATCAGCTGTTCAAAACCTTTCCGCGCCGCTTGAACGTCTCCTTCATCGAACGATTTCTTTGCCTGATTATATAGGGCCTGGTCCGATGCCGGTTTGGCGGTTACAACGGCCGAAGCAGACGGTGTTGCCGCTTTCTGCGCCTGCGCGGCTTCCACGTTCAGATACTGGTCAATCATATCCATGCGCTTCTGGACAGCGGCCGTATCGGTGGCCAGCCGGTCCATTCGCTCCCGGTTCTTCAGTTGGTCGTCTTCAAACCCCGCGAGTTTCTGTTTAAGCAGGTAGTCCATCTCTTCCAGCCGGCCGGAGAGCATTTGTGACTCTTCCCGTAATGACTGTGTCTGGGCAGCCAACCCGGCATACTGCCCTCGAAGTTCCATCTCATCATCCCGACGGGTCTGGTCCAACCCTTCGACCCGGCTGGAAATACTCTCTTTGGCCTGAAGCAAATCCTGATTGAGTGTTCCCAGTTCGCGATTCTGCTTTTCCAGTTCAAGATTTCGCCGCTCCAGAGCGGAAAGGCGGTGGTCCAGCGTGTAGACATCATCCTGAAGCGCACAACTGCAGAGCAAAACTGCCGCGACAAGGCCAATCCATACGGTTTTGTTTGGCATAGTCACCTTCCCGGATATCGCCGGGCCTGCATGGCCCGCAAAAAGGACGGCCTGTGATGCCGTCCCATATAGAATATGCAGCAACGGCTGACTTTCTGGCCGATTGCTGCATATTCGGTGAGTTACATATGGGGTGGGTTGCGTTGCCGCCCCCGGTATCCGGCCTGAAAAGTCCCAATCGGTACCGCAACGGTCATCCGCCGGAGAACCGGCAGGATGACGCGGGTCGTCAACGACAAATATTATTCAAAATTACTCCAGAACGAAGGCGGCACGGCGGTTTTTTGCCCACGATTCTTCATTCTGGCCCATGTCAAGGGGTTTCTCCTCACCATAGCTGATGGTGGTCAACCGCGTATCGGAGATTCCCAGATTCACGAGAAACGCTTTGGCGCTTTCAGCCCGGCGTTCACCCAGTGCCAGGTTGTAGGCATTGGTCCCTCTTTCATCGCAATGGCCCTCGATGACGACGTTGGCTTCTGGAAAGTCCCGCAACCACATGGCTTTTTGCTTCAGCAGTTCCTGGGCCGGGTAGTCCAGGGTGGCGTTGTCGAAGTCAAAATAGACATTTTCGCTGAGGAAACGGTTCTTTGCCATCATTGTGTCCCGTTCCATGGCTTCCACTTTAAGCTGCTCAGCAAGTTCGGCAGCCAGGATTTCCTCTTCCATCTGTTTCTGGCGGTCCATCGCTATTTGCTTTTCCAGTTCCGCCTGACGGGCGGCTTCATCAGCGGCCGACGTGTCCGTAATGGACGGCTCCGTCATAACGGCCTTCTTGGCACAGGAAACGGAAAACAACATGGTGGGGATAATAAACAACATGGCCAGAATGATCCATTTTCTTTTCATCACTTTCTCCTCCTTTTTCGGGTATACCTACGATTCATGGGTTTAACATATTTGGAGACCACTTTGGGTTGGTCTGCTCACCGGGCAAGGTGAGTAGACGTCTCTGGTCGGTTCCGTAAGCGGTCATCACGTAAAGCCTGCTTTTGCCCTCCCGCGTCGAGCTGAAGGCAATAAGGCTGCCGTCCGGGGACCATGTCGGTGCCTCATTGCTTCCTTGATTCTCAGTGAGTTGAACGGGCTCGCCACCGTCGGAGTTGATGGTAAAGATATCAATGACGCCATTTTTCATGGCAGAGTAAGCGATTCTGTCTCCTTTGGGAGACCAACTGGGCTGTGTGTTGTAGCGCCCCTCAAAAGTCAACCGCTGAACCCGGTTAGAAATGGTGTCGTAAATGAAAAGCTGGGGATTGCCCGACCGTTTGGACACAAACGCCATGCGTCTGCCGTCTGGAGACCATGTCGGTTCCACGTCGATCCCCATGCTGCTTGTCAATCTTTTAATCATTTTCCCATTTCCGGTCAACAGATAAATTTCCTGGTCACCGGAAAATGAAAGGCTGGCAGCCAGTTCAAACTTGCCGGGAACCCATGCCGGCGCAGCCTGCAGACCCGGTTTATCGATTTTTGCAGTCCGGTTTTCCCTCACATGCTGCATGCGGATCCGCGGCCATTTGTCCGCATAGGTAGTATAGGCAATCCATCGGCCGTCCGAGGACCAGTCGGGAAAAAGCGAGATACTGTTGTGGTGAGTAAATCGGGTGATGTTGCTGCCGTCAAATTCACAAAGGTAAATTTCCTTGTGGCCAGACCCGTTGGAAACAAAGGCAATTTTCGAATCGAAGAAACCGCGGTTGCCGGTGATGGCAAATACCACCTCGCTGCAGAACCGTCGGGCCACCTGGCGGTGATCGTCAGGACTGCCCCGATAGCGTTTCCCCACCAGCATTTTTTCTTTGACCGTGTCGAACAGTCGAAGCTCGAATTCGGCATCACCATCCCGAATCACCACACCGCCGGTCACCAGCAGCTCAGCACCGATGGCCGTCCAGTTCCGATAACGGATACCGGCTCCGGAAATATCCATTATCTGAGGATCTTCGAGGAAGGCACCCGGGTCGCTGATGGAAAAATATCCTGTAAAATCAAGATAATATTCCAGCAGCGCCGATGCGGCTTTGGCCGCTTCCATGGCTGTCGGATCCTGGGCGGCAGCTTTGAACATCGGCACGGCGATGGGGGTTTTTCGAAGAAAGGGGTTGGATATATCAATATAATTGTATTGCGCAGCGGCTGTCGGCCAGGGCAGCAGCAAAACGAACAACACAGGTAGGACGAACATCAATCGGCGTCGAATCATAGTAGCATGGTGTCCTTGGTTTTTGGGTAACCGTTCAACGGTTCAGGGATTAGCAGGGCTGTTAGTGTTTCTGAGCCCCTGAACACTTAACGGATGCCCTGTGGGGTGAACCGGATGGCCATGACCACATAGGGTTGAGCCAGTCCATTGGGGTGGCTGTCCACCGGGTTGGATTTCACAATGGCCTTGTATGCCGACTCATCCAAATAGGTGTTGCCGGAGCGGTCTGTGAAAAAGATATCCCGGATTTCTCCATCGGGCATCACCTTGAAAACGATGGCCGCCACCAGGGATTGGTCACCGCCGGCCATCTGCTCATTAAACGCCCAGCTTTTCTGGATCTGGTAAGCAATTTCGATGCGGTACAGATCGATCAACTCGGCTGTCTTTTTTCCGTCTTCGTTGAACTTTCCAACTTTTCCACCCGTTTTCCCGGTTGAACGCTCAGTGCTTTCGCCGGATGGCGCCGACCGGCTGGCTTCCGCCTTGCCCACCTCCTGCCGCAGCCGCTCCAAAGCGGATTTCAGTGGTTCAGGCTGCTCCGCTTCCGTCTGCTCGTCTGGTTTGGCGGTGACCTGCTCTTCCAACTGTTCGATGGCCTGCTTGACCACTTGCGTGGATTTAAAGGTCTTTTTTTTCAGCGACGTCTTGGGTTTAGGTGGCGTTTCCGCCACCTTGACCCTTTTTTTAACCGGCGGGGTGACCGTCGGTTTTTTCACCACCTCGGGCTTTTCAATTTTGGGAGCCTTATTTTCCACAGCCGGTTTTTGGCTGGCCTCCGTAGCAGGATTTTTTAAAGATACCATGCTGACATTGATCACCGACTGGGTCTGGACTTTTTCAGAGTGCAGACTGGGCGTGATCACGAAAAGCAACAGAAACACCAAGTGACAAACGAAGGAAAGGGCCACTGGATAAAAAAAAGGCGCCTGCCCATCGCCCCGCAGGTCCTGGCTGGAAGAGACCGGAACGCGGATGTTCTTTTTCATCAGCCTTTTTTACCGGAGGACTGTCCGATGGTCTGGTCGTCGAAGGGGTCGGTCACCATGCCCAGCTTGTCGACACCGGCAGCCTTGATTTCCGCCATCACCCCGACAACAACACCATAGGGGACGTCTTTGTCCGCCCGGAAAAAGACCTCGCGATCCGTTTTGCCCGCAAGGATTTTTTCCAGCTTCTCTTTGAGGAAATCCATCCGCACCTGAAAATCGTTGATATAAATGTTGGCCTCCCGGTCGATGGTCACGGTGAGGTTCTCCTTTTCAGTCACCATGGGGGTGGCGCTCACCTCGGGAAGGGCCACATCGACCCCTTGAACCATCATGGGTGCCGTTACCATGAATATGATAAGCAGTACCAGCATGACGTCCACAAATGGGGTCACGTTGATGTCCGACATGAGCCGATCACTGCCGCTGCCGATTGCCATGCCGCCTCCCTTTTAACGTAGAATGTCCCGGTCGAGAATGTTGAGAAAATCAGCCGAAAAACTGTGCAATTCCGTCTCAATCACGCGAATCTTCTGCATGAAATGGTTGAACGCGATCACGGCGGGGATAGCGACTGCCAGACCGGCAGCCGTGGCCACCAGCGCCTCTGAAATACCCGGTGCCACCACGGCAAGGCTGGCCGATCCCCGCTGCCCGATGCCATGGAAGGAGTTCATGATTCCCCACACGGTGCCGAACAACCCGATAAATGGGGTCGTGTTGCCGGTGGTTGCCAGAAAAGGAACCATCTGATTGATTCGTGTCATCTCCGTGTTGATGGCCCGTCGAAGGGACCGTTTCACGTTGTCGGTGCCAGAAAAGCCCTGGCGCAGGGAGGGACTGCTTTCATCGGGAATAACCTCGTCGCCGGGTTTGCCACTGGGGTTGAGTTTGCGCAGTTCGGCATATCCGATTCTGAAGATCCGGGCCACCGGGCTTCCGCTCAGTTGTTTGGCCTTGGTAAAGGCACCGGCCAGATCCCGGCTTTTCCAGAAATAATCGATAAAAATATCCGACTCCTTAAACGCCTTGCGGATGTACCGGATCTTTATAATAATGATCGACCAGGACATCACGGAGAAGAAAAGCAGCAGCAGCAGGACAAATTTCACCATCAGGCTGGCGTTGCTGATAATGTGAATATAATCCATCTGGATAGGCACCATGTCCGTCTCTCCACTATGTAATAATTAAAGCATGCGTGGGGTTTGCGCTGCCGGTGAGTCCACGGGTAACCGGTATGGGATGTTCAATCCATCGCAACCCCTTGAAAAAGGTTTTGTATAACTATACAAGCCTCCTGATGGTGTCAAGCAGTTTGACGTTTGAAGTGCCGCGGTTCAAGGCTTTGCAGCCACAGGGACCGCCATTTTCGCGAGGTGCCGACGATTTTGCGTCCGGCGCCCTTACCACCTGAGCATGTGCATCCATAAATTTAGTCAGATCGGCATTAAAATAGGGGAGAGATAATGGAACGCATCGCCGAGTTCTTGTTTGAAACCATGCTGTTAAAAAGGGTTCACCGCACCGGGTATCAGTTCCTTGGCCCGGGAAAAGAGTCTGTCGCCGAACACACCTTTGGCGTCATGTGCATCGCCTGGACGCTGGCAAGGATGGAACCGGAAGCGGATGAGGGCCGGTTGCTGGCCATGTGTCTGATTCACGATCTCCCCGAAGCCAGGATGGGCGATCTGAACTCGGTTCAGAAAAAATATGTAACCGCCAATGAAAAAAAGGCTGTGACTCACATGACACGGGGCCTGCCTTTCGGACCGGACATCCACGCGCTGCTCGACGAGTTCAATGCCTGTGAAACGCTTGAATCCCGGCTGGCCCGCGACGCTGACCAACTGGCCTTCCTGCTGGATCTGAAATCCCTGTCGGATATGGGCTACGCCGCCCCGGACAAGTGGTCCGCGCATGTAAAAGCACGCCTACAGACGGCTGCAGGCATCAAGCTTTCGGAAAGCATAGCGAAAACTGAATGGGATTCATGGTGGTTGAAATTATTTATTGACAGGGATAGGAAAGAAAAATAGTTTAGTTCCCTTATTCAAAAATTCTGGCAATTACCTTAAACGGGAGGCAACGATGAACTGGATTACCGGCACACTGGGGTCATCCATCGCGAAAAAACTGCTGATGGCCATCACGGGGTTTAGTTTTTGCGGATTCCTGGCAGCCCACCTGGCAGGTAACCTGACCATTTATGGCGGAAAAGATGCCTTCAACGGCTATGCCGAGCATCTTCACGCTCTGGGACCGCTGCTGACGGTGGCCGAGCTGGTCCTGCTGTCCTTTTTTCTGGTTCACGTGATCACCGGCCTGATTCTTTTTCTGCAGAACCTGAAGGCCCGGCCGGTACGCTATGCGGTCAACAAGACCGCCGGCGGCCGAACCTTCGGATCCGCCACCATGCCGTACACCGGCGCTATTTTGTTGGCCTTCATCCTTTTTCATCTGATGAACTTTCATTTCGTGGACAAAACGAACACCACTATTTTTAACATCGTCTCCGGCGCCTTTTCCAATACCGGCTATGTGGTCGTCTACATCGTGGCCATGGTGGTCGCCGCCATCCACGTCAGCCACGGATTCTGGAGCGCCTTTCAGACGGTCGGCGCCAACCATCCCAAGTACATGCCTCTGATCCGGACGGTCGGTATCGCCTTTGCGGTGGTGGTGGGCATCGGATTCGGCTTTCTGCCCATTTATATTTTCCTGCTGGCCTGATGGGCCGACCGTTACGGGGCCCAGGCTTCGGCCACAATTAACACTCACGACGGGGTTGCCCGCCCCCAACCTGTCCAGAAAGGAAATACCATGGCACTTGATGCAAAAATACCCGGCGGACCGATCACAGAAAAATGGGACCGGCACCGGTTTGAACTAAAGCTGGTCAATCCGGCCAACAAACGAAAATTCAACATCATTGTGGTCGGCACCGGTTTGGCCGGCGGATCGGCTTCGGCGACCCTGGCCGAACTGGGCTACAACGTAAAGACGTTTTGTATCCAGGACAGCCCCCGACGGGCCCACAGCATAGCGGCCCAGGGTGGCATCAACGCCGCCAAGAACTACCCCAACGACGGTGACAGCATTTGGCGGCTGTTCTACGACACGGTCAAGGGCGGAGATTTTCGGGCCAGGGAGGCCAACGTCTATCGCCTGGCCCAGGTGAGCAACGACATCATCGACCAGTGTGTGGCCCAGGGCATCCCCTTTGCCCGGGATTACGGCGGTCTGCTGGACAACCGATCCTTTGGCGGCGCCCAGGTTTCCCGTACCTTCTATGCCAGGGGACAAACCGGCCAGCAGCTGCTCTTGGGGGCCTACAGCGCACTGATGCGCCAGGTGGCCGCCGGCAAAGTCCAGATGTTCCCCCGGCGCGAGATGCTGGATGTGGTGCTGGTCGACGGCCACGCCAAGGGCATTGTCGTTCGGAACATGATCAACGGGGCAGTCGAGCGCCATGCCGCCGACGCCGTGGTGCTTTGCACCGGCGGATACGGCAATGTGTTTTTTCTCTCCACCAACGCCATGGCCTCCAACGTGACCGCAGCCTTCAGGGCTTATAAAAAAGGTGCTTTTTTCGCCAATCCCTGCTTCACCCAGATCCACCCGACCTGCATCCCGGTTCACGGTACCTTCCAGAGCAAGCTGACCCTCATGAGCGAAAGTCTGAGAAACGACGGCCGGGTGTGGGTGCCTAAAAACCCGGGAGACAAACGCACACCGGACCAGATTCCCGAGTCGGACCGTGATTACTATCTGGAAAACAAATACCCCAGTTTCGGCAACCTGGTCCCCCGGGACGTGGCCTCCAGAAATGCCAAAGAGCAGTGCGATATGGGCAAGGGCGTGGGCGAAACCGGCCAGGCCGTCTATCTCGATTTCGCCGATGCCATCAATCGCGACGGCAGGGATGTCATCGAAAAAAAATATGGCAACCTGTTCCAGATGTACGAAAAAATAACCGCGGACGACCCATACCAGACCCCCATGATGATCTATCCGGCCATCCACTACACCATGGGTGGCCTGTGGGTGGACTACAACCTGATGAGCACCGTCCCCGGGTTATTTGTCCTTGGCGAAGCCAACTTTTCCGACCACGGGGCCAACCGCCTGGGGGCCAGTGCCCTGATGCAGGGATTGGCGGACGGCTATTTCGTGCTTCCCTATACCATCGGCGGCTACCTGGCCGGCACGGCCAAGGCGGACGTCACCACCGGTCACAAGGCCTTCGAAGAATCGGAAAAGCAGGTCACCGGCCGCATCGACCGGCTGCTGTCCATTAACGGCAAACGGACGGTGGACGATTTCCACAAAACCCTGGGACGCATCATGTGGGAATACTGCGGAATGGCCAGGAACAACGAAGGCCTTGAAATGGCCCGCGGGATGATCCAGGAACTTCGGGCCGAATTCTGGGAAAATGTGCGGGTGCCCGGGAGCTCGGCCGACTTCAACCAGAGCCTGGAGCGTGCCGGACGCGTGGCTGATTTCCTCGAATTCGGTGAATTGATGATCGTTGATGCGCTGGCGCGTCAGGAATCCTGCGGCGGACACTTCAACGAAGGCTTCGAAACCGAGGAGCACGAGGCCCTCAGGGATGATGACAACTTCTGCCATGCGGCGGCATGGGAACATAGCGGGGACGGCCAGGAACCTGAATTGCACAAAGAACCCCTGGTATTTGAAAACGTCAAACTTACGCAAAGGAGCTACAAGTGACAAAGACGATTAATTTGACACTGAAAGTGTGGCGCCAGAACGGATCCAAAGACAAAGGACGGTTCGACACCTACCGTGCCGAAAACATATCCACCGACATGTCCTTTCTGGAAATGCTGGATGTGGTCAACGACCAGCTGACGATCGATGACAAGGAGCCCATCGCTTTCGATCATGACTGCCGGGAGGGCATCTGTGGCCAGTGTGGCTGTGTGGTAAACGGGCGTGCCCATGGCGCGGAAAAGGGAACGACCCTTTGCCAGCTGCACATGCGCCATTTTGACAACGGCGACACCATCGCCATCGAGCCGTTCCGGGCCATGGCCTTCAAAGTGATCAAGGATCTCGCCGTGGACCGCAGTGCCTTGGACAAGATCATCCAGGCCGGCGGGTATGTTTCAGTCAGCACCGGCGGTGCCCAGGACGCCAATGCAATTTTGGTCCCCCAGGAAGTCGCCGACCTGGCAATGGACGCGGCCCAATGCATCGGCTGCGGTGCCTGCGTGGCCTCCTGTCCCAATGCATCGGCGATGCTCTTTACCAGTGCCAAAGTTTCGCAATTGGCGCTATTGCCCCAGGGAAAACCAGAAGCGGCCAAACGGGCGATCAACATGGTCCGGACCATGGATGAGCTGGGTTTTGGCAACTGCACCAATGAAACGGAATGCGAGGCCGAATGCCCAAAAGAGATCTCCATCACCCATATTGCCCGGCTGAACCGTGAATATTTCAAAGCCGGGTTCTTCTCCTGATTAGATTGGCCAAGCTCCTGCAATGATTGATCAAGATTCCCCGCGACCCCGATGAGCGGGATCTTTGCTTCGCGCCGACAAGCGGCGGGGAATGCGCTCGTCATCGCGTTTCATCGTTGGCAACACCGTTACCCCTCCGGATTTCAACTCGTTTGGGGCATCAGCCAGTCACCTTTTTTTGAAGGTTACCCATGAACACAATCGCTGGCTATATCGATCGAGTCATTTCATTTTTCGGCGCCGAGGCGTCCCTGTCGAAAAGCTGGGCATACGCGCTCTTGGCCCTGCTTGCCGCCTTGATCCTGTGGTTGATCATCAAATGGATCCTGACTATCCTTGAAAATAAGGTCGTCCATTTCAAGCTCATTCAAGTGCGCAAGGACTTTTTCGTCATCCTGCGCAAATCGGCCGGACTTCTGCTGATATGGCTGGTTGGCGTGATGTGGATCCGGTTGTTTCATTTAACGGCAGTCGAAAACGTGTTTCACGCCGCCTTTATCATCGTTGCGGCCACGCCGGTCAAATCTGTCCTTCTCATTGTCCTGGGATACCTGGAACGCAATCTGGCCAAACGCACGGAAACCGATCTGGACAACATTGTCATCGATCTGCTCAACAAGTTTTCCGGTGCCATTGTCTATACGACGGCAGCGGTCACCGCTCTGGATGTGCTGGGCGTCAACGTGATGCCCTTTATCGCCGGTGCCGGCGTCATGGGGGTTGCCGTGGGTTTTGCCGCCAAAGACACCCTGTCTAACCTCATCGCCGGGATACTTCTCATTATCGACCGGCCTTTCGAAATCGGGGATCGCATCGAGGTGTGGAGCGCACCGGCCGGCAGCGCCTCGTGGGGGGATGTCATCGATATCGGGCTGCGGGCTACTCGCATCAAGACAACGGACAATATCGTGGTGATCATCCCCAACAACGAAATCATGACCCGGGATATCGTCAACTACACCACCATCCACGCTTCCATCCGGGTACGCATCAATATCGGTGTCGCTTACGATGCCGACATAGCCAAAGCCAAGGCACTGATTATCCAGGCCGCCGGCTCGGCCGACTGGATTCTGGCCGAACCGGCGCCCAAGGTGGTGGTGCGCAGTTTTGGCGAGTCATCGGTTGATCTTCAGGCCAGGGTGTGGATCAAAGACGCCCGCAAGCGCATGGATACGATTGACCATATCACCGACACGGTAAAAACCATGTTCGATGAAAACGGGATCGAGATTCCCTTTCCCAAACGGGATATTACCATCGTTGACAGTCACGCCGACAAAGCCCTTCGAATGAAAAAAGATGACGCGACCCCTTGATTATTCCCAAATATCAGCGTAGTTCAGCTGTTTTTAAATTTTTCGGAACCGGTTTGGTTGGAATGCCGTCATGAAACTACCCATGGAAACGGTGGCCGGGGGCCTTAATCTTCCCGTGCCTACGATAGAACGGTGGATCCGCCAGGGAAGAATCCCAATCCAACGCAGCGGTGCGGATGTGATCTTCACCCACGCGGCACTGGAAAAATGGGCTGCCACGCATAATCTGCCTTTTTCCCTGAACGGCAATCAGGCTGATGATCTTGCCACCCGAAGCCCTCGATTCCCTGGCTTCGGCAATGCAACGGGGAAAGGTTTGTCACCGGGTAGCCGGTGAGGATGCAGGCGCAGTCTTAAGATCGGCAGTTGCATGCATCGACTTTCTTTCTGCGGATATCCAGGACGAACTTTTAGAGAAACTGATCGAGCGCGAACAGCTGGCTTCCACCGGCATAGGCAACGGCATTGCCATCCCCCACCCCCGGGATCCACTCTCGCGACCTCCCGAAACGCCGGTCATCACCACCTGTTTTCTGGAAAAACCGGTAGATTTCAACGCCATTGACGACCAACCGGTGTCTTTTTTCTTTTTACTGATCAGTCCGACGGTCAAACACCACCTGCACCTGCTTTCCAGGCTCTCCTTTTGCATCCGGGACAAGGCTTTTGTGGCCTTTTTACGTGCGCACCCCGATGCAGCGGCTCTTTTTTCGCGCATTGCCGAGTTTGAAAAACAGCTGGACGATCTCTGATCAACATAAATTTAACTGAAACAACCCCCTAACAAGGCAACACGCTCGGCGTCGTCACTTTTTTTCTGACCGTTTCCCGGCGCCACCCGCGGATCAACCCGAAACCGGAACTGGCTGCACGCCATGATGCGTTTTTTAAAAAAAATGAAATACCCGGGCAGTTGGTCCCTGTTCAGATCCGATGACCGGCTGCTGCTGATGGTCTTCGCTATCATCGTCGGCATTAGCAGCGGTTTGGCGGCCCTGTTATTAAATCACAGCCTGGAAACCATGCTGGAATGGCTGCATCACTATCGGATTTACTGGTGGGCCATTTTCCTGCCGGCAGCCGGAGCGGCGCTCTCTTCTCTGTTCCTGGAAAAGATCGTCAACGAAGGCGCCGGCCACGGTGTCCTCGAAGTCATTTATGCCGTCTCCCGATATGGCGGTCTGCTGCACCTGCGCTCCAGTTTTTCCCGTCTGATCTCCAGTTTTCTGACCATCGGCAGCGGCGGATCCGCAGGCCTCGAAGCGCCGGTGGTGATGAGCGGAGCGGCCATTGGATCGAACATCGCCCAGGCCTTTTCGCTCAATGACCGCCAGCGGGTCGCGCTGGTTGGATGCGGGGCGGCAGGCGCCATCGCCGCCATATTCAATGCCCCCATTTCAGGCATGGTGTTTGCCATCGAGGTCATTCTCGGCGAGTGGAGCACAATGAACATCATTCCCATTGCCATTGCCGCAGTGGCCGGAACAGAAGTGAGCCGCCTGCTCAAGGGTAACCAGATCGCCTTTGCCCACAGGGACTTCAACATCCATCTCCACGATATCATGGCCTGCGTCGGACTGGCCGTAATTTGTGCGCTGGCCTCTATCCTGCTGACCCGGGCACTGCGGTCCATGCATCACATGTCTAAGGGCGTTAGCCCTGCCCTTGTGGGTCCGCGCCGCCATTGGCGGCAGCATGGTTGGCGTCATCGGTTATTATCTGCCGTATGTTCTCGGTGAAGGCTATCATGCCATCCGCACGGCCATCGAAGGGGGGTTTTCAGGCGGCCTTTTCCTGGTGACCGTGATCGCCCTGGTCAAGATTCTGGCAACTGCGCTGACCTTAGGCTAAGGCGGGTCCGGGGGCATTTTCGCTCCTTGTCTGGTGATCGGTGCATTCGTGGGCCTGAGTTTTCACCGGTTGATCGCAACGGTGTGGTCCTCGGTGCATTGGGTCAACGAAGGCTGTTTTGCCCTGCTGGGTATGGCCGGTCTGATCAGCGGTATCCTGCAGGCACCGCTTACGGGCATCTTTCTGGTGATTGAGATTACCGGCGGTTACGAAGTCATCCTCCCTTTGATCGTTGTCTCAGCCATTTCGACCACGCTGTGCCACTATTTGGAACCGGCTTCCTTTTACTTGAAAGACCTGGTGGAACAGGGCCAACTCCTCCGTCCCGGAACCGATGCCCGGGTGCTGACGGACCTGAGTATTCAAGAGCTGTTGGAAACCGATTGTATCTGCGTTCACCCCAACATGCGCCTGGCGGACTTCATTGGCATTGTTAAATCCTCTCACCGCAACTACTTCCCCGTTGAAGATCAGCAAAGCCGTCAGTTTGTCGGTATGATTCACCTGGATGACATCCGGCCCTACCTGTTCGACCCGGCCATGCACCACGCGGTACTCACCGGCCAGCTGATGAACCCCCATGTAAAAACGGTATCCCTGCATGATGACCTGTCAGAAGTTCTGCAGAAAATGGACGACGGCCACATTTTTAGCATGCCAGTGGTTTCGGACAACCATTTTTTAGGTATGATATCAAAAGCCACCTTACTGGATCAGTACAGGAAAGAACTGATGGTGCAAACCGGTCGGAGTTGAAGGGTGAAAGCGGTCCAGCACCGGCTCAGACAGAAGAATGAGAAAAGGAGAAACGCGCATGGCACAAAAATTGTTTCATATCTTCAGAAATACGCCGCTGGGCAGAGAGACCCTGCTCCAGTCCATCTATTTCTGCCAGAAGATTGGCGTGCTGCCAACCATCTATATTCCAGAATTTACAAAATTTTTAATGTACTTTGAAAATGACGTGGTTCAGGTGGATCTGGATCCATCGTACCTCAACGATCCGGACACCGCCGTCACACACGTGGAGCAACTGCTCAAGGAGGCAAAGATCAAGCCGGACCTGTTCACGCCGAAGAATTACGCCGCCTCCACACTCCCTGACATTCCCACCAGTTTTGAGTTTATGTGCTGTCCACGAAGCATCAGCGATCTTTCCTCAAAAATCGGCCTGGGCTACATCGGCCCGCGGGTTCGCCGAATCATCCAGGCGGCCCGTTTTCCCGTGTTGATTACCAGCCCGGTATACAAACCCTGGCAGAATATCGCCGTCTTTTTCGGCGGCTCTGCCAATGCGGTCAACGCCCTGAGATTGGGAATCAGGCTCGCCAAAATAGCCGGCATGCCCCTGGACATCTACACCCAGCTGGGTAAAAACACGCCCGCGGAATACCGGTCCATTGTCCAGGACAAGGGCTTGGAAAAGCCGCTGAAAAGCGTTCTGGATCAATGGACGTTTTTCGAAAAGGGCCGCTTCGAGGATAACCTGTATGCAGTCCCCCATGATGCCCTGGTCATCCTGGGGGCTTACGGTCACGGGATTATCCGGGATATCATGTTCGGCAGCATGATGAAAAAATCCAATCAACCATTTCAAACAGCCTGCTCATCGCCGGCCCCAAGTACACGTTGATTGGCTAAGCAGTCGTCGTTTCATTTTAATGCGCGCAAAAAAAACCTCCCGACGGCCGCGGCGGCCGTCGGGAGGTTTGTCTTTTCTCACCACTGGGACAGTTAACTGCCCACGAGTGTCATCAATATTTCATGTACTGCTGCGGTGTGTTTTCGGCGATGAACTTGGTAGCCTGGTAAAGGCAGGTCCGGATGGCTTTTTCCATGGGCGTTTTCGCATATCCGCCCAGACCGCCACCCATGCCGCCGCTGCCGCCAAAGCCGGCCAGCATCGCCCCGAGGTTCACGTCCTTGGCCACACCCTCCACGCGGGTGGCCGCCAGCACCTCAGATGTCTGGGTGTCGACGATACGAATATCCATGGCTATTGTCGATTTGCTGTAAGCCCCTTTGACAGCGCCGAAGAGCGCAGAGGCTTGGCCCAGCATCCCACCACCGCCAAGGCCCCCGCCGCCGCCCGACGAACCCGGCTCCCATCCGGTGACCGCGCCCATCACCAGAAGATCGGCCCCCTTTACGCCGCCCTTGGTAACGCCGGTCTTGTCGGTATATCCCGATCCGGTAAGCGCCATTTCGCTTTTCAAAGAATCAATATTCTGACGTTCCAGTACCCGGTATCGTTTGCTCTGGACCATGGCCGTAGTGAGCATGTCTCGCAGACCGGTGGTATATCCGGAGCTTTCGGATGAAGCGATGGTCATGGTCTGACCGCCGAAACCGATTTTTGTGGTCCGGCTGCTCTCATCGACCTTCCATTCGAAATCCGCTACGGCTACCCGTGCTCGGGGGCCACTGTAGGGGGGAAGCCCCATTTCCTCACCCGTGTCGATTTTTGCCTCGGGTTTGACCATGCTTTCCATGCATCCGCAAAAAGCAAGCGGAACCAAAAGGAAGAACAGCATTCTCAACATCGCCTTCTTGTTCATCGCACAGCCTCCATGGGTTATTACAACTGTTTGTTTTGCTATCGAAAAAATAACTATCAGCGATTGTTTTCATTTTGTTGCATAATTCTTCCGGGGTGTCAAGGCGGCGTTGGAGCAACAGGGAAAACACCTTGCATATCCTAACCGATTGTGCTCCATATTATAGGCAACAATGGCACAATTGAAAGCGATCAACCAGGAGAAAACCATGAATAGGAATTCAGTAGGCCCGGTCATGAGTCAGAAAATATTTTCCATGAATCTGGGTGTTGAAACGGTCTCTCTCTATCTGTTGTGCTGTGCAGTGGCCGATGCGGGTGCAGCGGTCACCCGGACAACGCTGCAGGGAAAATGGAACGGGAGCCTGACCACACTTGAACAAGAACTTCGCCGGCTGGAGAGCAGAAATATCTTGGAAAGCGAGGGCGACGATTCGCAAGGCGAGCATGTGTACCGGATGGTGGATGAAAAGAAGTGGCGTTGAGGCCGGTGAACGGATTTATGCTGCCCGCATTCTCTACCGCTCAAGGGCTTTTTTCACGCATTCAAGGATCTTGTGATCCGGCGCATCGGCGTCCATTCCCGGGCAGGATGCCGCCATGGACCGCCAGTTGCCCACATCGACCAGAATGCTGCGGACAAAGGGCCACTGCCGGCACATTTTCGGCTTTACCGGATGAATGGTGCAGACCTTGTCCCAGAAAATGCAGTAACCGTTATCCCCCTGGGCGATCAGGCGTCTGCCGCCGGACCGGCAGGTGTAGTGCGCCACCAGCCGATCGGCCGATAACCCCAGGTAGTGAGAAATCGCATCGATGTCCGTCCCAGACAGGTAGGTGCCGCCATAACCGTTGCAGCAGTCGCCGCAAAGGGTGCAGGCAAACAATGATTCGCAGGAGTCGTCATCAGATTCCATGACGGCTCTCCATCGCGCGCTTCAGGGTCACCTGATCCACGTATTTTAAATCTCCGCCCATAGGCACACCCGAAGCAATGCGTGTCACCTCCACCGGCATGGGGGCCAGAATCCCGGCAATGTATGCCGCCGTGGATTCCCCTTCCACATTCGTCCCGGTAGCCAGGATGATCTCGCGGACATCTTCTTTTTCCACCCGGGTCGCCAGTTCCGCAATTTTAATATCGTCGGGCCCGATGCCATCCATGGGAGAAAGGACCCCCCCCAGGACATGGTAGCGACCCCTGAAGGCGCCGGATTTTTCGATGGATGCCATGTCGGCCGGCTGTTCCACGACGCAGATCAGGCCGCTTTCACGGGAGGGGTCATTGCAAATCCGGCACAGGACATCGTCACTGAGGGCGAAGCATCGGCTGCATAGCCGCAGCTTTTCTTTCAGTTCCACAATGCTTCTGGCCAGTCGATGGGCATCTTCGTTCGGTTGCTGAAGAATGTGCATCGCCAACCGCTCGGCGGTTTTCTGGCCGATGCCCGGCAGTCGGGCCAGGCTTCTGATCAGGGTTTTGATTGAGCTGGGGTAGTAATCCATCACATCAGGCCGGGAATCTTCATTCCGCCGGTGAGTTTTCCCATTTCTCCGGAAACCATTTCCTGGGATTTAACCAGTGCATCATTGACCGCGGCTAGCACCAGGTCCTGGAGCATCTCTACATCATCGGGATCCACCACTTCCTTTTCTATCTTTATCGAAACGATCTGCTGGGCACCGTTGGCCACGACGGAGATCATACCCCCACCGGCCGTGGTCTCAATGGTTTTAGTGGCCAGTTCCTCCTGCATGCGCAGCATCTTGGATTGAAGTTTCTGGGCCTGCTTCATCATGTTTCCCATGCCCTTCATAGGCTTTTCCTCCTATCTGATTTTTATCTCTTCGATTTTCCCGCTGAAAATCTCTACTGCATCTGCCAGCAGCGGGTGATTGAGCAGTTTCTGTCTGATGTCATCCGCCTTCTGTTTCGCCGATGTTGCGGGATTCAGTTCCGTGTCACCGCTAAAAAAGTCAACATGGATTCCCCGGCCGGCATGTTCGCGGCAAACGGCGTCGATCATGGATAAATTCTTTTTGACCAGGTTCATCGAATAGTCGTTGTCACTCACTTTCACCGTAAAGGCTTGCTCCGACACGGATACCAGTTGCGACCGGGAAAGCGCCGCGGCAATGGACGGTTTGGTTTCTGCGATACGCGCAATGATCCTGCGCCAGGCATCATTGCCGGGGCCATGGTCACCCGGTTGAACCCTTTCGGGGTCAGGGAGAGGTTCGTTGCCTGCAGGTGCCGGTGCAGCCGCAGGCTCATTTGTTTTGGATGTGCGGCGTGGTTCAGCCGTCGGTTGTGTCACGGCATCCCCATAGGCAGATTGGGCCTCAACGATACCCGGCACTGGCCTCTGGTTCGGATCGTGTATGAGACGGTCCAACTGTTCGATCAACAAATCGATGGGCAACGCCGGTGTGATTTGTTGAATCTTGAAAAAGGCCATCTCGATAGCCAGCCTGGGCTGTGAAGCATACCGGACGCTGGGCTCGGCATTAAACAGCAAGGTGAACACCTGATCGATAAAGGCTATGGAAACCCCTTTAACCTGCCGGGCCAGGGTTTCAATTTCGTTGGGGGGAAGATCCACCAGCATGTCTGGCTGGGCCTTCATTTTGACGAGCATCAGGTGACGAAAATGCAGCAGCAGATCCGCGTAGAAGCGCTTCAGATCCTGACCATTTTTGAAAACGGCGTCGATGAGGGCCAAGGTTCGAGAGATATCTCTGGCAAAGGTTGCCTCGGAGAGATCGTAAAGCACCTGACGATCCATCCCCCCCAGCAGATTCATCACATATTCATCGTCTATCTGACCGTCTCTGCTGGCCATGACCTGGTCCAGCAGGCTCAGCGCATCGCGCATGCTGCCGCCGGATTCTCTTGCAATGGACCACAGATTGCCCGAGGAGATGGATACCGCTTCCTGCCGGCAAAGGGCTTCCATATGCTGCGAGATGGCTGCGATCTCGATACGCCTCAGGTCGTGGCGCTGACATCGTGAAAGTATCGTGATGGGAATTTTGTGGGCCTCGGTGGTGGCGAAGAAAAACAATACATGGGCCGGCGGCTCTTCCAGCGTCTTGAGCAGGGCATTGAATGCAGCAATGCTTAACATGTGAACTTCATCAATAATGTAGATCTTGTAGCGGCTGTGAGCCGGCATGTATCGACTGTTGTCCCGGAGTTCTCTGACCTGGTCCACACTGTTGTTGGAGGCGCCGTCGATCTCGAAAACATCCACACCACGGCCAGCCGTGATGTCCTGACAGGAGCGGCAGGCATTGCAAGGGGTCGGCGTCGGTCCGGATTCACAGTTCACGGCCTTGGCCAGTATCCGGGCAATTGTGGTTTTGCCGGTTCCCCGCGGTCCGGAAAACAAGATGGCATGCGCCACCCGGTTACCACTGATGGCATTTTTCAGGGTCCGGGTGACATGTTCTTGGCCGACCACTTCCTCAAATGTCTGTGGCCGGTATTTTCGCGCTAAAACTAAATAAGCCATTTAAGCTTTTCCTTGGGCCTGTTTTTAAACGTTTCAGTTCGGTCAAGATCAAGGCGGGCGATCATTTCAACCGGAGGCATGCGTATGGTATGTCGAGGATTGAAACCGTCGCCAAACACAGATATAGGACGAAACGGGGCACTTTTAAAATTGGCCCCCTTGAACGCCGATTTGCCGCCCAATTGTATCCCATGCACCGACGGGTGGCAACCCACGATCTCCCGGGTCCGCCCGTCAGGGGGCAGGAAAGGCGGTCTGAAAAACACGGATGTGGGAAAAAGGGGGGGACAGATGCAAAAGTTTATGGCGGAGAGAGAGGGATTCGAACCCTCGGTGCCGCTATAAACGACACACACGATTTCCAGTCGTGCTCCTTCAGCCAACTCGGACATCTCTCCGCATGGGGCAGACTAATCTGAACGGTTCTGGTGAAAGCCTTCTTCGGAAAATGGCGGAGAGGGTGGGATTCGAACCCACGGCTCGGGTATACCGAGCACCGGTTTTCGAGACCGGCGCCTTCAGCCAGCTCGGCCACCTCTCCTTTCCCCTCACAGGCACCAGCATAAAAAAGCACTCGATATCCTTTTTGTGCTCGGTTTGTCAACCCTCAAGTTGGCCTTTTGGCAAGGACCAACCGACCCCAAAAAAGCCGCAATCGGATTATTCTTGAACTGGCAAGGTCTCTTATAGTATTGAACTCGATTTGGCATCCGTGTAGACAAAAAAGAAAGGAAATGCAAACCCATGGCAACCGTCTTGCCCTTGAAGGGAATCCTCTATAATCCGGAAAAAATTGCCGACAGTGCGCAAGTCACCACACCGCCCTATGATGTGATCGCGCCTGATGAACAGGCAGCCTATTACGAGAGGCATCCATACAATGTCATCCGTCTGATTCTCGGCCGGACCCAAGCAACCGACACCGCCTCGGACAATCCCCATACCCGCTCGGCAAACTTTTACCGGCAATGGATGGCTGACGGCATTCTCAAACAGGAAGACCAATCTGCCCTGTATCTCAAGGCCATCACCTACGCCCATGAAGAAAAAACAATTACCCGCTATGGACTGATTGCGCGGGTCGGCCTCGAACCATTCGAAAAACGCATTATTCTCCCCCATGAGAAGACCTTTTCGAAAGTCCGGTCCGAAAGACTCCAGTTGATGAAAGCCACCCATTGCAACTATTGCCCCATCTTCTCATTGTATCCGGATGATGGGAATATATTGGGCACCCTCGAACAGGCCGTAGACAATTCCGCACCCATCGTCGACTTCACAGACGATCAGGACCACCGGCACCAGTTGTGGCGAATCCTCGATCCGGCAGTCCACCGCCAGGTGGCCGCAGCCATGCAAGACAAACGGCTGTTTATCGCCGACGGACACCACCGCTATGAAACCGCATTGAATTTCAGAAAGCATCTTAAAGAAACGGAACCATCCTTCAACGACCGCCATCCGGCTAACTACGTCCTGATGTACCTGTGCAGCATGAGCGATCCGGGGCTGATCATCCTGCCCGCCCACCGCCTTCTTAAGGCAGTCAGCGCTGCGGATCTGCGACAGGCGATGGTTAAGGTCGGCAGCTACTTCGAGGTTTCCCGACACCCCTTTACGGCCGGCGACCGCCAGCGGGTTGAACGAGACTTTATGGCCGCACTGAACGACGGGGGACTCCGGCAGCGCTTGGGCATCTATGCCCACAGGTCGCCGATTTTTTATTTACTGACCCTCAAGCCCGGCGTTATGGATCGGTTGTTCTCAGATCAGTTGGATGCATCGCTGCGGTTGTTGGATGTGACGGTGCTGACCCGCCTGTTATTTATGAAGATTCTTGGATTTGACCAAAATCGACTGGACAACGAACAGCTCATCGGCTACGCCAGCACCGCGGACAAGGCTTTTCATGCTATCGATACCGGCACCTATGATGTGGCATTTATCCTCAACCCCACCCGGATCGAGCAGGTTCAGGAGGTCGCCCAGAAAGGATTGATCATGCCCCGGAAATCAACCTATTTCTATCCAAAAGTTAAATCGGGGCTGGTGATGAACACGCTGAAGGAATAGGCACGCTTCCAGATGACCCCTGCTGACACCCCTAATTAGTGACGCGTCAATCGGTTAAGCCGGAAAACATCGATTCAAGGGCCCGGGTATAGGTACCGTCCTCATGATACAGGCAAAGCGGCGGGCCGACGTCAAGCCCCGGACGCCCGCCCTTGATCCCTGTAACCACAACCAGCCTTGCCGGTAATGCCGGTTTGGCGTGGATCATCGTCAGGTATTTAGGCTCTATCCCTGTCGAGCGCATGGCCGTCAGGAGGTCAATGCTTCGAACGGACGGATAAATGATGGAAAACCGTCCGGACTTGCGCAACATCCGCCGGGCAGTCCGCAACACGGTATCCAGATCGGTTTTTATTTCATGCCGCGCCACAGCCCTCTGGCTGTCGGTATTGATTCTGCCGCTGCCCCGTTTACGATAGGGCGGGTTGGTCACCACCCAGTCAACCGGTCCACCGATATCCTCCAGTAACAATTTCCCAATGTCCTTGTCTACGATTTGAACCCGGTCAGATAGGCAGTTGTCGGCAACATTTCGTCGGGCAAGTCTGGATAGTGAGGGTTGGATTTCCACACCAATCACGCGGATCTCCGGATGCCGGAACGCCAGCATAACGGGAATCACGCCACAACCGGTTCCCAGATCCAATACGGTCTCGCCGGGTGCTGGACAGGCCAGATGGGAGAGAATAACCGCATCGATGGAAAACCGATAACCTGAGGCGGGTTGATTCAGGACGATTTTGCCATTAAAAAAATGATCGCGGGTCAGCGATTCCATGGTGCTTTATATCAGACCAATTTTGAACTTGATATCCTCGATCCGTTCGTTTGTCAGGCTGTGGTTGAGCTTTTCAAGCAGTTCGATTTTCAGAAACCGGAGCTGATGCAGCCACGCGGAACTGGACACATGCACCAACAGAAGGGATCCCTTGACGGCGAAGGGTTTCGCGTTTTCCGAAATCGGCGGTCCCACCGCTTTCTCCCACACATTGACCAGGTGCAGGATACCGCCACCGGTCTCGGACCGGCATTGATCGAGAATGGAACCCAGCACCTGGCCAATGGGTGTGAACGTGTTGTTCGGCTGACGCTTTTTCTCCATGCTGGATCAATCTCCTCTGAGGCCAAGGGAAAAACAAAATTGAACAAGAGTGGCCATAGAGCCGGTATAGAAACTGTCCTCCAAGAAGTCAACACAAACCCGATCCAGCCCAGTTCCGAGTAAATCAGAGGGGTGCTTCCCATTGATTTCTCTTGACTTAACAGGATGTCAATCTTAAATTAGCCTACTATTTAAGAATCGTCTATAGCCAGCAGTAATTCGTCTTTTCACCGAGATTCAAAAACCACACCGTTTAAACGGGGCAAACCCTTAATACCACAAAGGGGCGATCGGTAAAACCAACGATCATGATGACGGCGAAAAGAACCATTGTAGCATCACTATTACACAAGGATAAAAAATGGCTTGGGATTGGGAAAAGTTAAACCGTCAGCACCAGCAGCAACCCGGCGGCGTTCCTCCGCAAATGGATGATATCATCAATCAGTTGAAAAAATTCAAACCGCCGGGCGGTTCGTTGCTGATTATCGTTGTCGTCGCTGCGCTGATGATCGGCTACTCCGTTTTTTTTACCATCGAGTCCGGTTCGGTCGGGGTAGTTCAGCGATTCGGCAAATTCGTCCGAATCGCCGAGCCGGGCCCCAACTTCAAACTGCCGTTCGGCATCGAGAAAGTCACCAAAGTTCGTCAGGACCGCGTCTACAAGGAAGAGTTCGGCTTTCAGTCGGATCGCAACGAGAGCGGTGGCAGGTACGCATCGGCCTCGGACACGGCCAACATTTCCCTGATGCTCACCGGCGACCTGAACGTGGCGGTGGTTCCGTGGATCGTCCAGTACAAGATCAAGGATCCCTATTTTTTCCTGTTCAAGGTCAAGGATGCCAATGGCTTGTTGCGCGACCTTTCGGAATCCAGCATGCGGCTGGTGGTTGGGGACAGAAGTATCAATGAGGTGATTACCAAGCGCGATGAGATTGCCGTGGAAGCGCATCGGGTGCTCCAGATTGAGTTGGACAAGGCGGAAACGGGCATCAATGTGGTCACCGTGGAAATGAAGAAAACCAATGTGCCCACGCCGGTGCAGGCTTCATTCAATGAAGTCAACCAGGCCACGCAGGAAAAAGAAAAGATGATCTACCAGGCCCGGGAAGACTACAACAAGGCCATCCCGGCCGCCAAGGGTGAAGCGGAACGGACCATCAAAGCCGCCGAGGGTTATTCCCTTGACCGGGTCAACCGGGCCCAAGGTGATGCCTCCCGATTCAAGGACCAATACAGCGAATACGTCAAGGCCAAGGACGTGACCAAGCGGAGGCTGTATCTGGAATCGCTGAAGGAGCTGCTGCCCAAGATCGACCGGAAATTCATC
>RCNC010000323.1_pt1 | contig 29993 bp, 22 predicted proteins | sample 2041301 | NCBI WGS metagenome assembly RCNC01 (sample SAMN09708231, study PRJNA481090) | Marine sediment metagenome, whole genome shotgun sequencing project. | biome: marine sediment; feature: ocean; material: sediment; isolation source: Sewage treatment plant 13A marine sediment (STP13A) ... | reverse complement strand
ATATAGCCGACGGTTCCCGCCGGCATGGTTAATTCATCACCGGAGGGAATCATGACAACTGCACAGTCCCGTTCGAACTGGCAAGGTTGGGATGTATGACTAAACATAATTTATGCTCGGGCCTGCTAACACTGGTGGATGATTAATTTCAATTGGACAGGGTCATCATTCTAGCCAATTCAGCCACGGAATAATGCACAAAACGCGGGCTAATTTTAGCAGGTGTTGAAGCGACCCGCATCATGAGGAGGTATTGAAGCTATTGCAGAGACATACGTACATGAAAGCTTCCCGTTTATGACTAAAACATTCTAATTCCATATGAGAATGATTGTCAATCAGATAGGTCAGCTGGAGCTTTAGTGTAGGGGATTCAACCCGAATTCATCATGGGTTCGAGTAGTGTCAGGGCCTGCCTGTAGACGCGGCGTTTGAATCGAATGACATTATCGGCAGGATACCAGAAGTCCACCCAACGAAAATCCCGGAATTCAGGCTCGCTGGTTGTTTTAAAATTAAATTGCACTTCGTCATCGAGCAGCTTCAACAAAAACCATACCTGCTTTTGACCTATGCACAAGGGCTTGCTATGAGTCCTCTGGAACCGTCGTGGTAGCTGGTACCGCAACCAACCCGGTGTGGCACCCAGCATCTGGACATGCTCTTTATGTAAGCCGGTCTCCTCATGCAATTCGCGATACATGGCCTCCGCGGGGGTTTCATCTGTATTCATACCACCCTGGGGGAATTGCCAGCCATCATTATTAGAACGTTGTGCCCAGAATACGCGGCCATCACCGTTCATGATAACCATGCCCACATTGGGTCTGAAACCATCCGGATCGATCATGTCTGTATTTTTCTTTTGTTTGTGTTCATGGCCGATGTTATGAGCTAGCTGAATACGTGCGATAATTTAAAATCTGAATAATACAAACTATGTTAATCAATCCTGCAAAATGATTCCAATCTCATTACGCCGATCACTGCTTTTTTTATTACTGTTACTGTCGATCGGCAGTATATTTCTTGCCAGTGCCACCGGTTCGGTCTCTTTGGGCTGGTCTGAATGGCTCACAGCCTTGCAGGACTCCTCAAGCCGTCATGGTGAGTTAATCTGGCGCTTACGTCTACCCCGTGCAATGGCAGCATGGGTAGTGGGTTCAATGCTGGCCATGTCGGGTTGCCTGATGCAGGTGTTATTACGTAACCCATTGGCAGATCCTTATGTCCTGGGGGTTTCGGGCGGAGCAGCTTTTGCGACACTTCTGGGTATGGTCCTCGGTGTTGCGGTCGCTTTTCTGCCTTGGCTGGCAATACTGGGTGCACTGATTTCGATTCTGATTGTCTTCGGGCTTGCACGGGGCACGGGACCATGGAGTGGTACCCGTTTGCTGCTAACCGGTGTAGTCACTGCTTCCGGTTGGGCGGCGCTGATCAGCCTGATTCTTTCCCTGAGCCCGGATAACAGTTTGCGCGGTATGCTGTTCTGGCTAATGGGTGACCTGAGTTACGCGACGCTACCCTGGTGGTCGCTACTTGTACTTGGTGGTAGTTTTATCCTGACTTTGGGCCTGGCACGTAGCCTGAACGTGCTGGCTATGGGTGAAACCACCGCACGATTACTGGGCGAGCCGACCCGCCATATGCTCTGGCTGGTATACCTGCTGGCCTCCATATTGACCGCCACTGCAGTTTCCATTGCCGGTAGTATCGGTTTTGTAGGTTTGATCGTTCCGCACCTGATGCGTTTGCTGGTTGGCTCCGACCATCGTATTCTGATACCGGCAGCAACACTGTTTGGTGGTTTGTTCCTGGTGTTGTCAGATACGCTCGCGCGTACGGTTCTGAGCCCGCAACAATTGCCGGTTGGGGTGATCACGGCTTTACTCGGCGTACCGCTGTTCCTGTTGCTTTTAAACCGGGCGAGGTTAAAAGGCGTATGACACTAGCATGCCAATCTGTTGACGTCAGCATCGCAGGTAAGATTATCTGTAGCCAGATGGATCTGAAGCTTATGCCAGGCCAGTTCTGGGGTCTGCTGGGGCCCAATGGTATTGGTAAAACCACGTTACTCAAATGTATGGCAGGACTTGACCCGCCAGACTCAGGCCTCGTCCTGCTAGAGAACCAGGCGATAGACAAGCTACCACGCCGCGCCATCGCCCGCCTGCTTGGCATGCTGCAGCAGCACACGGTTTACATTTTCGATGCCAGCGTACTCGAAACGGCAATGACCGGACGCCACCCGCACCTGGGTTATTGGGAGCGTGAAGGCCCACAGGACAAACAAAAGGCGCTGGCTGCAATCCGTGCTGTTGATCTCGAGGGTTTTGAATCCCGTAGTGTGACCGGGCTATCGGGTGGTGAAGCCCGCCGCCTGGCATTTGCTTCCCTGATCGTGCAGGAACCTGCCATTCTTTTGCTGGATGAACCCACCAACCATCTTGATATGAAACACCAGATTCGCATCATGAATCACGTGGAAATGCAGATCGCCGAAGAACAACGCTCCGCCATGGTTGCCATGCATGACGTCAACCTGGCGGCTCGTTACTGTAGCCATATTCTGATGTTATTTGGGGATGGTGACTGGCAGGCAGGCCCGGTAAATGAGTTACTAAACCTGGAAAACCTCGAAAGACTCTACCAGTGCCCAGTGGAATCCGTGCAAACCTCAGGCGGCAGGCGGTTTCTACCTGGCGGTTAGGTTTAATCAAAATGTCATTAAAACCATTCTTTTTGTCAAGCATACTTGACATGCCTGTCTGTTTTATCTAATCTATCAGGTAAAGTACACTTTACATAATGACAAAGGAACTAAACAATGAAAACAATTCTTGACGCTATCGCCTGTAGAGGTCTGCCTGCCCGCGATATAAAAAACGCCAATATAGTTAATTTATGGGCGCTTGCATGGGCAGTAAGCCTGGGTTTGATCTCCTTCCTCTCAAAATACCAGTGGTATTCACCAGGGTTCCCAACCATTTTGGCTTTTACAGTTCAAACCAGTATCGGTATCGGGATGCTACTCGCCTATATTCGACTTTTGAAAAACCTGGATGAAATGGAACGCAAAATTCAGCTCGATGCCCTGGCTATGTCAGTGGGTGTGACTGTGGTTGTATTCGCCAGTTATTCAATATTGGAAAAATCGGGTATTGTTCCTGATCTGAAGTCTTCATACCTCATCGCACTTATAGCCTTCACCTACATGGCCGGAATAGTGTTCGGCAGGATCAGATACCGATGAAAAATCGTTTAAAGGTGCTGCGTGCCGAGCGCGACTGGACCCAGGCTGATTTGGCCACTGAACTGGAGGTTTCCAGGCAGACTATCAATGCCATCGAGAAACAGAAATTTGATCCCAGTTTGCCACTGGCGTTTAAAGTCGCACGACTATTTAAATTGTCGATAGAAGATATTTTCCAGGATGAAGCGAACACCTAGCCCGCATACTACCGATTGATGCTAAATAAACACATAAACCAAAAAGGCACCAAGAGCCATGGCCAAAAGCCCACTGAGGCGTCCCCAGGTTTTGACTTTCGACAGTGCCCAGGCCATTAGGCTGTTGAAATTTTTGCGTCCTATTACGGCCAAAATGATAGCCGAAATAATTGATAACCAGCCGATAAATTCAATAACATGGGGAAACTTGGAAGCACCGGCCTGAATCACAAGAAACGCGCCAAGAACCAGCCTGACCACCACCCCTAATACATGTAAGCCGATCTTGTCAGAAATTTTCCGTAGTGGGCCGAATACTGTTTCCGGATTGACTAGAATCACAAGCCCGACCAGGCAAATCAGCGCGCCAAAAATAATGATAAATAAGGTCATCGGAATCCTCCTTTGTTCACTGACCTTCTAAACGTTTATCTAAATCCAGACGGCTCTTCAAATCAGTATAAGCCTTGCCAAGATGCCAGGCACCCACGCCCCAAACGGCAAGGATCGGGATATAAACCCATGCAACCTGGGAGATAGTCAGACCAGCCGTCATCATGCCCTTGAACAACCAGCTGGCAGTGACATCACTGCCACGATAAACCACGGTATCAATAAAATTCTTACTTTTATACTTGGTTTCGCGATCAACCACCGTGAACAACATCTCTTTTACCGGCCCTAACAGCCCGTAATTAAGCGCCCTCTGTGCCACCTGAACAGCTGCAAACAATACCAGGCCCAGAGAACTGCCCAGCAATGTAAAACCTGCAGCTAATAAAATCGGTGGCAAAATTGCGGTTCGCGGCATACCAAGATAGACCACCAGTCTCGAGGTGATCAAAAACTGAAACAGGAATGCCAGTACCTGCACGATCAGGTCGACAAAACTGAAAAAGCGTGTGCGCTCATCAAAACCAATGATATTCTGGTCGACCAATACGGCGAGACCGTTGTATAAGAAGGTCGCCGTCAAGTTGTGGGACAGCATTAACAGGCATATCAATAAAAGGTATTTTGATTTGAAGACCTGCACCGTACCTTCCCAGATGCTACCCCCAATGATTTTAGCAGGCCGATCATGATGTCTGTTACGTTCGAACCGACCAAGCAAAATGGCGAAAACGGTCGCCACCAACAGGCAAATTATCGCCAATGTCATGACACCACGCGAACCAATCGCCTCGACCCAGTTCGCCGTCAACAACGGCCCGACAATTGCACCGAGGCTGCCACCAGCCATAATGCTGCCAAAAAGACGCTGTGCCTGACCGGGGTTGAATATATCGGCCATGAAACTCCAGAATATCGACACCACGAACAGGTTAAACACACTCAACCAGACATAAAAGCTGTATTGAACCCAGTCGCTGGTTGCATCACCCTCAAAAAAGAACACAAAAAAGATCAGGTTTGAAATAAAAAACAGGTAAATCCCCGGGACAAAGCGACCGCGCCGGAATTTTGAAACCAACCAGCCAAAAATGGGAACGATCAACAGCATGCAAACAAACGTCGCGGTATACAGCAGGTGCAGGACGTCAGAGTGATTAGCCGATACAGTGCCGCGTATGGGTCGCAGCATGAAATAACCGGCCAACAAAAAAAAGAAATAGGTGAAAGCCAGCAGGAATCTCGGCCATTCATCCTTGTTAATCTGGATCAGCTTCAAAGCACTAAGCCCGAAACTGTCTGAAAGCCAGAGGTGCCATAGTCTTGCTCAGAGGTTTCCTGGCATGACCGAAATGGCCTGCCCGGGTTGTAAGCGCTCATTCCCCCGAATAATAACCGTGTCCCCGTCATGGAGGTCACCGGTAACTTCTATCTGGTCTCCGGCATCAATACCGGTGGTAACCATAACTTTCTTCGCCTTCTGTTCAGAATTAACAACAAAGACGGAAATACCTTCAGGACGCAACACGAGGGCATCACGGGGAACAACCAGCGCTTGTCTGGCATCCGAGGTCGGAATTGAAACCCTCAAAGTCTGTCCTACCGGAAAGCTGTTGCTTTCGATATCGAGCCTGAGCTCAAACTGATGTGTATTCTCCGAGCCCACGGCAACAACCGTTCTGACCACGCCACTTGCTTTCACCAACCCGGTTCCTAATTTCAGTTGCTGACCTGGTCGAACATATGAGTAGTATTCCAGTGGCGCCCGTGCGATCACTTCCAGGTGTTGCTGATCTAACACTCGCACGATGTTCTTGCCGGTATCAACACGTTCACCAGGCACCATCAGACGCTCAACCACGACACCGCTGAAGGGTGCACGGATTCGAGTGCGGGACAATTGGTCTTCAATCTGCGCCAGGCGTGATTTCGCGACCCTCAGGTCACCGCGTGAAACATCGCGGTTGGAGCGGGTTTCTTCCAGCTTTGTTGCAGCCGCAAGATTCGACTCTGCCAGTGTGACGTACCGGCCTTCCTCACTTTCAAGATACTTCAACCCGGCCTCGGCACGTTCAACTTCGGCCAGTAATTCTTCTTTTCTGAGCCTGATGGTTGTGTCTTCGATTTTTGCGATCACATCACCCATGGCCACAACGGTACCTACATCTGCAACCTCGAGTAATCTGCCGGTCACCTCTGCGGCAAGCCTGGCATCATTCCGACTGATGACCGTACCCGGCACAATTGTCTCAGGGGCCAAATCCTGAACGGAGGCTTTGGACACACGTACGAGGGCACCCCTCATCTGGTCCTGTGCCATGACAACAGGGTGAATTGCTATTCCAATCGCAATCGCAGTTAGTAGCCATCTGAACTTTTTCATTTTTTTCATCATCGCTTGGAAAAACCCCTAAGCCTCAAGACTCCACTACCTGATTACCCGGAAACCTGTCTTCCCCTGATCGCAAAAGACTGGGTAACAGGATGAGTGTAAACAAAGCACTAACCAGCATACCACCAACAATTACAACAGCCATACCACGGTAAAGCTCCGTCCCGGAACCGGGAATCAACATCAGGGGCAACATACCGAAGATGCTTGTCATTGTGCTCATCAGGATTGGCCGCAGACGTAACCTGACTGCACTTTCGACAGCATCCCGCCGCGACATCCCCTCACGTTCGCCGTCACGCGCCCGATAAACCAGCAATATGGCATTGTTGACGACCAGTCCCAGCAAAATCACGAAACCAATCATCGTCAACAGGTCCATTTTCTGGCCACCGCTTGCAAATAGAGCCAAATCCATCAGACGCAAAGAGATGATTCCACCTACCGTTGCCATCGGAATGGTCATGATGACAAGCAAAGAATCCTTGAATGATCGAAATAAGGCTGAAATCAGTAAGTAAAGAATGACAATGGCCAATGAAAAGCTACCTGACATACTTTTCAGTGCCTGGTCCAGTGCTTCAGCCGTACCCCTCATCTGGATCGTAGCGTTTTTTGGTAACTGTTCCATGATAACCGGCACTACCTCTTCCTCGATCACCCTGATGGCATCCTCAAGCGCCATGGCAGCCGGCGGCGTGACCTGTAATGTCAACGTACGTTTCCGGTCTACACGGCGAATTTGAGTAGGTCCGGCCGTGCGTGTGACCTTGGTCAATTCACCAATGGTCTGGATTTCACCGTTTGCCGTTGCGACCGGTATCGCCGCCAACTCCTCCGGTGTATGCCATTGCTCAACGCGCAGGATGACGTTATAACGACGTGTACCATCAAAATACTCACCCATAAAAGCCCCATCACCCATGGCACGGATGACAGTGGACATACGGGACCGGTTCCAGCCAGCCTCGGCGATACGACGATCATCTGGAATCAGGCGCAACTCAGGTTCGGCCTGCTCAAGACCGGGTAATGGTCTTATATTTGCTTCCGGCAGGGCTCGCATGATGGCCTGGAAACCGGCCTGCCCTCCCTGGATCAGGGACTCGAACGAATCAGCCTGTAAATCTACATTGATCTGCCGCCCACCCCTTGAGCCACCGAATATTGGACGTCGATTTGCAAAAGCAAAGGTATCGGGAAAACCCGTGAGGATTTCTGAATTGAAAACACTTAACAGGTCATCAACATCAGCGGGGTCCTCTGCCCTGCCACCTATGAAAGTGCCAAAACCACGTGACACACCCAGAAAATAATTATCCATTTGCAGACGGTCTTCACCATTAATATGTTTATCAAGCCGTTGATCAATAACATCCATGACTTCTTTTCTGGCGGTTTCCATACCAAGACCGGGTGGCGCTACCATAAAACCAAATATGAAATTGCGTTTACCTTCGGGGAGGTAATCAGCTGGTGGTTTTAGAATCATCAACAGGATAAACGGTATGGTAGTCAAACATGCAACCCACAAACGACGGCGTCGTGGTGTAGCTGTCCAGCTCATGATGTGATCCGTAACCCATCTCCACCAATGACGATGTATATCCTCGATCGCACTGCCCTTGACCAAGTTGGAAGCAGCCGTAGGTAGTACCGTCACCGCTACGATTAGAGACGCAATAACTGCCGCGGAAATGGTGATAGCCAGATCGCTGAATAACTGCCCTGCCTCATCCTGCAGGAACACCACCGGCATAAAAATGGCAACGGTTGTTGCGGACGAAGCCAGCAACGCACCCCAAACCTGCTTGGTACCGCGTTCTGATGCATCATTACCGTCACGACCGCTCTCACGTTGTCTGAAAATATTCTCCAGGACCACGATGGCCGCATCCAGCACCATACCGGTTGCGAAAGCCAAACCGGCGAGGGAAATGATATTCAGCGTCCGGCCGGTGATATTGAGTACGATAAAGGCTGAAAAAAGACATAGAGGGATAGACAAGGCCACGATAAGTGTCGCGCGGAACTTCCGCAGGAACCACCATAAAACGACCACCGCAAGCGTCATACCCAGCAAGAGGTTATTACGCACCATTTTGATAGAGCTGGTAACGTAATGGGACTCATCATAAACCTGCTTGATCTGAAGTCCGGCCCGGTCGAGTTCATTGGCCGCCAGGTCAGCGACCGTAGCCTGCAGGGCACTCATCACTTCAAGCACGTTGACACCTGATTCCGGAATTACATTGACAGCAATACCAGGTCCGCCATCCATATGGAGCTGGGTAGATGGGTCCACCATCACCATCTCAATACGCGCAATGTCTTTTAATCGAATCGGCTTGCCACCCCGCCATTCCAGCACCAGGTCGCCGAGCGCTTCCACTTCATACTTACCGCTAAACCTGACCGTATATTGCCGTCTTCCTACCTCGGTACTACCGGCAGAGATATTGGAATTTGCGCCCAATTCTCCCGAAATTGAAGTCAGGTCGAGACCAATATTAGCTGCCTTGTAGGGGTCAAAAGTGATTCTGACCTCGTGGGTGCGACCACCAAAAGCCCCCGTTCTGGATACCCCCGGCACCCTTTCCAGCCGGGTGATAACGTTCTCTTCCAGGAAATCCTGGTAGGACTCAATCGGTCGCTCATTACCGGGCTTTCTGGTCACGGCAAACCAGGCGATTATTTTCTCGAAACTGTTGCCACCAACACTGATAAGAGGTTCATTGGCATCGAACGGATATCTTGGTACCTGGTTCAGGCGATTCATCACCTCGATCAGGGCACGGTTCATGTCCGTACCAATAGCGAACTCCATCTGAATGGAACCGCTGCCAAAACTTGAACTCGATGTCATCCTCAGCAGACCCGGTACGCTGCGCAGAACGTCCTCCTGTGGCTCAATAATTTCTGATTCGATCTCGCTTGGCGCTGACGCACGCCATGGTGTCTGGATGGATATCTCGGGACGCTCTATCTCAGGTGTCATCTGGATAGGCAGACGCATCAGGCTGAGGGTGCCAAAAATAACCACAAGAATGCCTGCGACAATGACCGCAACCGGGTTACCTAAAGCTATTCGCGTTAAGGTCAAATCAATGTCCTTGGTCTGATTTTGGTAACTATACCCGATTTAAACCTGGGGCAGGTCTGTCGCGGGAGGGGCTTCTTCTTCATCCGCCCGAAAATCACTTCTGAGATGGACATCTCTTTGCGGGAACGGTATGTCTACACCATGTTCATTGAAAAGGGTCTCGAGAGCCCACAGGAAATTCGCGCGGGTCCTGCCCGGCCGGCGCACGCCCTGCCGGCTAACCCAAAACAGAACTGTAAAATCCAACGAGCTATCACCGAAATTCGAAAGCCTGACTTGAGGCTCCAAACCAGGCATGTTCGTTATCGCCCAATCAACTTCCTGGACAGCCTCAAGTGCCAAAGTCTTGACCTGTTCTTTGTCTGATCCATATGCCACGCCAAAAGTGACGCGCAATCGCCCGTACGATTGCCTTAAAGTCCAGTTGGTTAACTGGGTTGTGACCAGCACAGAGTTGGGCACGACCAGGTCCACGCCATCATTGGTGTTAATGACCGTGGCACGGGTATTGATTTCCTTGACCACACCACGTAGCTCACCATCCATTTCGATAAAATCACCAACCCGCAGAGTGCCTTCAAACAGCAGGATCAAACCTGAAACAAAATTACTGACAATAGCCTGTAAACCAAAACCGATACCAACAGACAGCGCACCTGCGATCAGGGCAAAACTGGTGAAGTCGATTCCAATTGAGCCGAGTGCAGCAAAACTACCCGCCATGATGATGATGTAATGCAGAATTCTACCCAGCGTATAAAAGGCGGGACTTTGAGCAGTTCGTTTCTTCCTGATACCACGGGCAAGAAGGTAACGAATAAGAGAGGACACACCGATTGCGAGACCCAGGATCATCAACATCTTGAACAGACCCGCGGGAGTTACCGTCGTATCACCAATACTGAACAGATGATAATCAGCCAGGTGTATCAGGCGGTCCCAACTATTACCGAAAATAAGCCCGAGGCGTGCCGATGCACTGACGATACCCTTGCGATCTGCAATGATTTCTTTTATCAGGATGTCCTGGATAATCAGCAGGTTGTCACTGGTACTCTTGATCTCACCAATAACCGTCAGTGTATCGCGCGCAACGGATTGGGCTATCTCAAAATTCTTGACCGTATTCATGCTTGTATCATACGAAGGAGCAATCAGCGTTGCCTGGCTGATCGAAGACCACAATTCTGCCTGTTTCAGTGAATCGGCAGTTATCCGTCGGGAATCCACCATGGCAGCCCGGAGGTCCAATGCGGAATCAAGCTCATCGGCCCGCAGCCGATACCAGTTAGATTTTGCTGCAAGCAACATCTCTTGCAGTTCGGCAAGTTCGGCTTCGGAACTGGCCCGGGTCAACTGTTGTTTTCTGAGCAACTCCAGGCTTGGGTTGACGCTTTCGACAGAAAGAACATCCAGCAATTGCAGTTGCAAGGTTGACACTTTCTGGGTCTGTTCAGTCACTTTTGCCCGGGCATCAACCGCTGCACTTTGTAATTCTTCTAAAGTGACATCAGCGCTGACAAGGTGAGCACGTGCAAATGCCTGCTGTCCGTTAACCAAAAGACGTTGTGCTTCGATTCTCTTCAGGAATTCATTTGAGTTTCCAATGCTTTCCAGCACCAGTTCATACTCAACCCTTGCCGTAATACGCTTGATTCCTGAGAGCATCCTCGCGGGAGATTCGAGGTTATCAGACCTATATTGGCTGATCAGTTTGTCCCTGCGATCCTGGAGCAATTTGATTTGACTTTCTGATTGCTCAATTTGTAAGCTCATCTGTGCAGCTTTAAGTTCAAGTTCCCGATGCTGGGTACGCAGACTCAGCACATCATCAAGAAAATAACTCTCTTTGCTTAGTGGTGGGTCAAAATGGCGTTCGTTTAGACCCTGCCTGGCCAGTGCCAGCAGCTCAAACCCGCTCTTGAGGTGCGTGATACCGTTTTGCGCGGTGACCAGTTCATCGTCGACAAGACCTGCAACTCGTTGGTCCAACACCACCAGAAATTCACTGAAGCGCTGATTAATCTCTTCATTTGAACCCGTATTCAAGCGTGACCACCAATCTGAAGGCAGTTCGGCGAGGTCAGGGGCCTGCCAGGTGCTAGCTGCAGTCTCGGCTTTAAACGGGGCAGTAAGCGACTGGGCTACTGCCGGTATCGCTGTCAAAGAAGAAACTAACAGAAACAAAGCTGTGAATACGAGAAGGAAGTTTCGCCGCTTATTGGGGATCGTCTTGTGGGTCATGAAACAACTATACCTGATTTATACAAGTGAAAAATCTGCAATCTGATTGAAAAACGAGTGAAAGTTGACCACGTGCAAAATCAGTCATTTTTGAGGTATCTGAAAACACCACAAACAGTTATTATTCAGGTTCACAAACGGGACATTCAGATGGAATATGATTACATCATAGTTGGCGCAGGTTCAGCAGGCTGTGTCATGGCGAACCGCCTAAGTGAAAACCCTTCAAAGCGTGTTTTATTACTTGAAGCAGGTGGGCCAGATCGCAACCCTTTCATCCATATTCCTGCAGGTTTGGCGAACCTGGCCGGCAACAAAAAAGTTAACTGGTCATACAAGACAGAACCTCAACAAGCGCTGAATCAACGTCAAATGTACTGGCCTCGTGGAAAAGTCCTGGGAGGCTCCAGCTCTATCAACGCCATGATATATGTCCGTGGGCAAGTTGAGGATTACGACAATTGGGCAAAACTGGGCAATCCGGGCTGGGAATTCGAAAGCGTTTTGCCTTATTTTTTGAAATCCCAGGATCAACAACGGGGTGAATCTGAATTACACGCCACCGGTGGACCACTCTCAGTTCAGGATTTGCGTTATACCAGCCCCCTGAATGAGGTGTTTTTTCAGGCCACGAGCAGTTTGGGCTACCCTTCAAGTGATGATTTCAACGCCCGGGACCAGTCCGGAATGGGCACATATCAGGTCACTCAACGCAATGGTCAACGTTGCAGCTCAGCGGTGGCATTTTTGAAACCAGCTCTCGGGCGTCCAAATCTCAAAGTGTTAACTCATGCACTCACCGAAAAAGTATTGATTGAAGCTGGTCACGCGACTGGCGTGATGGTAGCCCACAAGGGTAAAAAAACCAGGTTTTCGGGTGGAGAGATCATCCTGTGTAGTGGCGCCATCAATTCGCCACAGCTTTTAATGCTCTCCGGTATCGGCCCGGCAGATCATTTGCAGTCAATGGATATCCAGGTCGAGCATGATTTGGCCGGTGTTGGTCAGAATCTACAGGACCATCTTGATATATGCACGCTGATTTCAAGTTCCAGTCGCAAGACCTATGACAAGGTCAGTGAGCTCATTTCAGGACTTAGGTATGTTTTTGGTAAAAAGGGCCCTGCAACCTCAAACCTGGCTGAGGCCGGTGGCTTCATACGCAGCAAGCTGGCCGAAGATGACAGACCGGATATCCAGTTTCACTTTGTGGCAGCTATGTTGGACGATCATGGACGTAATATCCTGCCCGGACGCGGTATGACTATTCACGCCTGCCCACTGAGACCAGACAGCAGGGGTGAAATTCGACTGAAGTCGAGTGATCCGACCCAGGCACCAGCTATACAGCCCAATTATTTGCAAAACCCAAACGATCTGGAATTGATGCTGGAAGCTGCCCGGATGTCGATGGAGATATTCCGGCAACCCGACTTTGACGCCATCCGTGATGGCTTCATATTCCCGGAGTCAACCAGCCTTTCAAGGGATGAGCAAATTGACTTTATCCGACGTAAAGCAGAGACGATTTACCACCCGATTGGTACCTGCAAAATGGGAAATGACGACATGGCGGTTGTTGATTCTAATCTCAAAGTACATGGAGTGGAAAATCTTCGTGTCGTTGACGCGTCCATTATGCCCGAGCTGGTATCAGGCAATACCAATGCACCAACGATCATGATTGCAGAGAAAAGTGCAGATTTACTTTTGAACCCTTGACGTACATAAATGTTGTGCACAATTATTAATTGATTCTGAACACGTAGGGTGGGTAACTTGTTACCCACGAGTCAAAACCAACCACGGATGTGTCGTAAGCTACCCAACAATTTAAATGGATATCCTCGTGGGTAACAAGTTACCCACCCTACGTTTTATTCAATTCGTATTTTGTAACGAGTTACGCACCCCACGTTTTATATCAATCCGTTTCACCACCGGTAATCATCGGCAACGGCACGTGAATTACGGCGCACACTACGCGTAACAACTCCATTTCCGCCACGGCGACTTTATTATCCGCCATAACGGTTGCGATCAGGGCCTTGACCAGTTTGCCTTTGTCGGCTGGCTTGAGTCGATCAAGTGCCGGCAACGCATCGTCCAGGATCTCACTCCAGTTATCTACAGCAGACATTGCAGCAGTCCCATCTACACCCAGCACCTTGTTTCCCGCCTGGTATGCGTTTTCTGCCACCGATCTGTCATCATTACCATGCAGCGCCAGCACGGCAATCACCTGCTGTGCCATGTCGATTACCTGCCGGAGTGACTTCTTGCCAGAGAGTTTCACCTGCTGTGGATTTACCGATTCCCACAGGTGCTGGCTGATGATCTTTGCCATCAGGTACTCAAAAACATCAGTTTCACCATCCGCTTCGCTCAGCAGGCTGACGGTGGTCAATACCTTGCTGACATGATCTGGCGGCCGGCGCTTCAATTCAGGAATAGCGATCTCCAGTAAAGGCAAACGCTGCTCCCTGGCAAGCTCCGGTGAAGCACTCAACAGGCCGCGTACCCGTGTTTCACTATCACTGCCCATATTTTGTGCGACAAACAATAGTTGCTGTTCACGAATTTCAACATCCCGATCCATCAGGCAATAGAAAAGCACTTCCGTCGCCCACTGGTTGGAGTGTGCTGCCTGGCTGATTTCTTCCGGAATGGAGGCTGCCAGTGCTGCGGCCATCAATATTCTTGAAAAGTCCGGATTACCGATCTGGTCGACCAGGTTATCGGCATCAAACATGCCAGCGCCACCTGGTTTTGCCTTTTCTTTCTGCCCAGCTGCCTGCTTTGCCGCCTGCTCGGCCTCCATGGTCTTCTTTCGTTCAATATTTTTGGCCAGCCTGGCGAGATCGTCGACAACGAAGGTCTTGTCAATACGCAGGATTCGTTCGTTCAGGGGTGGATGGGTGGAAAACATTTTCGTTCTCTCACCATCACCAAACAGCATGTGACTGACTTCCTCGGTTTCCACATTCAGGAAAGACGAATCACTATAAACCGAGATTTTCTTGAGCGCACCGGCAATACCATCCGGATCACGAGTGAACTGTACGGCTGAGGCATCTGCCAGGTACTCACGTTGACGGGAAACCGCAGACTTGATCCAACGCCCGAAAAACATACCGATGTAACCGACTACCATGACAGCAACAGCAATCATCACAATTGCCCCGCCATTATTGTTTTTTGAGCGACCAACATAATAGGAACCATGCAAAACCCGACGCCCTATCAGCGACAGTACCAGGATACCGAACAATGCTCCCATCAAACGGATATTGAGTCGCATATCACCGTTAAATATATGGCTGAATTCATGCGCGATAACACCTTGCAGCTCATTACGATCCAGCTTTTCGAGTGCCCCCCGCGTCACCGCAACTGCTGCATCTGCAGGTGTAAAACCCGCTGCGAAGGCATTGATCGCGGATTCCTGCTCCAGCACATAGATCTCCGGTACCGCGATTCCGGACGCCAAAGCAATTTCTTCAACCACGTTGTACAAACGTCTTCTCAACGGATCGCGGGCATCCGCCTCGACCAGAACACCACCCAGGTCGCGTGCAACTTTTCCACCACCGGAGCGCAGTGAGACCGTTTTGAACAGGCTGGCGACACCAATAACAGTTGCAGTCACCGCTGCACCACCCAAAAGAAGAGGTATATTTGCCTTCAGTGATTGCATATTGAAGACAGATTGCTGTTCTTCAATATTCATCAGACCAAAGCCGACCAACACAGCAATATCGATGACCACGATGATGATGATGACAGCTAGAATAAACAAAAAAACAAGCCAACGGCTTTGACGTTTGGCCTGTTCTTGATATTCGAAGAAATTCATGGCGTGGATGGCCACCCGCAAACGGGTGGCCACTTCAACGACTGTTTAAAACGCAACCTGTGGTACTTCACGTTTGGCTTCATCCTCGATTTCCAACAATTCTGCTGACCGAAAATTGAACCAACCCGCAAAAAAGTTATTCGGAAAGGACTCACGCAAGGTGTTGTAAAGCATGACCGCGTCATTGTAAGCCTGACGTGCAAAAGCAACCTTGTTTTCGGTGGTTGTCAATTCTTCCGAAAGCTGCATCATGTTCTGATTTGCTTTCAGGTCAGGATAAGCCTCAGAAAGCGCAAATAATCTGCCAAGCGCACCGGACAAACCCTGTTCAGCCTGCGCCAGATTTTTCATGGCTTCAGGATCGGAAGGATCTTTTGCAGCGGCTTTCAGACCGGATACAGCCGTGTTACGCGCAGTGATTACAGCCTCCAGCGTTTCCCGCTCATGCTTCATATAACCTTTGGCTGTTTCAACCAGGTTAGGAATCAGGTCATGACGACGTGTGAGTTGCACATCAATTTGTGCAAAAGCGTTCTTGAAACGATTCCTTCCGGCAACCAGACGGTTGTAGATCGATATCGCAAATAAGACCGCACCAACAATTAGTGCAAGTACTATCCAACCCATATTAAACTCCTAAATACACAGCCGTGATGAACTAGGATTCTATCAGCAAGTGACCCCCGCGTGAGTGTGCCTGTAGTCACTCACACATTTTTTGTGATCAAACCCGGATAACCACCCTATTCCAGAGATTACCTGCGCAGTTTTGCCCAGGAATCCCGTAAGGACACCGTCCTGTTCAGGATCGGATGATCCGAGTTTGCACTGTCCTTATCGATTGCAAAATAACCGACACGCTCGAACTGGAAATAATCTCCAGGCTCTCCGCTCACCACCGCAGGTTCAACCACTGCATTTCTGACTATCTGCAGGGAATCCGGATTGAGGAAGTCCCGATAGTCTTTTTCTTTGTCGGCCAGGGGGTTTGGGACACTGAACAAGCGGTCGTACAAGCGCACTTCGGCATTAACACCGTGTTCCACTGAAACCCAGTGAATCGTACCCTTGACCTTGCGTGACGCACCCGGCAAGCCACTGCGACTGTCAGGATCATACTCACAATGAATTTCCGTTATGTTGCCGTCACCATCCTTGATGATGTCGTTACATTTAATGATAAAGGCATTTCGCAAACGCACTTCGCCACCGGGGCGCAGACGGAAAAACTTTCGTGGCGGTTCTTCCAAAAAATCACCACGCTCAATCCAGATTTCACGACCTAAAGGAACCGAGCGCGTACCCATTTCAGGGTTCTGCGGGTGTGAGGGTGCTTCCAGCCATTCGCTTTCACCCTCAGGATAGTTGGTCAGAACCACCTTGACCGGGTCCATTACCGCCATCACACGGGGTGACTTCTCATTCATATCATTGCGTATGGCGTTTTCCAGCACACCCATGGGAATGATACTTTCCGACTTGGCGACACCCGCCTCTTTCCAGAAAGTGCGAATCGACTTTGCCGTATAACCACGACGACGGAGACCGGCAATGGTCGGCATACGGGGGTCATCCCAGCCGGATACATGGCCTTCTTCAACCAACTCCCTGAGTTTGCGCTTACTCATAACGGTGTAATCAATGTTGCCACGCGCAAATTCGATCTGTCGCGGATGACAGCCAATGGGGATGTTATCCAGACACCAGTCATACAAGGGCCGGTGATCTTCAAATTCCAAGGTACACAAGGAATGGGTGATACCTTCAATCGCGTCCGAAATGCCATGTGCCCAGTCATACATCGGATAGATGTTCCAGACATCACCGGTACGATGATGAGCGACCTTGCGGATGCGGTAAATTGCGGGGTCACGCATTTTCATATTGGCTGAAGCCATGTCAATACGCGCACGCAATACATGTTCACCATCGGCAAATTCGCCGTTTTTCATGCGCTCAAACAAGTCGAGGTTTTCCTCTATCGGTCGATCGCGAAACGGGCTGTTGCTACCCGGTTCTTTGAGTGTCCCACGACTCGCACGCATGGCCTCGGCATCCTGGCTATCAACATAGGCCTTGCCTGCTTCTATCAGATGAACTGCATAATCATACAACTGCTGGAAATAATCAGAGGCATGACGCAACTCGTGCCATTCAAATCCCAGCCAACTGACATCATTCATGATTGCCTGGGCAAAATCCTCGCTTTCTTTCAGAGGATTGGTATCATCAAAGCGCAAATTGGTCGTGCCGCCAAACTCAGCTGCAATACCGAAATTCAGGCAAATGGACTTGGCGTGGCCAATATGCAGGTGACCATTGGGTTCTGGCGGAAAGCGTGTCACTATCTTGTCGTGCTTTCCGGATTCGAGATCCTGTATGACAATATTACGTATAAAATTGCTGACGGGTGGGGTCGGGTCGTTATTCAATGGAAAGGCCTTTTACAGTTTATATTTACACAAGACAGTGGATTCTATCGCATAACCGTTGACTGCCACTACAGTTGACATAACTATGTAACAAAAATATCAGGGAAAATCGATGGCTTCTGGTCAAAAACTCAGTCTAAGTGCAAAAATTTTCATCGCCATGATCCTCGGAGCAATTGCCGGTGGAGCGCTTAATATTGCGGGCAATCCAGAATGGTCCCAGCTGTGGTTGATAGAGGGCCTGTTCTATGTTGTTGGTCAGATTTTTATCAGCCTGCTGAAGATGCTGGTGGTGCCACTGGTATTTGTTTCACTGGTATGTGGTTCCAGTTCGTTGTCGGATCCCAAAATGCTGGGTAGAGTCGGTGGCAAAACCATTCTCCTGTACCTGATGACAACCGCCATCGCCGTATGCCTGGCTTTGGGTTCTGCGTTGATTTTCAAACCCGGCGTTATTGACCAGCAACTCACGGCGGTTGCAACAACCATCGCCGAAGCTACACCATTCACACAGGTTTTGATTGACATGGTTCCCACCAACCCGGTGGCTGCCATGGCAGAAGGACAGATGCTGCCAATCATATTTTTCGCGGTTCTGCTGGGAATATCGATCACTCTCAGCAAAGAGGTTGGTACAAGGGTGGGTGCCTGGTTCCACGATATGAATGCCATCATCATGAAATTGGTCACATTGGTCATGCGTTTCGCACCTTATGGTGTTTTTGCCCTGATCGCCATCCTGGCTGCCAACAGTAGTGCCGATAGTTTCGCTGCCCTGGGCAAATATGTAGGACTGGTTTTTGCAGTGCTGTTTATACACGCCCTGATCGTTTACCCCTTGATTCTCTCGCTTCTGGGCCGCTTGAGCCCGGTGAAGTTTCTTTTAAAGCTGAAAGCCCTCGTATTGTTTGCGTTCACAACCGCATCCAGTAATGCCACCATTCCTGTCACACTGGAAACAGTTCAAAAAAGAATCGGTGTCAGCAACAAGATTGCTTCATTTACCGTGCCGCTGGGTGCGACCATCAATATGGATGGCACGGCCATCATGCAGGGTATCGCAACAGGATTTATTGCCCAGTACTATGGTATTGACCTGTCAATGAGTCAGTACCTGATGGTGGTTGTCATGGTCATACTCGCATCTATTGGCACCGCCGGTGTACCAAGCGTCGGCCTGGTGGTACTTGCAGGTGTTTTGTCCCAGGTCGGTTTACCCGCAGAAGGTATAGCCCTGATACTGGGTGTGGACCGTTTGCTTGATATGACACGTACAGTGGTTAATGTCACCGGCGATTCCATGGTGACAACCCTGGTGGCCAAAAGTGAGGGTGAGCTTGATCTTGATGTATTCAATAACCCCGATGCCGGGCTGGCCTTTGAACGAAGCAAGATGACGGGGTAAGTTGGAAATCTCACTGAAATACGTGACTCATTACTTATCCCGGCGCGGGAATCTGATATTACGCAATTCCATCAATTTGCTGATCGTCTGCGTGCTTTGTTGGCCTTTGGTCCCTCAAGCAGACGAACTGGAGCGACAAGGTCTATTCAGAATTGAACGCAATAAGAATGCGAATATCATCCAGTATGACGCGCAAGTCACTCCCCACGGCAAGCTCGATATTAAGGATCCCGTTGTCGGCTACTGGATTCGGTTAGCCGAGCAAGGACAGGTACAGAAATTAAGTTGGATTCAAAGGAAATTTGCATTTGGTTTCAAAGCCGATCTGGACGCTGATTCTGAAGGTGTCAGCCTCGATATGGCTATCGATCCTGGTCAGCTGATCAGCGTTCGACACTGCGGTCAGGACTACAAGGCGATTATGGATATTGACGGAAAATCGTCCCAATTGGAGAAGATCTACATTCACGCCTCCGGCAAGGGGCTGACAACACGAATTAACTATCTCGAGTTATACGGCATGGCGTTGGATGGCGGCGAGGAAACATATCAGCGATTGCTTCCCTGATTTTTGCGGCAGTAAGGCCATACTGAACCCAACTGCACTGCCAAGACCTCCCGGAAAACTTGCTTATTGTGTCATCGCTCGCATGTAAGGCCATGTATACAATCACGCACGTCAGTGCTGTGAAAATAGTAATCAATCAATTTACCGCTTTTTTTATCTATACACACGATCGTTGCCGGAGAGAACCCCGCAAAAATGTAATCTTCGGTGATATCCAGTCCGCGCAAATAAAATGGCCTGGCGGTGGCTTTCCATTTCTTACTCAAGAAGGTAACACCGATTTCCTTGATTGCCCGACCCACAGTTCTTAACAACAACGAATTGATACCACGCATCTTCCTGATATTGATGGCGCGAATTTGCTTGCCGCTATCAAGGTCGTACTGACGAACAACCGTGCGGTGTGTGTCATTGATATAGACAACACCAGGCTCTTCCATGATCAGGTTGTGCGCGTGTTTCAGGTTTTTATCGTCTATAACGATGGTGCCTTTGGTCAGATTGACGACGACATTCTTTGAGTGAAACAGAGCATAAACGTCTCCCCTGAACTCACAAACAGCATTCAGGTGTAAATGCGAGTCACCTCTGAAAGTTTCGGTTTCAAGAAAATTCAGCCGGTTGTCGATATTCTTGTCTATAGGCAAGGGTTCGAGATTCAGTGACTGCTGGAATTCGGGCATTTCCCGTGGCCAGTGAGATGCCTCCAGGGCACCATCATCCAGGCTGTACTTGAGCACTGCATCCAGTGGAGTGGATGTGACCCAAATGGATGAGTCCACAATCTGTGTTTCGTGCAAACCAATCATCAGGCCATGTGTCAATTTGCGTCTCAGGTTCAAATCGCGATCAAAAACATTGATCGTATGATAATCGGCCACAAATACTTCGTCGTTAAAAATACGGATGCCGCGCACGCCACGTACATTTCCGCGCGCATTCGGGTCGTGGTACAGGTCTGGTTCGGTTGGAATGGTTGGGACTTCCCTGATGATTTCTTTACGGTCCCAATCCAGTTTGAACAGGCTTCCACCCTGGCTGATAGGTGCAGCCCTGGCTACTGTCCCAAAGTAGATATTCATATCTTTACCTTATGATTCTGTGAATTAAAACATTGTAGTCCAGGAGCCTCTTGTATAAAAACTCTCAGACAAGTAAATATGTTGCCGGGTACTCTTGCGGTTACTGCATAGGCATCCAACCAAACCTGATGGTATGCACCTACTGCTATTCTTCCAATAATCCGGGATTTCTTAACCACTTACAAAGCGTCAGACTTGTCGCCAGGATAATAATGGCCGCAGGTAGTCCGCCCAGGTTGGATAGCATCTTGATGCCATCAATGCCAACAAAGCTCACCATCGTCCAGGAAACGATACCGATAATTGTTCCCCAAAGAACTTTGACACCCAGAGCCGCTTTTTCATCCGAGTCAGCTGTGAAACCGGTGGTACACAGGTCACCTATTGCATCGGTGTTTGAATCTGCTGCGGTTACATAGGAAACATAAGCAACGAATATCAGAACCACTGTCATGATTTCACTTAAAGGTAATTCCCTGAATATAAAATAGAGCAGCTTTTCCACACCCGATTCGTTGAGGGTTGTATTCAATATTCCCGCCTGGGTCATATCAATATGAATCGCCGTACCCGAGAAAATGGCGATCCAGACAATGGCGAACAGAGCCGGAAATATCAGGTTGATCTGAATGAATTCACGAACGGTATAACCACGTGAAATTTTCCCTAAAAACAAAGCGCTGATCGGTGCCCAGGCAAACCAGACAGCCCAATTGAATACACTCCATGATTGTGGCCATTTGTCACCTGATGCAGCGCCGGTAAACAGACTGAACTCAAAGAAATTGCCAAGGTATGCGCCAAACCCCTCGGTGCCAAAAGACAAAATAAACACAGTCGGCCCAAATACAAGAACGAACAGACCCAGGAACAGCAAAAGCACTGCGTTGATTGACGATAATTTGGCAATTCCTTTCTGCAGACCACTGGCGGCCGATAGTACAAAGCTAACAACAATCAGACCGACGGCTATGCCCAGGGTAAAAGGAGTCATCCCGATATCTACGAACTCACCGAATCCTCCCACCAGTGTTATAGCCCCGGTGCCCAGGGATGAGGCCATACCTGTGACCAGCGCATATAGAGCAATCGTGTCGATTATCTGACCCTTTTTGCCCAGGACGCTGCTTCCAAAGACTGGATATAACGAGCTACTGATGGAAAACGGCAGTTTTCTGTTGTAAAAAGCCAGGGCAAATACCAATGAAGGCACGGCATAAATGGCGTAGGGCGTGAATGCCCAGTGGAACATCAGGGCGGATATTGAAAACAGCGCTGCTTCTGCCGATCCGGCGGCCAAACCCCATGAAGACGGTGGTGCATTCAGATGATATATCGGCTCCGCCGTCGTCCAGAATAAAACACCCACTGCAAGCGTTGTACACAGGGTGATATAAAACCACTTTCTTTTAGTCAGGAGCGGCCTGGCTTCTTTTCCACCTATCCTGACTTTACTCAGTGGTGAAAAATAGACCGCGATAATCAACAATAACAGGTAAAAACTGCCCAGACTGAATAACCACGAAAAATTCGCTAAAAGTGTACTGTTGAGTGATTTTGTTATTTCAAGAAATCCCTCAAGATTGACAAAACTCATGACCACGGCGGCCATCAGAATCAGGAAGGTCGGCCAGAATACCAATGGTCTGATTTTTTCAAACATGAATGTCACTCTTCAATTGTGGCCCTTTGGGTCAAACCAGATTCCGTTTGATTTTATGGTCAAAAGTTTTCTCAAAGATACACTCATTACCCTCCCATGCGCGCCATATGGCACTTATGAAAAACTGACTGTCTGAGCATGTCATTTCATAACGGCCTTCCAATGCAGTTGCTATTTCGCCTTGCTGCATTTTTACATGGTGCCGGCTTGTGGATATTGCCGAATTGGGGTCATCCGGGTGAATGCTTACCAGCTGATCTATTTTGAAGTCAATTTCAGTTTCACATGAGGGGTAAAAGTAATGTCCGTAGTCGATTTCGGTTTTGATTTGTGACTTCCCGGTTTGCGGATCTTCCGTAATACCTTTTTTCGTTTGTGGTGGTCGTAACTCTTGTCCTTCCGGGATGATTCCTGGGTCAAATTCTTCCAGGGCCGGGTTGGCGACTGCATCAATTGATGATTTGACAGGCAGGCTTAACCGGCTTTCAGACAGGTGTATTGAAAGTGTGTCCCGATAAGGTGATGGCCAGATTAGCGGCCAGTAGGCATTGGAAACTGATAACCTGAGTTGGTGACCTTTTGGTAACTGGCAGGCAATGTGGTTTAGAGCCAATTCAACTTCATATTTCTCACCGGGAATCAGGGCTTCAGGGGATTCATTCGAAATCCTGTGAGTCAGGTTCAAGACACCGTAAGTGATCAAAGTGCTTTCACCGGTAGGGTGAACGTCACAAAGTCGGGCAATGATATTTGCAACAGGTTGATCAGAAGACAAATTTAAATGCAGCTTTGGCTGACCAATAATATTAAGCACATTCTCAAGTGGCGCTGTATTAAATGTCAGTGATTGATCGTCGTCTTGCTGCTGGTTATCTGCAAACTCCCCGGTATGACCGATACCGACCATCAACTTGCCGGCCATTTTGCCCACCGACTCAGGTGATAGGACCGTGGCGACATGCTGTTCGTTATTTTTTCCTGTTGATAATGTTTCGGGGTGTAAAAAGAACTGGCGCTGTTCAATGGTCGGCGATGGCCAGGAATCTTCACTTTGCCAACTCCCATTTCGGTGTTCATAGTCAACTTGCGGCCGCACAGATTCCATTAAATAGTAATGCAATTGCGGCTCATCCATGATGTCGTTGTCAGTGTTCTTTAGCCATTTATCCCACCAGCGGACTGACTCTCTAACGTAGTCGATTTTTGGATCGGGATAGGCAATATTCGGATATTTATGCGCCCATGGACCGATCAGTCCCTTAGTGGGAGAAGACAGGTTTTCGAGCAAGCGGAAGACGGTGTTGCGGTAGGCATCGGCCCATCCACTCATGGCATATACGGGTATTTTAATCCTGCTGTAATCTTCGCTGACTGAGCCGTGTTTCCAATAGCTGCTTTTGTGTTGTTCGGCTATCCACTTTTCAGCTAGAAATGGCATATTCTCCAGGCGGTTCAGCCATTGTTTCTTCCACTCATCACCCACCAGTCGCGGATCGGGGCAGCGCGCCTGCGCATATGACCAGAAGAATGATGCCCAATCCAGGTTGTCATTGAGCAGGCAACCACCTGCGAAATGAATGTCTTCATTAAAGCGGTCATCTGTTGAACAGATCGTAATGATGGCCTTCAGGGCCGGTGGCTGACGATAGGCTAACTGCAGTGCATTAAAGCCACCCCAGGAGATACCAACCATACCGACATTGCCGTCACACCATGGTTGCTGGCTCAGCCAATGAATAATTTCCTCAGCGTCTGATAGTTCCTGTTCACTATACTCATCATCAAAAAGACCTTCTGACTCACCCGTGCCGCGGATATCTACACGAATACAGGCGTAGCCCTTTTCAGCGGTCGCAGGCATGGTGATTTCATCACGATAAATCGTTCCGTCATTTTTTCGGTAAGGTAAGAACTCCAATATGGCGGGAACAGGGTGCTGATCAGCATCGACAGGTAACCAGGCCCGGTAGGCGAGATGAATCCCTGTCTTCAGGGGGATTAAATCATGATGGATTTCTTTGATGGTGTTGTTCATTTTTGTGACAGGTTACCATGATGTCATGGTTGACCGTCAAAGGGAGTGGCGCTGGGATGACGGTGCCAATGTGAGTAGGGTGCGTAACTTGTTACGCACGGGTTCGATTCAACGTTTTCTGTAAGCGGTGTGCATAACTGAGACAATCGCGCCGCACATTGTTCGTCGTTAGTGCCGTGCAGACACCAACCAATCGCGCCGCACATTGGTGTGCGATATACCCATGTTGACCTGAGTTGGCTGCTTCTATTTTTGGTCCGTGCGATATGGATAGGGGAGCGCCGCTCCTGCGCATCCCTGCGCCCGCGGCATACCGTTCATCCTGAACATAAAAAAAACCCCGACTATAGAGTCGGGGTTTGAAGTGGTGTATCGCAGAAGGCATAGAAGTGTGGGGACTGCCTGTCATGAGAAGCGACACACCTGGCACAGTCAACTTGCAAACAAAGTGTACCCTTTACAGGTTAAATAGATGTAAATCTATCGTTTGAAATTTGTGATTAAACGAATTTTTTTTCAGGCGACCTCGCGATTACCGCGATGTCGCTTCAAATATACCAGCAACAATGAAATTGCGGCCGGCGTCATGCCGGGCATCCTCGCAGCCTGACCGATGCTTTCCGGCAAGGTTATCTGTAGTTTCTCAGCCAGCTCTGCTGACAGGCCCTGTACCCGGGTGTAATCAAAGGCGGATGGGATCAAGGTGCTCTCATTACGTTGGTTTCTTTCAACTTCACCGGCCTGACGTGTCAGGTAGCCTGCATAACGTACCTGTACATCAACCTGCTCCGCGACTTTTACATCGCCACTGCCTGGACCGAGACCTGCTACTTTCATCAGGTCTGAATAGCTTATTTCCGGCCGTTTAAGTAAATCCAGCGCCTTCGCTTCTTTACTCAGCCCCACACCCAGTTGTTCTTTAAGTGATCGACCAAAATCGTTATCAGGTGTTACCCAGATAGAACCCAGTCTTTGTTGTTCCGCTTCAATCGCTGCTTTCTTAGCTTCAAATGCCTGCCAGCGGCGATCGTTGACCAGGCCCAGTTGATGACCGGTTTCTGTCAGACGTAAATCTGCATTGTCTTCTCGCAATTGCAGTCGGTATTCTGCCCGGCTGGTAAACATACGATAAGGTTCGCGGGTTCCCTGCGTCACCAGGTCATCAATCAGTACGCCGATATAGGCCTCATCCCTGCGGGGTGTCCAGGCCTGCTCACCACGTACACTGCGCGCAGCATTAGTACCCGCAATCAGCCCCTGTGCGGCAGCCTCTTCATAACCGGTTGTGCCATTGATCTGACCTGCAAAAAACAAGCCATGAATCGGCTTGGTTTCGAGACTGGCCTTGAGACCGCGTGGGTCAAAATAATCATATTCAATGGCGTAACCCGGTCGTGTGATATGGGCGTTTTCAAAACCGGCTATGCTACGTACAAATGCTTCCTGTACATCGTAGGGTAAACTGGTTGATATACCATTCGGATAGAGTTCGCGGGTGTTTAATCCTTCCGGCTCAACAAATATCTGGTGACTGTTGCGTTCAGCAAAGCGTACGATCTTATCTTCGATGGATGGGCAATAACGCGGACCAACACCATCGATCGTTCCCGAGTACATCGGTGAACGGTGCAAAGCTGATCGAATAATTTCGTGGGTTTCTTCAGACGTATGGGTGATCCAGCAGTTCACCTGTTCAGGCTGATCATCCGCTGAACCCATAAAAGAGAAAATCGGTCTTGGTATATCGCCGGGCTGTTCTTTCAAATGGGTAAAATCTACGCTTTTACCGTCAATACGGGGCGGTGTACCTGTTTTTAGACGGCCCACGTCAAACGGCAGTTCACGTAATCGATTGGCCAGTGAGATCGAAGGCGGGTCACCGGCACGCCCACCGGCACTCTGTTTCTCACCCATGTGAATTTTGCCACCCAGAAACGTACCGGTTGTCAGAACGATGGCAGGCGCATGGAACTCCTGTCCCATGCTGGTGCGGCAACCGCTGATCCGCTCGCCATCCAGCAACAGGTCATCCACCGCCGACTGGAAAATACTCAAGCCGGGCTGGTTTTCAACTGCTTTACGTATGTAAGCACGGTAAAGGTTGCGGTCACATTGGGCCCGGGTGGCACGTACCGCCGGGCCCTTACTTGAGTTGAGGGTACGCATCTGGATTCCTGCGGCGTCGGCCGCCGAGGCCATCACACCACCCAGGGCATCAATTTCCCTTACCAGGTGGCCCTTGCCTATTCCACCAATAGCAGGGTTACAGCTCATTTGACCGATGGTTTCAATGTTGTGTGTCAGCAATAGTGTACGTGCACCGCTACGGGCTGCGGCCAGCGCAGCCTCGGTTCCGGCATGTCCACCACCGATCACAATGACATCAAATATATGGGGCTGTTTCATGGAGCGCAGTTTCAATCAATCAATACAGAACCGCGCATTGTACTGAAATTCAAGAAAAAATGTAAATTATCGACCTGTGCCTTGCAGTTCAGCAGCCAGGGTTCGCGCCCTACTGACCGCCACATAGTCTTCATCCGCATCATGCCAAATCGCCAATGCGTAGTTAACCGAGGCCAATGCCAATTGGGGCATATTGCGTCCCTGCTGTAAAAGGGCCTGCGCAACCCACAAAGCGGGTTCCGATGGATCCAACAAAAACCCGGCTCCAATCGACTGCCCTGCTGCAACAAGATCACCCATTTCAACCTGGGCCCGTGCGACTTCCGCGTAAAGCTGAGGTACAACAAGATACAGATCACCTGCAACTACCGAGTGCTCAATCATATCAATGGCTTCGAGGTAGTGTTTTGCCATTGCGACAAAATCCCCCCCGACCTCACCGATGATGGCCTCGACCATATGAAACTGGATATACAGAAACTTCAGCTGGAATTGCTCTGTGACTTCCAGCGCTTGCTGCAAAGAAGCATTTGCGGCGTCAAAGTCCTTTTCACTGGCGTAAATGCTGGCTGCACTAAAGCCCATAAACTTGTCTGTAGGTGGGGTCAGCATGCTTTTAGCCGTAGTAAGCGCATCCCGCGCCGCTTCAAGGTCGTCCAATGCGACGTAAAGGTCGATCAATGGTGTGTAAACACTGAGTGTAAGATCCAGTAAACCACTTGACTGGCTTAGAAACTCCTCCTGCGCCCGGGTTTGCCGGATCGCCTCGTGAATTCTGCCCAGGCGTACCTCCAGGCGGGTCGCAGCCTGTCTGACATGGGTCTTTTCTGTCGGTGTGCTGGCAAAACCTTCCGCCTCTGACAAATATCTTCTGGCGGCGATCATGTCACCCTTGCGTGCAGCGATGATCGACAGTTTTAAAGCAGGCCGGACCGGCAAATTTTGCAATATCTGAGCCTGCTTATAGTGCTCCTCAGCTGCATCCAGTTTTCCACTGTCACGCAACAGGTCACCTAGTTGAAGATGGGCATGGATGTCTTCCGGTCTTTGTTCCTGGTAGCTACGCGCATAATTAATAGCGGCATCCATGTTGTCGGTGGCTCGTTCAAGTGTGGACATTCTCAAGAGGATACCAACGTTCAGAGCATCCCTGTCCAAAGCCAGCAGAGATTCCGTTTTTGCCTCCTCCAGTTCGCCGGTGGTCATATATATGGTTGCAAGACGATTATGGGAGTTTGAATCATCATGTACCCTGGCCTGTAACTTAAGGAAGGACATCATTTTTTCATGCTCACCTGAGAGGCGATAATTCATGAACTTAAGCTGTGCCTGGTCCCTGGATGGCAAACGATAGTCCAATTCCTGCGCCTTGGACAATGCCTCCTGCGCACCCGGTATATCACCACCATCGACCATGTTGACCGCTTTCAAAAACCATCCCAGGACAAAGCCCGGATCAATAGAGGTCGCCTGATCAAAGAATTTGTTTGACGCTTCAAAATCATTTTCAAACAAACGCGCATTCAATCCATAGATGTAGGCCTTAAGCGCATCTTCAGACTCACCATAGGTCTCCACCAATGGCAGGTCTTCTGCAATCCGGCTACTGCTTTCGGGTACATCCAGTGCTTTTCGAACTTCTTTGGATAACCGGTCAATGACGGCATATAAATCCCAGCCATGCTCAGTCAACTCTGCCACTTGTTCCAGTGATTGTGTATTCCAGATTCTGGCCGTGACGAGGTACTCACCATCCACCTGGTCCAGGGAGCCATCAACAAAATATTGACGGTGTGCCCTGTCTGCAATTTTCCGCATTAGTGATCGCGGTACCTTCAGTCCATCCTTGAACCCGGCCTGACGCATACGCGGGTAAGATCCGTTTCCATAGTTGTTCCATGGCGAGTTTGCCAACACAAATGGATCCTGCTGCAGATCCTGTACCAGGAGCTCGGTGATGCCATATTGCAACCAGTCCAGCTCGGGGTTACCGGACTCGTTGGTCCAGAAGAACACGGCCATCCTGCGTCGATAGGTTTCACTGGTAATAAAGTGTGTTTCCTGTTCCCCAAATTCATTGTTAACCGTGATTTCCTTCGCGGCCAAATGCAGATCCGCACCCCCAAACACGGTTAACAACAGCCCGATAGTGACAATGACATTGATTGGAACACCCACTTTTTCGAACTTGGTTGCTTTGTCCTTACCCCGTCTGCCATGCGTCCACGCCACCAACATGACTGCAGGAATGAGAGAGTAAAGACCCCAGAAAACAATGTCGGTCAGATAAGGCGACAGCAGATAACGTTCAACCAGGCGGTCGAGAATTTCTATGAGAACCCAGACACTGGCGACATAAACACCGACAGCGGGCAAGATGCGGCGATCACGTAATTCTGTGAGGAAGTCTGTCATCTAAGTGGAACCCTGATCCAAAAAAAATGGCGCTAAGTGTAGTTCATATAAATCAAAAAACTCGACTGCCAAACGTCATAAACAACGATTGCAATCGAACGGCTAATCGCGCTTCTTCTTTGGGGATGGCATGCTGCTTCTGGTTGTACGACCCGAAGATCGGGAACTGGAGCGCGCCCGACTACTGCTCCCGGAAGACATCCTTGGCGTCGATGCAGAACGCGATCGTGACATACCTGAGGAAGCTGAACGCGTTGGAGATGAACGCGTGCTGGTCACAGGTGCTGAGGGTTGGCTTGCCGGGTTACTTCCCGAAGTCAAAGCAGGTTGTGAAGATGGCCCGGCGATTACGATTCCGTTCGAAGTTGGCGCGGATTTGTCAGGCTGTATGCGACTTTTACCGATTTTGTTGGAATCACCGCTCCTGATCACCATGCCCCGATTGCCGGAGTATCCGGATGGCATTGTCGACACCTGGCGATGGTAAGGCTGTGTGGCGGTGTTGAATTCGGAAATCCGTTTTTCTTCTGTGAGATCAGCGGCTAGCTC
>RCNC010000320.1_pt1 | contig 30037 bp, 28 predicted proteins | sample 2041301 | NCBI WGS metagenome assembly RCNC01 (sample SAMN09708231, study PRJNA481090) | Marine sediment metagenome, whole genome shotgun sequencing project. | biome: marine sediment; feature: ocean; material: sediment; isolation source: Sewage treatment plant 13A marine sediment (STP13A) ... | reverse complement strand
CGACTCATTCTCGATCTGGCGATCAATGCCCAGAATGGACCCGTTCCCCTGGGTGATGTATCCAAACGTCAGAATATCTCCCTGAAATATCTCGAGCATTTGATTCGAAAACTGAAAGAAGCCGGGCTGATCAAGAGTCAGCGGGGACCCCATGGCGGCCACATGCTGAAAAAAAAGCCATGTGACATTACCGTGGGGGATATTGTCCGGACGCTGGAAAAGACAACCGCCATCACCGACTGTGCGCAGACGGAGGATAAACTCTGCGGGGTGTGCAACAGGGCGGGGGACTGCCTTTCCCGCTGGGTGTGGATCGAGGCCAGTGAGGCCATGTTCAAGCGGCTGGATGAAATTACCATCGAAAGCCTGACCACTATCAAAATAAAATCGTAGCACGATTTTATAGGGCATAAGCAGTGCCGGGCCCCTAACCCAGGTATCTACCCTATGGGCTCACAACGGTTTCCGTATCAAAATCTTTTTTGGAATGCGCGTTGGCTTCAAAAAGACGAATCCATTCTTGAATCCGCTCCCTGCCGTAGACTGCTTCCCAGGCAGTCAAGATGGTTTTCAAGGGGATATCCGCATAAACACCATGGTCGTCAATGTATTCCATGAACCGTTGATCCTCATTATTATAAGCCTGGAAAATGGAATCCTCATGGCCGTTGAATTCAAGCGGGGCTACGTGATGCCTGTGGCAGAGCTCCTTGTTAAAGGCCGGGGTTGCCTTGACCCACTTGCCGTTTAGAAAAAATTCATTGTAGCCGTGGTACACAAACAAGTCTGAACCGATGTAATCCAGCAGTTCACGGGTAGCCAGGTGGTTGCGTACGGTGGCAAATCCCACCCGCGAAGGGATGTCGAGGCTTCGGCCCAGGGCACAGAGAAGCGATGCCTTGCAGACACAGTACCCCCGTTTATTTTGCAGCACACGGCTTGCCCGGTAATGTTCGGGAAGATAAAATGGAGAGTACGGATCATATCGAATATCGTCTCTGACCGCATAATAAATGGCGATAGCAAGGTCAAGGGGTTGGTTATGGGTATGTTGGGTTATTTTTCGGGCATAAGCACGGATGGTCGGGTGATGACTGTCGATAATTTCCGTGGGTTGCAGGTATTGGGCGAAATTCATATCATTCATAGTTTTCCAGAAATTATTTCCCGGAAGAAGCCTTCATCTTCGGCATACAAGGCACCGTCTTCAAGCCGAATGGCATTTTTCTTATAAAGGTTTACCAGGGCAACATCCAGGGACATAAAATCTTCAGTTCCGGCTTGCATTTGTGAACGGACATGGTGGGTCTTTTCTTCCCGGATACGCTTTTTGATACGGTGACTGTTGATCAGTTTTTCCAGGGCCAGCACGCGACGGGCGCCTTTCCTGGCAGGAATCAGACGCTGGGCCAGGCAGAGCAGCAGGCAGTCGGCCAACATTTGACGCACAAGATTCTGCTCGTGGGGCTCGAAAGAATTAATCACGGTTTCGATGACGGAAGTGGAGCTGTTGGCATGGATTGTACTCAGTACTAGATGACCGGTTGAGGCGGCTTTTATAGCGATTTCGTAGCTTTCTTTGTCGCGCATTTCACCAATGACAATGACGTCCGGTGCCTGGCGAAATACATTTCGCAAGCCTTCACTGAAAGAGCGCGTGTCCCTGCCGACCTGGCGCTGGTTGATATTGCTCATCTTATGCTGGTGAAGATATTCGACCGGGTCTTCAAGTGTCATGATGTTGCATCGTCTGTTGGTATTGATGATGTCAACCATGGCGCAAAGGGTTGTTGACTTGCCGTGTCCGGCAGGTCCGGCAATCAGGATCAATCCCTGTGGTTTCAGGCAAAAATCTCTCAGCCAGTCAGGAAGGTTGAGTTTTGAAAACGAAGGAATCGTTTCCGGGAGATTTCGAATGGCAATGGCAACGGAACCCCTTTGCCTGAAAATATTCGCTCTGAAACGGCCGATGCTCGGATAGGTGATGGCAAAGCCCATGTCATTGCTGGCGACAAAGCGTTCCCAGTCCTCACCGGACAAAAACTCCCTGGCATATTTTTCGCAATCATCCGGCGTGAGCGGCGCCATATTCAGTCGCTTTACCTCATTACTGATTTTGATGCAGGGGGGCGCGCCGGGTGTCAGGAGCATGTCGCTGGCATCAGATTTTACCAGGTATTGCAACAGTGAAATCAAGGGCGGCGCTTTGCTCAATATTTCCCAGGAGTCTTCAACCATTTTCTGGATCGATTCACCCCGCAGACCGCTTGCGGCCTCTGTCAACAGAATTTTTCTGGCCGCTTCCATCATAAAAGAAGGAATCATCACGGGTTTTATTTTTTTGCCCAGAGAGAATCCAAGCTCGCTGATGATTTCAAAGTCGTTGGGGTTGACCATGGCCAGAGTGAGCGTGGTCTTGTCGGTAGACACCGGTAGTATCCTGGCGTTGAATATTTTTTCCCGCGGTATCATATCGAGCACGGATTTTTCGATGTCGATTTTATACAGGTTGACGGTCTGAACACCACTCTGACGATGTAAAAAATTCAACAGGTCATCGATATCGATATACCCCAGCTCGAGTAGAATGGAACCCAGTTGTCCACCTGTCTGGGCCTGTTTTGTAAGCGCCTGCCGCAGCTGCTCCTTGGTGATGAGCTTGCTGTCTACGAATGAGTCTCCTATCCGCTGCCTGCCTGCAGGCTTTGATGCTTTCCGGTCAACATTTTTCGCCATGGTGGATACCTCTATTCTATTCTTCTTCGTATGCGTATTTATTCTCAAGGGTTATATTTTCACCCTCGGTGATGAAATCGAACTCCACAAGGATGTCTCCGATCCCGGCGTCCCGGAGGACATCGATTTTCATAATGGTGTCCGGTTTCTTTTTTTGGACACTGAAGAAAGTGTATCGGAGGTTGAGTTTTTCTTTTTTGAGCATTCTGAATGAGTTCATGATGTTGACATCTTCGCCGCCTGTATAAATATAATGGTACGCTAACAGCATGTAGAAAAAACCGGCGATGATTGCATACAGAAGGTATCTTTTGAGGACTTGTATCATACTGTCAATGTCTCCTGTCTATCATAAAAGATGGGTGTAGTCGGGTTACATGGAACCATGGGGTGCCGTCAAGGGAATGCCACCGGTTTTAATGGAATTCCCGGGTCAGGGCATAAGGTAGAAACCCAGATCCTTGTCATAGGGTTGAAACTTGTTAAATATTGCATTGATCGTATTATTATCCGAGGCGGTTACTTGTGCTCTCCGTTGGATAAATGTGTTATTGTTGTCATCCAGATAAAAGGAGACGTCCAGAATATCACTCTTCATGATAAGATTTCCGGAGGTTAAATTGGCAAAATCAATGCCGCTGAGCGATATGCTTTCGACTGCCATCCTACCGGCATCGCCGGTCTTTACATTGCGATAGTCACCGGCAAAATCGACGGTCTTACGATAATATTTCCTGAATTCGATGATGCAGCGAAATACTTTGCCACAGGCACATTTTGCTTTGATGCCCCGGTTGGATGTTTTGTATTCATTTGTATCGAAACTTTTTGAACTGTTGCATTCCGGACATGTGATTTTCACGGTATCGTCGGCATTTGCATAGAAAGTATAAAATGCACTTGTTTCAATAAGTTTCATATGAGGAATCTCCCAAATATTGGATCAATTCATACAATTGCTTATGCAATATAAATAAAATGGTATCATTTTTCAATTTATTTTTTTAAAATAAAGCTTTTTACGGTCGTGCATGGTGGAAGTCTTCCTGTGCTCGACAAACGGTGTCGTAGCAAATGGGAAAAAATTTATGGGCAACCCTTTACAAACACAACGCAATAAGCCCCCGGGTGTCGACGTGAAAAGATGTCTGTCATGTGGTTCCACTGAAAACATGGGAACCCGAAAATACTGCTCTGTGGCATGTAGAAAAAAACTGCGACATCAACTGAACGTCCGAACCGGTCTTTTGAAAGCCCTCAACACACGATATGCAACGTTTTATTTCACCGAGGAGTTGCTGGTCATGGATGTTCTCCCACTCGGTTCAGGAAAGATATACAGTTTTCTTTTTGCGAGGTCCTGGAACAGGAGACCAGCAGAGGACTTTTCGGAGCTGTGCAATATTTTGGGGAAGGCCTGGTGGGGGGAGATGAAACGGACCAATCGGGGGTATCTTGCCTCGCGGCATGTGCTGAGTCAGGCCGCCCCGCAGAATCCCCCGGCCGAATCGATCCATCCGGAGGTGGTGAGAATTCCTGCAGTCAAGGGAAGCGAAAAGTCTCTGGTGTATCTGAAGCTTGATAGAGAGGCTCTCCATTCCAAAAAACTCAAACAGGTTATCAAGTCCGCCTACCGGCGTCAGGCCAGAATCGTTCACCCCGATATGGGCGGTGACGAGGGCGCTTTCCGTAAAATTTATCAGGCATATGAGGACTTGATGGCGTGGGCCGAGGAACCGAGTTTTCTGAGGCGCAGTGGTTTTCCGGACAAATGGTTTTATGACGGAAATAAAAACAGATGGGTGCAGCCGACACCGAAATAAGCGATAAGCATTAAGCCGTAAGCCTTAAGCAGCTTATAGCTTACTGCTTATGGCTTAAAGCTATTAACAAATAAACACCTCCACCGGTGTCTTGCTGATAAGTCGGGCCCCGGTGTCTGTAACCAGAAAAACAGATTCAATGCCTGCTGAAAAATTATCTGCAAAAACAAATTTTGGCTCCAGGGCAAAGGTCATACCGGGCAGCAGGATGTCTTCTTTGCCCTGGGCAATGATGGGCGGTTCGATGAGTTCATAACCGATGCCGTGCCCGATGAAGGAAACCTGGTGACCGGGAATACCGAGATAGCTTTTCTTATAGCCTAACGACCTGGCGATATCGAGGGCACGCGAGAAAATGTCGTGGACACACAATCCGGGCTTGATTGTGTCCAGCAGTTCCTGGTGAATTGCGATGGAGGCCCGGGTGGCCTGCAGGGCTTTGTCCGGCATCCGGCCGATGGCGAACATCCGGGTTTCGTCCATGTGAAAACCATTCAAAACCGATGCAAAATCGACCATTATCGGTTCTTCGGTGCTGATTATTTTATTCCCCGCACCACAGGGGAAGGCATATGAACTGCCTTCGCCACTTGCAGGGGAATCCAGCACCCCGGTCATTCCACCACTCCTGCCGCTTAATACATGCCAGGAATAAGCTTCGGTGCGGTAGTTGCGGACGCGTAATTTGCCGGCATGTCCCCGTTTTCTGGCAAAGTTTTCAAACAGACCGGCGAACCCCATTTCCGAGAGACCGGGAGTCAGTACCCGGCACATGTATTCAAATGTCAGGGATGACATTTCAGCGGTTCGTTCCATCTGTTTAATATCCCAGGGCGATTTTGTTTTGCGCACATCCAGTATCGACGGTGAGGCATTCACAATTTTTTGGGAGGGAAAACTTTTTTGGAAAAATTGAAACTCCGCAACCGGCATGACGTCAAATTCGAGGCCCAGCTTTCGGGGAAGGGCACTGTAATGATCCAACAGGCGTCCGGGGAGATTCCGGAAGGAATCGATGGGGACGATTTGATTCAAGGGGGATTCTTTTTGTGCTCTGGGGAAATAGCGTTTGATGAACAGAACAGGTTCACCATCGCAGGGGATATACAGGGCGCCATTCTGTGCTGTTCCTGAAAAGTACAAGAGATCGACCCGTTGGACGATCAGCGCGCCATCAATACCTTTTTTTTGAAGGCTTTTCTGAAGCTGTGAGCATCGATTATTTATTTCATTGATGGGAATGGGTGTGACATGGGTCGGGTGGGGAGCGGTCATGAGATATTCTATAGCTGTGCCTCTTTTTTCATAAACCGCAACCCGATCCCATCGGGGTTCACCCTCACGACTTCAGCCGGAACTTTTATCGATTCTTCTCCATGACTGAACGGGATGTTGAGGGTCACCAACTGTCCTAATCGGAACATCTCAGAGGTTTCTACGAAGATACCGCCATTGCTGATATCCTTGCAAAGAGCACTATATTGGCGATTTTGAGTCGAAAAAGTAATGGTCTGGTCATACTTTCGCCGGATGCCATCTCTATCTCCCAGGCTCAGTTCTTTTACGGGAACCATTCCCAGTTGCTCCAGAAGATCCAGCCTTTCGCCATCCGTCATTCCCAAAATTCGTTTGATCAGTTGAAGAATAATCTCATTTTTTTCGGGAAAATTTTCGTTGTTTTCCATAAAGAACTCCTTCAATGGAGATGGGAATGCTAGAAGTATTGATGGGCATGCCGGTTGACATTGTTGAGAAAATATTATGAAATAATATTGAAGATAAGTCAATAAGCATCCTTGACGGCAAGCAAAAGAAAACGTAAGGACAATAGCGGTGGAAAGCTTTCACATACTGGTGGTCTGTACAGGAAATATCTGCCGAAGTCCGATGGCCCAGGGAATGCTCCGGCATTTCATGCCGGGAAGCTTCAAAGAAATCGTCACGGTTTCATCCGCAGGAACAGAAGCACTCCATGGAAACCAGCCCAGTGTCAATGCCATACAGGCAATGAAGCACTATGGCATTGACATTTCCGCTCATCGTGCTAGAGGGCTGAACAGGTCCATGGTCGCCGGGGCTGATCTGATTCTGGCCATGGAGCAGTACCATTTAAAAATCATCCGGACGATGCGATTTTTCGGTGCTGGTAAGGCACATCTATTGAGTCGCTTCGATAACTCCCGGAAACCCTATGACCTACCGGACCCCATGGGCGGCGGTCCGGATATTTACTCGGAATCCGTAAAATTGATATACAATTGTTTGGAAGGTTTTTATTCATATCTTGAGGAGCGTATCGATGTTTAAACGATGGATAGTGGTGTTCATGACCCTGTGGATCGGCTCCCTCGTGCCTGGCGGGCTGATGGCCCAGGAAAATGCCAACCGTGTCACAACCCTGGTTGGGATCGGGCTGTCCCTGGGCGAGGTGGTGATGTGCGAGGGCATCAAGGACTATGCGCCGGTTAACAGGGCCATTGTATTCTCTTTGGAAATCGGTAAAATTTACTGTTTTACATCCTTTGACCATGTTCCCCAGGAGACGATGATTTATCACAACTGGTATCGCAACGACAGACTGATCACGACAAAGCGACTTTCCTTGCAGCCACCCCAATGGTCGACATTCAGCAGTATTCAGCTCAGGGAGGCGGACAAAGGGCCCTGGCGCCTGGAAATAAAGGACCGGGCCAAGAAAATACTGCGAATCGTCAAATTCAGTGTTACGGATTAAGGACTTATTAGCATGTTGGCATCTTTTTTTACAAATATTCGCTGGCAGGATATCCTCGATATTCTCGTTGTCAGTTACTTTCTGTTCCGCCTCTACGTCCTGTTTCGCGGCACCTATGTTTTCCGTGTGATTGTGGGCATCGGTTTTCTGTGGATCTTTCAGCGTATCGCCGGCTACATGGGACTTATCGTTACGACCTGGGCCATGCAGGGCATCATTGCATTTGCGGCCATCATTATCATCATCGTTTTTAGAAACGAAATCCGAAATGTGCTGCAGGCCAAGAATATAGGCGCGATTTTGTGGGGGGTTTCGCACAAAATGGTGGAGACGCCGGTGCAGGTCATCACGGCCAGCGTTTATGAAATGGCAAAACGACGGATCGGTGCTCTACTGGTTTTCCCGGGTAAAGTTGTTCTCGAAGAGCTCGTCCAGAGCGGTATCCCATGGAAAGGTGTCCTGTCCAAAGAGATGGTCTTGAGCGTTTTCTGGCCGGACAACCCGGTTCATGACGGGGCTGCCATCATTCAGGGAGATCAAATTGTCGAGGTGGGGGCTATCCTTCCACTTTCCCGGAAAAGTGATTTGCCGTCTTCATATGGAACCCGCCACAGGGCTGCTCTGGGGCTTGCTGAAAAGACTGATGCTCTCATTGTCCTGGTTTCGGAAGAAAGTGGTAAGGTTATCAGCGTGAAGGGCGACCATGTAGAAGAGATTAGAAATAATATCGAACTTGAAAAGATACTGCATACCGGCACAGGATTATCAAGTGACTACAAAGGACTCAGGGAAAGGGAAAAGTTGAGCCTGGTTCTTGCTGCAATGGCAATTTTTCTGTTTGTGGCCGGAACGTGGTTCAGTTTTTCAAGAGGTCTTGAAACCCTGGCAACACTGGAAGTTCCCATAGAATATATGAATCGTGATCCAAACATGGAGCTGATTGCCTCTTCACTCAACAGTGTCAAGCTGGACCTCAGTGGCGGGGGTACCCTGCTCAAATCCATCCGACCCGACCAGGTAAAGGTTCGGGTTGATTTGAGTAAGGCTGTCATCGGCCTCAACTCTTATACGATCATATCCGAGAATATCACACTTCCTCCCGGTATTGTCTTGCGAAGGGTGGATCCTCCGGTGGTCGATGTGACCCTGGATATTCCGATTGTCAAGGAACTACCGCTTCAGGTGGACTGGGTCGGGATTTTGGACGATAATCTGATTCTTGAGGCTGTCGAATTGGAACCGGACAGGATCAGGGTAATTGGCGGCAGCAAGATTCTAGAAAAGATATCCACCATGTATACCGAGAAAGTCGCTCTTGACAATTTGAAGATATCGGGAACCATGTTGGTCAAGGTTGCCCTGACACCGGCATCGTTGAAAGTCGATGGCAATTCAAAAGATCGACTGAGCATTTCTTATGTGATCCGCAAAAGACCACCGATAGAATAGGCTATTAGACTATTAGAATGTTAGGCTGTAGGCTTTTAGACTGTAGGCGCCTAATAGTCTAACAGTCTACAGCCTAACCAACCTAAATAACTTGTATGTCTCAAGTTATGCTTTAATATTAAAATTCCCCGAATCGATATAGGGAACATCCTCCTCGTCGAGGATACGGACGATCTCTTTGTTCAATCGACCTTTCATTTCTTTCACTATCGATCTGCCTTTGTTCAGCGGTTTTGCAAATTCCATGACATCATCCATGAGCGCATTGAGACGACAGGCCTTGGTGATGATGTGATGCTCCTGGCAATCGTAAGCTGTGAGGCGACTCCCGGTATATTCCATTTCTTCGAGCTTATATAGAGGGATGGCTTTCTTCAGCATTGCATTCATGCCCGGGAGGAAAGGGATTCCGAGATCAACTTCCGGGAAACAGAAAAAACCCCTGTCTGATCGCATGAATCGGAAGTCGAAAGCGCAGCAGAGGATGGCACCGCCGGCAAAAGCATGTCCGTTGATGGCGGCAATGGTGAGCATGGGATAGGTGAGAACACGTTTGAAGAGCACGTTCATCTGGTAGAAAAAGGCTTTGGCTGTTTCGATATCGTTTGCCTGCAACACCGGAACGAGCCATTCAAGATCGATGCCGTTGGAAAAAATTTTCTCATGGTCAGATGTGACCACCAGTGTTTTGGCTTTGGTCTTTTTTTCGACCCGGTCCAACACCTTTAAAAATTCTTCGAGAAAAGAAGGATTGAAACGATTTTCGCCGGATTTCATGGTAATGACGGCGATGTTTTCGTGAACATTGTATTCTATGGCGGACATGCGGCCTCCCTAAAAGTCCATTGTTACGACAACAGAAAAAAAAAGGGCAACACCTTTGGTGCTGCCCTTTTGTGTTTAATTATGCTTATGTCGAGCAGCAACTGCCTTCCGTGCTACAACTTCCGCATTCTGAACTGAACTCCATACCGGAGTCAAGCTTGAAACCGTACATGGCAAAATCAACTTTAATCGGTGTCGCTTTTTCCATGAACTCTTTGTTGACCAGGTATTTATACCCGTCCACTTCGTAAACTTCGTCCGTGTCTTTAGGCTCATCCAGAGCCATTGCAAGTCCAGGACCGCCTCATCCGCCTTCATTCAGAAAAATCCGAATCGGGGATGCTTCTTTACCTTTGAAATATTCAGCAATTTGTTCAGTCGCTGCCTCAGTAACTTCTATCATGGTGTCCTCCTAAACCGTGTAAATTATGTCCCGTAATTAAGCTTGTTGAGAAAATATTCACGACAGCCGGCTTTGTCAACAGAAAACACGAATTCCAGACGCGTTTTGTCATCTTCGCCGTCCGAATATTCCTCCCACGTATGCTGGGAAGCGAGGATGCTGCAATAGCCTATTAGCCTATTAGACTGTTAGGCTGTAGGCTGTTAGGTGCCTTCCGCTGGATGCTTTCAGCAACCCTCCAACCCTCATTAGTCTTTTAGCAGTTTAGACTGGAGACCGCTAACAGCCTAACAGTCTACAGCCTGATATATATTGTAGTCGTGTCGGGAGAAGAGCACAAATGTTACCATTTTTAACTGGTCGGTCTTGTCGATATATCGCATTGCTGTATCGATGGCGATCGTTGCGGCTTTTTCTATGGGGTACCCGTAGACACCACAGCTGATGGCGGGAAATGCAATCGTTGCAAGATGGGCGTCTGCAGCGAGTTGGAAGCTCTTTTCATAGCAACTCCGCAGCAGGTGTTGATCCGATGGTATGCCACTGTAGGTTGGTCCCACAGTGTGGATGACATACCTGGCTGGGAGCTTGTATCCCCTGGTCAGTCTCGCCTCTCCGGTGGGGCAGCCATTGAGGGTCCGGCATTCGGCCAGGAGACCGGGGCCGGCTGCCCGATGTATGGCGCCATCGACACCGCCACCACCCAGAAGAGAGGTGTTGGCCGCATTGACAATGACATCTACATCAAGGGTGGTGATGTCCCCTTGTACTATCGCCATTTTATTTAAAGGATTGGGTGTCATGGGCATTAAGCTATAAGCTTTAAGCGGTAAGCAGTTAGCGGCTCATAGCTCATAGCTTATAGCTTACTGCTTATCGCTTACAGCTTTCAGCTATAATTCATAAAGCGTTTCATCTTTAAACGGATCCCGTCGCCTGGTCTTGGTGGGTCCACCCTTTTTTTCGGGGAGGATAAAGGGCTCTTCATTCTCCAGCAGGTCGCCCATTTCCGCTTCAAGCTGTTCGGGGTCCTCACCTTTTTCCATGCGTTGCAGGGCCTCGTCCATGCCCGGTCCGAGTTTCAGCCCGGTCATATCGGACAATTTGCGCATCAGGTTTGCTGCCTGTTTGGGATCTTCTTCATTCAAGCCCTCGGCTTCTTTTGCCAGCATGCCCATGGCCTGTTCCATCTTGCTTTCATCGATGGGGAGGTCGTCCATATCGCCGCCTTCCTTGGCCTTGCCGGTGAAAGCGAATTGCGATACCTGCCTGGACAGCTTTTCCTGGCATCGGGGACACTTGGGTGTCTTTCTTGTATTTACCGTGCGGGAAAAAAAGTTGAAAATCGTGTTACAGTCCTGACAAAAAAATTCGTATATTGGCATTTTTCAAACCCACTCATCATGTTGATAATATTAACATCACCAATTAAATAGTTTGCAGGGTTTTGTCAAGTCGGAATGAAGAACCTAAAATAGTTTACCGTTTATGAAAATGTGGAGGGCGATACTGGCGGCATAACCGACGGCAATGGCCGGGGCCCACTTCAGGTGGCTCCCAAATGTGTAAATCCCCCGTGCGGATCCCATCAAGGCAACACCGGCTGCGGAACCAATAGCGAGCAGGCTCCCGCCGGTGCCGGCGGTGAGTGTTATCAGCAGCCATTGGCCTTCCGACATGGACGGGTCCATCATGAGTACGGCAAGCATCACCGGGATGTTATCGATTACAGCAGAAACGACGCCCAGGAGCGTGTTGGCCACGGTTGCACCCAGGTCGGTATAAAGATAGCCTGAAACCAGACCTAGATAACCGAATTGAGATAAGCCGCCCACACATAAAATAACACCGTAAAAAAAGAGGAGTGTATCCCATTCGGCCCGGGCAATTCGTTTCATGATATCAAAATGGGAGGCCTTTTGCTTTTGTTTGGTGTGGTCCCGCAAAGTTTCCACAACACCAATGATGGTTTCGTTGTCATCCCTTACCAGTGCTGCAGCGATGGACAGCCATTTCCTCCCGCCCGAAAGGTCGGGAAAGAAAGCGGCGGCTTCATAAGCGTGTTTCATGTTGGCGATAGGTTTGTGGTGACCATGGTAGTGACGTCCGATCTCTTTCTTGGAAAAATTTTCAAGGACCAGGTCGGCCAGTACCAGCCGTTCCCTTCGATAAAAGGGGTACCAGTGCCGGCTTGTCCCGATCACGTCCTTTGCCTTGACACCGGACAGTTTTTCCATGGCCGGGTTCCAGTCCGTCACCAGATGGTCGCTGTCGATCATAAATGTGGGGTCCGCAAAATCGTTGATATAGGCCGACAGGTTGCTTTGCTGATTTACCAGATTATAGATCGGGTGCAGTGTTTCGTGGGACCGTGTTCCGAGAATACTGTCGAACCGTTCCTCGACGCCTTCCATTTTTTTTAGGAAAAATGAAAAAATGCCCAGGTATCCGAGACCCAGCATCATGCCGGCAGCCGGCGGCAGATTCAGAAAATTGTGAAAACTGACTGCCGTGGCGATGGTCATCAGAAAGAGAATCATGATCCGATGGGCACCCTTTTTCATGGAGACCTGTTCGTCGGTTACGGTAGGCGTAGACGATTCCACGGCAAAGCTCATCAGGAATGCCGGAATCAGCCAATTGATGAGTGAAGGCAGCAATAATAGAAAAAACCGGGTAAATTCAATTTTTCCTTTCTGCCATACCATGAGGGTGGTGATGTCGCCAAAAGGTGAAAAGGCGCCACCTGCATTGGCAGCCACGATGACATTGATGCATGCGATGGCAATAAATGATTTATTGTCCCCTCCGACGGCCATGATCACAGCTCCCATAAGCAGGGCTGTTGTCAAGTTGTCGGCGATAGGTGAGATACAGAAGGAAAGGATCCCGGTGATCCAGAAGATCATTTTGAACGAGTAACCCCGGGATACCAGGTGCGCACGAAGTGATTGAAAGACATTTCTTTCCTCGAGCGCGTTGATGTAGGTCATGGCCGCCAAAAGGAACAGAAACAGTTCCGCGTATTCCAGCAGGCTGGCCTTTATGGCATCGTGGGCCGTATGCGTGTCACCGATACCTGCATAGGCCAGCGCAACCAACACCCAGATGATACCCGCCGCAAAAAGCACCGGTTTACTCTTCCTTAAATGCAGTTTGTTTTCCATGGTGACCAGTGTGTAGGCCAGGATGAACAAAAGTAAGCCCAGATACCCGTAAATAGATGTCGTAAAATCCGCAGCGACCGTGACGGAGGAACCGCCAGACGCCCATGCTGCAGCGGGCACAAACATGAATAATGCCATTAAACTAAAAAATTTCAAGATGTTACCTTTTGTCCTTGAGAATGTAGGAAGTTTCTTTTTCAAAGATTTTATTGGCCTGGGAGCCGATGATGGTACCGATGATGGATTCTACGGCCGTGTTGAGATCCATGCGTGCCGTGTTGATGATCAGATCGTAGTGCATGATATCTGCAATATCCTCATGAAACGTTTCGCGGATAAATGTCTTGCGTCGCTGTTCACGGTTTTTGATCCGCTTTTTGGCCTCAGCCAGGGGAACGCCATTTTTAAACGAAACATTTTTAATGCGGATATCCAGAGGGGCAATGACACGGATACTGAATCTGTCTTTGGGGGGGAGAATAAAATTGGCCCCCCGACCGACGATGACCCCTCGTCCAATTTTCCCAATAATTTCAACTTCCTGTTTAAGAAAACTCACGTAGTCACCCGTGTAAACGTAATTCTTGTCCACCAGCGAGGTGATAAAATCCTGGATTCCGGAGGGTCTTTGCTGCTCTATGGTGTCCAGGGACTGGCTTTCCACGGCAGCGGTATTGGCCATCGAAGTGAGAATGTTCTTGTCAAAGAGTGTGAAATTCAGCCGTTTGGCGAGCTCGTCGGCAATCAGGCGGCCACCACTTCCCGGCTCAGGACACACGGTGATGACGGGAACGGATGGGCTTTCTTTCAATCTGGAGGCCGGCACCTGTTTTTTGCTGATTTCCTGCTGCTCGGTGATGAATTTTTCGACCGACAAATCAATGGTAACCATAGTGATTTTCCTTTACCTGTCCTATAGGGTTTTATGATGTATGCATGGGCAAAGCGGCCTCGAAACAAAGATACTAATACACTGTCATTCAAAGTCAAATATAAACCCGAACCTTGTAACATTGGCGTAAAGATGAACCGAAATATATTGCCACGAATCTGCCTATGGGTTATAGGACCTGTACCGTAGAAGTGAGCGCTAACCCTGTCATGGCATAACGAGAAAATCCCTATTTCTGGACGGACACTAGCGAGCGGATCTAACTCTTACATGAAATTAGATGGATTTTTCTTAAACTGCTGTTTAACAAGTATCTTCCGATAAATTAAGAAAGGAACCACAAGATGGAAAGAACATTGTCTATTATTAAACCGGATGCTGTCGGCCGCGGGCTGATGGGCGAAGTGATTAAACGACTCGAAAGTAATGAGATTATTATCATAGCGATGAAGATGCTGCACATGACCATCTCTCAGGCTCAAGGATTTTATGCCGTTCACCAGGAAAGGCCGTTTTTTGCCAGCCTGTGCGATTTCATGTCCTCAGGCCCGGCCGTTGTCATGGTGCTGGAAGGTGAAGATATCATCAAGCGCTATCGGGCCCTCATGGGCGCTACCAATTACAAAGATGCAGAAGAGGGGACTCTGCGAAGAGATTTTGCCACCGACATCGAGAAAAATGTCGTGCATGGGTCGGATGCGCCTGAAACGGCTGAAGTTGAAATCAACTATTTTTTCAATAGTTTCGAGATCATGACCTGAGTCTGATGTATTTGGGCAAGAGCCTTTTTTATCACGAAATCACGAAAAGAGAATAAAATTTCGTGTTCTATAAAATCGTGCTACGATTTTATTCTTTTTAAACAATAGACATATGACACTTATTACTCAGGCCTGATGCAAAACATCCATCTCGATAACATCCATATTGTGCTCATGCAGCCCCGATATCCTGAAAATATCGGTTCGGTGGCCCGGGCCATGCGGAACATGGGATTGCGCCATCTTTCAGTTATAGATCCTGAAAATTTTGATCTTTCCCGGGCACTTAAACTGGCTACCCATGTTGCAGCGGATGTTATCGATCGTTGCCAGACGTATGAGGACTTGAAGACGGCACTGGCATCCTGCCAGTATGTTGTAGGTACCACCGCCCGTCTGGGAAAGCATCGGCAGGTCATCCAGTCACCTGAAAGACTGGCCACTCGACTGATCCCCATCTCTCAGGAAAATCGTGTGGCGATTCTGTTTGGACCGGAGGACAGGGGTCTTTCCAACGATGATATCCGGCTTTGTCATGCCCTGGTGAATATTCCCACGGCTGATTTTTCGTCTCTGAACCTGGCCCAGGCCGTCATGGTGGTATCCTATACGCTTTTTACCTCGCGGCTGGACCAGCCGACCCCTTTTACACCCAGGCTTGCCAACCGGCATGAGCTGGACGGCATGTACGAGCAGCTCAAGGAGATCCTGGTTCGAATCAGCTATATCAATTCCGATAATCCGGACCACTTCATGAACAGCATGCGCCGTTTTTTCACACGGCTGCAGCTGCGGGCCCGGGAAGTCAGCATGGTACGGGGTATCATCCGTCAGATAAACTGGTATGGAGAGAAACGTTATCAGGATGGAGGAAAGAGTAGGGGCCAAGCAATGAGCGATAAGCAATAAGCTTTAAGCTGTAAGCGGCTTATTGCTTACCGCTTATAGCTTATCGCTACACCTAAAAGGAGGAATTCATGCGCCTCATTCGGTTCGGTGAAAAAGGGCAGGAGCGACCTGGACTTTTGAAAGAAGGTCGCATTGTTGATTTACGAAAACATTTTCCTGATGTGCCCGACATTGGATGGCACTTTTTCCAGGATGGCTGGTTGGCAAAAGCCCGTCAGGTAGTGGACCCAGGTGTGGAAATCGATGTGCGTCTGGGATGTCCGGTGCATTGGCCCTCTAAAATTATCTGTCTTGGCAAGAACTACTCAGATCATGCCAGGGAAGGGGGCTTTAAGAACCCTGAAAAGCCCATACTTTTTTCCAAGAGCATGAACACACTTAATGGGCCGTTCGACCCCATACTTCTACCAGCAAGCGCTAATCAAGTGGATTGGGAAGTGGAACTGGCTGTCGTGATAGGCCGGGAAGGCAAAGGAATTCCGGCTGCAGACGCTTATGAGTATGTGGCCGGATTCTGTGTCATGAATGATGTGTCTGGCCGGGATGCCCAGTATGGAGATGGTCAATTTTATAGGGGTAAATCCTTTGATACCTTTGCACCCCTGGGGCCCTGTCTGGTGACCCGTGACGAGGTCGGCGATCCAGAGAATCTGCAACTTACTGCCCACTTGGATGGTGCTCTCATGCAGAAAGGGAACACGAGTCAATTGATTTTCAAGATCCCCTTTATCATCGAATATATCTCTAAGGATATTACCCTCATGCCGGGTGACATCATTTTGATAGACTTTTAGCTGTTTAGACTGTAGGCGGTTAGGTGCCCGCAGCTATTAGCTGTCAGCCACCCTCCACCCCTCCAACCGCTAGTACTTCCCATCCGCATACGCCACCCAACCACCTGCCAATACCAGCTCGCGATCAAACCCGGCGAGATCGAAAGGCACATATTCTTCATGCCCAGCGGTTTTGAAAATAAAAACCTGCTGATCGAGATCGGTTTCCAGTGTGGTTTCCGAACCTGAGAATTTGAAAAAAAGACTGTCGATGGTTTCTGCAGGAAGTTCCATGGCCATCATGCCGTTGTTGTACATGTTTTGCCGGAAAATCCGGGCGAAATTTTCGGCAACAACCAGGTTGATACCGTTAACTTCCAGTGCCCAGGGCGCATGCTCTCTGGAGGAACCACAGCCAAAATTGGACCGGGAGACAATGATGTTTTTGTTGGCCATTTCTGTTTGGGGATCGAATTCTTCAAGGCTCAGGTCTTCCAGCAGATGGGGTTTGAGAGCCTCTTTGGTAATTTCTGTCAAATATTTTGCCGGGATGATTTCGTCTGTATTGATATCTGCGCGATCGAGAAATAGAACTTTCCCATTAAAAGATTTCATGATCAGTCTTTCCTGTAGAGTGTTGAATTGGTGATGTGACCGGCAACTGCCGTAGCGGCGGCGGTAGCAGGGCTCATCAAGTGGATTTGGCCGCCTTTGCCCATTCTGCCGCTAAAATTTCGATTCGTTGTGGAGGCGCAAACCTCCCCTTCCGCCAACACGCCGTTGCTCATGCCCAGGCAGGCCCCACAAGTAGGATTGGTGACACAGAATCCAGCATCCATGAATATCTTGATGAGACCTTGATCCAATGCCTGTTGATACGTATCCGGGGTTGCGGGAGAGACAATGGCACGAACACGGTTGTTGATTTTATTGCCACCCAAGGCCTGTGCCGCCGCCTGTAGGTCTTGGATGCGTCCATTGGTACAGGATCCGATGTAGACCTGATCCACGACCACTTTTTCCATTTCCGATACTGGTTTGACATGATCCGGCCGGTATCCATAGGTTGCCATTGGGGCTAATTTGCTGACATCGATAGCGATGACGGTCTCATAACTAGCATCCGGGTCGGAGACAAGCGATTGAAATTCCTCAAGAGCAGCTTCCTTGGAGGTGTATTCCGTATGGATATGGGGCCAGAGATAGTCGACGGTATGCATATCCGGATAACAGATGCCGCTGGTGCCACCGGCTTCGACAGCCATGTTGCACAGGGTCATCCGGGCAGCCATGTCCATTTTATCCACCACCGGACCCGTAAACTCAATAACCTTATCGGTGGCCCCGTTAACGCCTATCTGCCCGATGATGTGAAGGATGACATCTTTGGCAAAGACCCCGGGTTTCAGTTCCCCGGTCAATTCGATCTTCATGGTTTTGGGATAATGAAAGGCACAAATCCCTTTGAGGATTGCGACGGCCATGTCTGTTGTTCCAACACCCGGTGCAAATGCCCCGAAGGCTCCATGTGTGCAGGTGTGGGAATCGCCCATGGTGACGGTGAAGCCCGGACGAACGAAGCCTTTTTCCGGAAACAGGGCATGGCAGACGCCGTTCCGGCCGATATCAAAAAAATCGCTTATCTGGTGGCGGCGTGCCCAGTCCCTGAGAATCTTTCCCTGCAGGGCTGTTTTTGAATCCTTGGCCGGGGAAACATGATCGATGACCACCTTGATTTTGTCCGGGTCAAAGACCTTGTCTTTGCCTCTCTGGATCAGATCGTTGATGGCCATGGGTGTCGTAATTTCATGGCAAAACACAGCATCAAGACGAATGATGTGCATATCACCATGCGGATTATCAATCAGATGTGAATCAAAAACTTTTTCGGCAATGGTTTTGCCCATACCTTCTCCTTGAGCCTCAGGCTGATATTATGCCTTCGGCGTCATTTGGCCTTCGGCCGACATTACGACTTCGGCTGTCATTAGCGCTTTGCGCGACATTTACGCTACGCGTGTCATTACGCCTTCGGCTGTTATTTATTGTGGCTCACAGCGTATCGCTCGGGGCATACTTAAAACCTAACACCTAACACCAAAACCGCTTTTATCGGCTGTCATTATGCACTTCGTGCGTCATTAGGCCTGCGGCCGTTATTACGCCTTCGGCTGTCATTAGCATTTTATAAATTTATTTTTGTTAAGCAGCCGCTTGGTAGAAAAAATTTATCACGAAAACACGAAAGAACAAAAACACGAAGAACATTATGAAAAATTTCGTGTTTTCCAGATTTCGTGCTTTCGTGATTGTTTTTTTAAAGTCTAAAAATATACGATAATTAAAAAAAAGGCACTTGATTGAAGAACTTCGCAGCAAGTTACGAGGAATGTTCTGCCGTACGGCAGTGCTTCGCATCGACCGTAAGGAATTCTGTCTAATTTTGATTCGCTCGCTAACCCCGCAGCAAGCTACGGGGAATGCGCTCACTGTTTCGGTTCAAATGTTAATTATCCTCAGTCTTTAACACTGACAAAAACGCAGACTGCGGAATCATGACTTTCCCGACCATTTTCATGCGTTTTTTGCCTTTTTTCTGTTTTTCCAAAAGTTTCCGCTTCCGGGTGATGTCCCCGCCATAACACTTGGCCGTCACGTCTTTACGGAAAGGAGAAACGGTCTTGCGGGCAACGATTTTTCCACCGATGGCGCCTTGAATCGCGATTTTAAACATCTGTCTCGGAATTTCCTCACGAAGCTGGGTACAGGCGTGCCGGCCGCGCTCCTCGGCTCGCTCCCTGTGAACCAGCTGTGACAGGGCATCTACACGTTCGCCATTTATGAGGATGTCCAGCTTGACCATTCTGGTCTCACGATAGTCGATGATTTCGTAATCAAAGGATCCATAGCCCTGGGTCACAGTTTTCAGTTTATCATAAAAATCAAATATCACTTCCGACAGGGGTAACTCGAATATCATTTCCAGGCGATTGTTTGTCAGGTACTGGTAATTTTTATTGATACCCCGGCGGTCGAGACAGAGCTTCATAACGGCGCCCATATACCTGTCCGGAACCATGATGGATGCACGGATGAAGGGCTCTTTGGTTTTCTCGATGGTGGTGGGATCAGGGTAGAGGGCCGGGTTGTCGATGACAAGCTCGGTTCCATCGTTCAGGATGATGACATAGCGAACAGATGGCGCCGTTAAAATAAGGGACAGGTCATATTCCCGCTCCAGTCGCTCCTGGACGACTTCCAGGTGTAGCAGCCCCAGAAATCCGCACCGGAATCCAAAGCCAAGTGCCACGGATGAATCTTTTTCGTAGATCAGGGCTGCGTCGTTCAGCTTCAATTTTTCGAGTGCCATGGCCAGGTCTCCATACCCGTCTGACGCCACCGGGTAGATGGAAGAAAAAACGACCGGTTTGGCTTCTTTAAATCCAGACAGAGCGGTATTGCAGGGACGATCTCTCAGGGTAATGGTATCCCCGCAGCGGGTGTCACTGACCGTTTTGATACCAGCAATCAGATATCCAACCTGACCGGCGGTCAGCTTTTTCTGGGGCACCCGAACGATTTGGAAAAACCCGACCTCCTCGACTTTGTAAACAGCATTGTTGGACATGAACTTGATACGGTCTCCCGGTCGGATGGTTCCCTGGAAAATACGAAAATGAACGATGGTTCCCCTGAACGGATCATAGTGAGAGTCAAATATGAGGCCCTTAAAAGGGGCCTCGGTATCTCCGCTGGGCGGTGGTAGTTTCCGGACGATCTTTTCAAGTAAAACATCGATGCCGGTACCTTCTTTTGCAGAAGTCTGTACAGCGGTGTCGGGGTCAAGACCGAGGTCTTCTTCTATTTGTACCATGATTCTGCCAATATCGGCAGACGGCAAGTCAATTTTGTTGATGACCGGGATGATCTCCAGGTTGTGTTCCATGGCAAGGTATAGATTTGCCAGGGTCTGGGCTTCGACACCCTGGCTTGCATCGATCAGCAGCAGGGCCCCCTCGCAGGATGCCAGCGCTCTTGAAACCTCATACGTAAAATCTACATGACCGGGTGTGTCGATCAGATTGAGATGATAGGTCATGCCGTCCATGGCGGTGTAAGGCAGACATACGGTCTGGCTTTTGATGGTAATTCCCCGTTCTCTTTCGATATCCATGGTGTCCAGGATTTGATCCTTGAAGTCCCGCTCCGAAACCATATCCGTAAATTGAATGAATCGGTCGGACAGCGTGGATTTGCCATGGTCGATATGGGCAATAATGCTGAAATTTCTAATGTTTTTCATATCAAAATAAAAATGCTACACGTTATTTTTGTCGGTTGACAGTCAATTTTTATCCGGATATCATACTCACTTGAGAAGATATCATCTCGAAACCGACTACTTAGCAATTTTATGGTACCCGTGTCAACCAGGCGCTCCATTACCTGGTTCGAGAGAAAAAAAGGAATCGGTATATAGTGGAAGCGGACATACTGATAGTTGATGATGAAGAAGGCATTCGCCTGTCCATGCAGGAATTCGTGACGGTGTCCGGGTTCAGAACTTATACGGCGGCCAGCGCAGAAGAGGCCCTGACCTTGTTAGAGGAGCGTCAAGTCGATGTTGTTATTACGGATATCATGCTTCCGGGTATGGATGGTCTTGAACTGACGGACATAATCAAGAAAGATTACAATATCGATGTCATTGTGCTGACGGGATACTCCGGCGACTACTCCTATGAAGAGGCTATCAGCAAGGGGGCCAGCGATCTGGTATTCAAACCGGTTCGATTCGAAGAACTGCTCCTCAGATTAAAAAGGGTGTTGAAAGAGCGAAAGCTGACAAACGAACGTTTACAGATGCTCGAGAAACTGAAGAAGCAGTCCATTACGGACGGTCTTACCAAACTTTATAATTCAAGGCATTTCTACAATCAGCTCAAGAGTGAAGTCGACAGGTCTACACGTTACAGCCACCCGCTTACCATGCTGATTCTGGATATCGATCATTTCAAGGATTACAATGACCGCTACGGTCATCTCGAGGGGGACAAAGTTCTGCTGAGAATCGGGCAGGTTATCAAGCTCCTGCTGCGGAAAATGGACTCGGCCTACCGGTACGGGGGTGAGGAATTCACCGTTATCCTTCCCGAGACCGATAGCGAAGAGGCTTTCACCGTTGCGCAAAGAATTCGAAAAGCGATCAAGGAAATTGTCTTTTCCCCTGAGCCCGGGAATAATGCATCTATTACCATCAGTATCGGTATGACCGCATACAGCCCGCCGGAAGGGTTGACAGACTTTATCCAAAGGGCTGATAAAGCATTGTATGGTTCAAAGGAGGGTGGTCGGGATAAGGTTTCGGTTTTGATAGCGCAGACTCAGGATGAGCCGAGCAATTCCTAAAGATGAACGTCCAACATCGAACGCTGAACATCGAACATCGAATGAAAACGGATATTGAGACGTACCCTGCTACAAAACTTGTTGGCGGGCTCCTTTCGGTCTGAGCGACTCGGCTTGAACTTGTCGACCAGTCTCAAGGTGGAAGACAAATCGAGTCGCTACAGGGAATGTGCCTGCTATTGCCATTCAGTACCGAAGGCTATTTCTTCATTTTTCAAATTCAACATTCGATGTTGGGCGTTCGATGTTCGATGTTCATTCATTTAATCTGTACCTTCAAGAACAAATCTCCGCGATCCCCCGTGGGTGTCAGTTTTCCCAGAGACTTGAGCTTGAGTTGTTTGCCCTCCTTGATGCCGGGTGGGACCTTTACATTGATGAGACGTTTCTGAAATCCCCAGGGAATATTCACAAGTTTTCGGGATCCCAGGCGGGATTCAAACGATGAGATTTCGAGGGTTCCATAGAGATTGGGGTCATCGGCAGGTCCGCCGGGTCGAATGACCTGCAGTCGGGATGTTTTCTTTCTGGCCATCATAGGGCTGATTTTTCTGGAAACGCCTGTCGATGGCAGCTTCAAGGCTATTTTCAAAAAGACGATGCCGAATACAAATCCACCAATATGAGCCCACCACGCAATTCCCGCGCCCCCGGTATGGCTGCCGGCCGCATTCAACAACTGAAGCACAAACCAGAAACCAATGAAGAAAAAGGCAGGGATTTCCACGAACCAGGGAAAAATGAGAATGGGAATCAGGGTCAGGATTTTGGATCTGGGATGGAGGACGAGATAGGCGCCCATAACACCCGAAATGGCACCACTGGCACCGATGGTGGGAATTGTCGAATTCATGTTTAGAAGCAAATGAGATAAGCCCGAAGCGAGGCCGCACAAGAGATAGAACAGCAGGTACCGAAACGGGCCCAGACGGTCTTCGACATTGTCACCGAAAATGTAGAGAGACCACATGTTTCCCAAAAGGTGCAGAAAACCTCCGTGAAGAAACATGAAGGATAAGAAAGAAAATATCTGCTGGAACGTTGTGAAATAGGCGCTGACATGAGAGCTGGTGTAGCGTGCCGGAACCAGCCCGTAGGTATAGACAAACGGGTTCATCTCGTTCCCCATGGACATCTGGAGGAGAAACACGACCACATTGATGCCAATGAGGGCAGTGTTTACCACCGGAAAATTTCTGGAAGGATTGATGTCTCGAATGGGGATCATTTTTAAAAGCTATTTAGGGGTTTAGGCTGTAGGCTATTAGGTGCTGATAGCTTTATGCCAAGGGCTAAGATCTTGCCCTCGAATATAGGTGTCTTTTATATTCAAGTTACTATAATCACACAATGGGAGATTGCTGTAGTCGCAAGGCGCTGACTGGTGAAGTTGTAGGTTAGCTACTGCGAACCAGTCACAACGCAGCGAATGCAGTGATATAACTTTGCCCGAAGGGTAAAATTTGATGAGATATATAAATAGACATTATCCGATTGAATAAAAAAAGTATCTCATCAAATATTATGTGATTCTCATACTGATGTCTACAGATCGTGCCCCATGTGTCAGGGCGCCGATGGAAATAATATCCACACCTGTCTCGGCCAGAGCAGGCAATTCGGCCTGGGTGACGTTACCCGACACCTCCACAAGGGCCGCATGTTGAATAACCGCCACCGCGGTCTTGACATCCTCTAAGGACATGTTGTCCAGCATGATAACATCGACGCTGGCCTGGAGGGCCTCCTCTACTTCAGCCAGGGTAGAGACTTCCACTTCGATCTTGACCAGGTGGGATACATGCTTCCGGATGTGCGCTATGGATCCGGCAACACCGCCGAAAGCGGCAATGTGATTGTCTTTGATGAGGATGCCGTCATAGAGACCCATTCTGTGGTTGTGCGCACCACCCACACGAACGGCATATTTTTCAATAACACGCCATCCCGGTGTTGTCTTGCGCGTGTCCACGAGCCGAACCAATGTCCCCTTGAGCAATCGCACGTGTGCGGCTACATTGGTGGCGATGCCTGAAAGGCGCTGTAAAAAATTCAAGGCGGTTCTCTCTCCCTTTAAAAGGGCTGCCAGGTTTCCCCGGATATGCGCCAGGGGGGCACCAATATCTGCCGTATCGCCATCCGACAATAAGGATTCAAACTCTATGGTGGTATCCAGGTTCTGAAAAACCTGTCTGGCGATGTCGATCCCCGCCAGCACCAGTGGTTCCTTGGCGATGAGAACACCCCTGCCCGTCAGTTTCGGATCGATCAGATTGTCTGTGGTAATATCCCCGGAACCGATATCCTCATTCAAGGCTGTTTGAATCAGTGTTCTAACGGTGTGTATTTCCATGATTCATCCTCAGACGTAAGTCCTGATCTTCTCGAGATTTGAACGCAGTCTGGCTTTCTTTTCCTGAAGTGTATCGTGCTTTTCACGAACCTTGTCGACAATTTCCCCGGGAGCTTTGCGCAGAAAGTTTTCATTACTCAATTTACCGGATACAGCCGATAACTCCTTGCTGAGCTTGGCAATCTCTTTTTCCAGGCGTAGTTCTTCTTTTTCGAAGTCGACGATGCCTTCGAGAGAGACAAAAATTGTGGCATCACCCACAATGGCGGTTGCAGAAGCCTTGGGTTTGTCACCGGGTGATTCAATGGACAAGGCACTAAGTCTGGCAAGATCAAGAATTATGTCCTCTTGCTGTTCTATCATGCTGCGTTTAAGCTCATCCGGGGACTGAAACACCATGGACAGCGGTTGGGACGGTGAAATGTTCATTTCGCCGCGGATATTTCGAGCGGCGGTGATGATATCCGTAATCACGCTCATGGCATTTTCGGCCTCTGGATCTTGTTTGACGGTCTCTTTTTCCGTGGCGTCGGATGGATAGACAGCCTTCATAATGGAACCACTTGTTCCTGGAAATTTATGCCAGATTTCCTCGGTAACAAAGGGCATGAAGGGGTGAAGCAGGATCAGGGTGTCATGAAAGACGCGCCACAGAACTTTCAGGGTGGTGTGTTTGCTTTCTTCGCCCTTCTTTCCATAGAGCGTAGGCTTAATGGTTTCCAGGTACCAGTCGCAGAGTTCGTGCCAGACAAACTGGTAAACCACGCTGGCTGCATCATTGAAACGATATTGATCCAGCGCTTCCGCGACAGCGTCCGTTACCCGGCTGAGTCGTGACAAGATCCATTTGTCCGGGAGGGAAAGGGCTTGCCTGGAAATGTCTGTGTGGCTTTTGTCCAGGTGCATGAGGGCGAACCGCGATGCATTCCAGAGTTTATTCACAAAATGCCGATATCCCTCCACACGCTTTTCGGACATCTTGACATCGCGGCCCTGGGCGGCAAAGGCAGCCAGGGTAAATCTGAAGGCATCGGTGCCGTACTGGTCGATAATACTCAGCGGGTCGATGACGTTTCCCTTTGATTTGCTCATTTTTTTGCCATGCTCGTCCCGAACCAGCGCATGAACATATACATCCTTAAAGGGGATGTCTTTCATAAAATGGATACCCATCATCATCATCCGGGCTACCCAGAAAAAGAGAATATCAAAACCTGTTATCAGGACCGATGTAGGATAAAATGTTTTTAAGAGAGGCGTCTGCTCCGGCCACCCCATGGTGGAGAACGGCCAGAGAGCTGAACTGAACCAGGTGTCCAGAACATCGGTTTCTCTGACCAGTTTTTTACTTCCGCAGGCAGGGCAGGTTTCCGGAGCCTCCATGGCAACGGCGATCTCTTCACAATCTTCACAGGTCCAGGCAGGAATCTGGTGGCCCCACCAGATTTGCCTGGAAATACACCAGTCCTTGATATTGTACATCCATTCGTAATAGGTTTTCTTCCATGTTGCGGGGATAATCCGGGTCTTGCCGGTATCCACGGCTTCGATGGCTTTTTCCGCCAGGGGTTTTGCCTTGACAAACCACTGCCGGGACAGGTTCGGTTCGACAATCGTCTTGCAGCGGTAGCAATGTCCGACGCTGTGCGGATGGGGCTCGATCTTTTCTACGAGGCCTTCTGTCTGGAGCGCCTCTACCACGGCCTTCCGGCATTCAAAACGGTCCATGCCCTGAAAGCGGCCGGCCTCTGCTGTCATGAAACCGTCATCTCCGATAACCTTGACGCTCGGCAGCTTGTGTTTTTCACCAATATCAAAGTCGTTGGGATCGTGGGCCGGTGTGATTTTGAGGGCGCCGGTTCCGAATGACATGTCTACATAGGGGTCCCTGATAATCGGGATGACCCGGTTCATGAGGGGTAATATCACGTTTTGATCTTCAAGATTCTGATATCGTTCATCTTCCGGATTTACCGCCAGGGCCGTGTCCCCCAGCATGGTTTCCGGTCGGGTGGTGGCAATGATGATACTGCCATCTCCGTTTTCATAGGGATAACGGAAATGGTAGAGGTGTCCTTCGATGTCTTCATGTTCTACCTCGAGATCGCTCAAGGCAGTGTGGCATCGATGACACCAGTTGATGATATAATCGCCGCGATAAATGAGCCCCTCTTCATACAGTTGAACGAACACCTTGCGGACGGCAAGGGACAATCCTTCATCCATGGTAAATCGTTCTCGCTGCCAGTCGCATGAAGCACCCAATCGCTTGAGCTGGTTGATGATGGCGCTTCCATATTCCTTGCGCCATTCCCATACGGCCTCTATGAAATTTTCCCTGCCCACCTGGTGGCGATCCAGTCCCTCGGCAGCCAGTTTTTTCTCGACGACATTTTGGGTGGCTATACCTGCATGATCTGTTCCGGGCATCCACAAAACATTGTCACCTCTCAGTCGTCTGTAGCGGCAGAGAATATCCTGCATGGTATTGTTCAGCGCATGCCCCATGTGGAGTACGCCGGTGACATTCGGGGGGGGGATGACGATGGAATAGCTCGGCTTGTCGCTGGTGTCATCTGCTGAAAATAGCTGTTCTTCTTCCCAGTAGCGGTACCAGCGTTTCTCTACCTCTTTGGGTTCATAGCCTTTATCGATCGAACTCGAACTCATGTAAGACTCCCTCATCAAAAGCGAAAAGGGGATTAATACGTGAATTTTACGCATCAAAATTCATGTAAAATTCAGGTAGTAGTAATCCCCGGTTTGCATGTTTATCTGACCTAAGTTGAGCGATTGTCGAGGTTGCCATAGCTACAAGGAAGATGCTGTTCCGCTATAGTGAACTATGCGGTATGGCATCTGACGCCGCAGATGCGGTAAGATCGGCAATTCCAACGGGTTTCAAATTTTAAGAATTCAAATAAACCAAATCCTTTGTAATTATTTCTGAATCCCATATTCTTAATATTTGAAACGCACACCTTAAGTCTGAGTCTCTTGTTTGTGTTGAGAGATTTTGATCACATTACGGTATGTCTGTTTCTCCTTGACCCAACGCTTTTTTGACCGCGTTTTCAATGGCCTTGGCCAGCGGGTTGTTCTCCTCTGCCAGCATATCAGTAAGGGCCCGTTTAACGGCGGTCTCCAAGGATCCCGGTCCAAAGCCCGCTTCCATGGCTTCGGCCGGTTTTACATCTTCCATGGTAGCTTCCCGGTTCTTTTCCAGTGCTTTTCTTTCTATTTCCGATGTAAGGTCGATGCCGAGGTGATCAACGAAGTCGGTTTCAGACTGGGGAATGTCCTTGCCATCCATGAACGCATCGTCTTCGAAAAAAATGTAGGATTCGTCATTTTCTTCATGGGTGCCCCTGTCAACGGCTTCATCTTTTTCGGTAATGTCTTCTCGGTCGTCGACATGGGATGGCAGGGGTTCATCGTTGAGGGTTGCCTGGATATCGTCGATGAGCTCTAAAAGCTCTTTGTCTTCTTCGTATCCCACTGAAGGCGGGGTGGCTGTTTCCGCCGCGCGTTCCTCCTGAATCGGTTCCATGGATTCAACCGGATCCATCAGGTTGTTATCGTCGAGATCGGTAGCGATCATGTCATCCTTAGTCATCTCGACCGTATTTAGATAATCGATGGTCTCAGCTTCCGGTTCATCCACGATTACGGGTTCTGTCAGATCGATGGCTTCATCGTCGGCATCGGGTTCTAATGCCTGGGTAATTGCGAGCGCCTCGGGGTCGATCTCCTGGGCAACGTCTGCCAGTTCAATGACGTCTTCCTCGATATCCTTTCCAGACATTTCAATCGTATCTAAAAATTCACTGGCCCTGTCTTCTGGTTCATCCTCGACTATAGGCTCTGTCAGATCGATAATCTCATCATCGGCATCGGGTTCTAATTCCTGGGTAATATCGAGAGCCCCGGGGTCGACCTCCTGGGCAATGTCCGCCAGTTCGATGACGTCTTCCTCGATATCCTTCCCGGGCATTTCAATCGTATCTAAAAAATCATTGGCCTCGTTCTCGGTCACCACCTTTGCAGGGTCGGGAACATCATCGTCCACTAAGGACGGTTGGGCTTCTTCTGTAAGTTCTAAGATGTCGTCTTCAGAGGTTTCGACCGTGTCCGAAAGCTCTATGATGTCTTCCTCGATGGCATCTGCGGGTATTTCAACCGTATCAAAAAGGTCGATGATGTCGTCGTCTTCGTCGGAAGAAGGTTCATCTCCGCCATGATCCTGAGGATCAGCGCTATCTTCTTCTTGAAAGAGGTCGTCTTTATCTACCATGTCATCCCCCGTGTTTGGATCGAAAAATAGGCTGCCCGGGTGGTCACCCATGGTGCAGGATTTGGGTAAATTTATCCCGCAAAACGTATCATAAGGTGTATAGGGTGTCAATATGTTTGAAATTCTGGATGATTGTGATAAAGCAGTACCCATGCGGGTTCATGACGGTGAAGATAAGCAAAGGTGTTTTTCATTATGAGACGTTTTTTTTGGCAGGACAAGGCAGGAATTGGTCAGACAGGTATTATCGTTGGTACAGATGCACGGCATATCCGCACCGTCCTACGCATGAAGTCCGGGGATACCCTGGTGGTTTTTGATGGCGTGGGCAACGATTATGAAGCAGAAATCAAGACCGTCTCACCTGACGAAGTCAGGGTGTCGCCTTTAAAAAGAATTCACACGGTCATGGAGTCTCCGGTAAAGATCACGATTGCCCAGGCCATGCTGAAAGGCAAAAAAATGGACGTGCTGGCCCGCCAGATCACCGAACTTGGCATCACACAATGGGCTCCGTTCTTTTCCGAGCGTTCCATTCCCGTACCGGCCAGGGCAAAAGTGCCTGCACGTCTGGAAAGGTGGCGGACCATCATCATAGAATCCATGAAGCAGTGTCAACGGAGTTGGTTGACGGAGTTGGGTGACATCGTATCCTTTGATGAGGCCCTGGAAATGGGAAGAACGGATGATGTGAAATTGATTTTCTGGGAAGAAGAAACCCGGACCCTTCCCGATATACTGGGCCCTGTTCCGGATAGCTGTGAGAGAGTCTTTGTCATCATAGGCCCGGAGGGTGGGTTTTCCAAAGTCGAAATCGAAAAAGCCGTCTCTCTTGGCTACCAAAGCGTCAGTCTTGGGCAAAGGATACTGAAAGCCGAGACCGCGGCCCTTTCTGTTTGCACACTGATGCAGTATATATTCGGGGACATGGGCGGTAACTGAAGCTAGTGTCCATCCATAAAATGGTCTTTTCACGCCCTGCCGGTGTTGGGCGTCATGATTTAACTCCTCAAAATAGCTCGCTATTTCTCCGGGTTAAACCTGACGCCGCCTTGTCAGAACGCGAAAATCACTATTTCTGGTTGGACACTAAGTAAGCGAGCAATTTTTTCCGGGAAATTGACGAGCGGCTGATGTTCTGCATATTAGGTGTGGGCAGGGAGTGCAAATTAAAGCCACAAAGCACAAGGAACTTTGAAGTGGGTTCAAAATGTTCAATCAGGTTTAAGGTCAAAGCGAGGTGTTTAACCGCAGGCGCCCGCAGGAAGTGCCCTTGGGGTGAATACATGTTGTATTTTGAGGATTGAACGCCTCGTTTCAACACAGAGATTGAGCTTGAGAGAATGTTTTGAGCCAACTTCAAAAATATCTTGACAATTAATGGTCCCTTTAATATCTATACCAGTCTAATTGAGGTCATGCCGAGGTAGCTCAGTCGGTAGAGCAGGGGACTGAAAATCCCCGTGTCGGCAGTTCGATTCTGTCCCTCGGCACCATAAGATCTCAATG
>RCNC010000319.1_pt1 | contig 30083 bp, 26 predicted proteins | sample 2041301 | NCBI WGS metagenome assembly RCNC01 (sample SAMN09708231, study PRJNA481090) | Marine sediment metagenome, whole genome shotgun sequencing project. | biome: marine sediment; feature: ocean; material: sediment; isolation source: Sewage treatment plant 13A marine sediment (STP13A) ... | reverse complement strand
TATTATCAGCCACCTCTATTCCTGTAATTGCAGGATCTTTTGCAGACAATGAGGCAGGTAACCCTGGAAAAGGAGGAATCCAGGGCTCATTTGCTGACGAAAATGAAAACAGACCTGTTCTTTATGATGGTCCTCAATCCCCACTTTTTAATACCATACCATTCGAGGGAAATACCTCATTCTTTTCCCTGCCTGAAAGTGTATCTGAAGGGATGGCAAGTGCGGCTGACAAGGCCCCTGTGGGTGAGGGTACAGCCTGGGGGATACCCTTCCAAATCCCTGAAAACCCTGTATTAATAAATGAGAATTCATTTACACTTGAAATAAAACCTTTACAGGCAAACTACCTGGTGTTCCTGCATACATCGGATTTTATAGAAATGAGAGATGAAAAAGGTGATTATAAAAAACCTTTCATGGGAAGAAACCAGTTAAATGAAGAGGTCGCTGATTATGTCATTGTATATGCCGATGGAACTGAAGAAAGTTCAACCATCAGGGAGAGGCACCATATAGGGATGTGCCAGCAAGGTTGGGGTGAAAACCCTGTAGAGTCAGTCGCCCATCATAAACCGCAAGCATTGCGAGCCCATCATGAGCAGATGACCGGTGGCTGGGGCACCAGCCAGACCCGGGTAAGGGCATCAGACAGGGGGGACTGGATAAACTGGCTATGGGCATGGAAAAATCCCCATCCCGAAAAACAGATCTCCGGCTTCCGTTTTGAACCGAAAAACAAGACTTCCATCGTAATTTCTGCCATCTCTGCCGGTCAGGTAACCTCAAATCCACTCAGGTGGCAGGCGCGGCAGAAGGCCATTTTTTCTGTACCGGATGAAGGCAAACTGGATCCGGAGCTGACGGGGGATGGACTCTTGTCCCAGGTGCAGCTTGATATGGGACAGATTATATCCGCACTGCACAGACCATTGTACTCCAACGAAGACTGGGCAGAAAGTGAAAATAATCAACTGCCAGAGATGTCAGCTAACGAGGTGCTGATCGAGTATACCGCCCATCCGGAAGCAAAGTTCCACCTGGCCGGAGGAAAATTGATCCCTGTCTCCGAGGTAATTGATAAATCAGGTAAAAACGAGATAAAATTTGTTCCACCTGCCATGCAAAAGGTTAAAATCAGGATCCTGGAGAAAGGCAGCAGGAAACCGGTCGCAGTGAAACTGCATGTGCATGGCGAAGCAGGTGAATACCTGGCTCCGGTAGACAGGCACAGGATCCCCAATAATTCCTGGTTTGAGGATTACAGTGTGGATTTTATTCATGCCGGGAGCCATATCTGTACCTATATTCCAGGTGAAACGCTGATGAAATTACCTGTTGGAAAGAATTATATTGAAGTCTCAAAAGGATTTGAGATCAAGCCGGTTCGAAAGGTGGTAAACGTTTCCGGGGAAACAGAAGAAGTTGAGATTGAAATTGAAAAAGTGCTCGACTGGAGGGAAAAAGGCTGGGTTACTGCGGATACGCATGTTCACTTTCTTTCTCCGAATTCCGCACTTCTTGAAGGGGCCGCTGAAGGAGTGAATATTGTCCATCTGCTGGCAAGCCAGTGGGGCGAGTTGTTTACAAACATTGGAGATTTTGATGGAAAGACAACCATAGGATCCACAGAAGCAGGCGGTGATGGGGAATATTTAGTACGGGTCGGAACTGAAAACAGGCAGCACGTATTGGGACATATATCCCTGCTGGGCTATGATGGGGATATCATTACACCGCTGACGACCGGTGGGCCAGATGAATCTGCACTGGGAGATCCCATTGAAACATTACTCACAGAATGGGCGGAGCAGTGTAAAAAGCAGGATGGGATTGTAATCCTTCCCCATTTTCCAGATCCCAGGCTGGAAAATGCGGCAACCATCGTTAGTGGAAATGCCCATGGAGTTGAAATGACATCATGGGGAAATCTCTATAATGGGATTGATCCATATTCCCTTGCAGACTGGTACAGATACCTGAATTGCGGATATTTTGTTGCCGCGGTGGGTGGGACTGATAAAATGTCTGCCGGTACAGCTGTTGGGACCATACGGACCTATGCTAAAATCAGGAATAATCAACAATTTACCTTTGATGAATGGAAGGAAGCAATCCGGCTGGGACAAACATTCGTTTCTTACGGTCCCCTTATGAACTTCACGGTAGACGGCAATCCTATGGGTAGTAAGATGGAAATGTCTTCAAACGGTGGTACCGTTGATATAAGCTGGGATGTCGCCAGTGTTACAGTACCCATGACCCGGGTAGATTTAATTGTGAATGGAGAAGTCATTGAAAGCCAGGAAGTATCACCCGAAAAGGGTATAGGCAACTGGAATAAAAAGGTGGAAAAGAGCTCCTGGTATGCCCTGCTGGTAAGGGGGCATTATCCGGATAAACCTGAAATTATCACGGCTCATTCCTCACCAGTCATGATCCATGTAGAAGGTTCGCGTATGCTGGCTGCTGCTGATGCGGTTACCATCCTCGAGCAGATTGAGGGATCCATGGCCTACCTTGATACCATTGGAACCAGGGCAGATGAGAAGACCTATAAACGATTGCGCCTTTTACTCGAGTCAGCCCACCGTTCTCTACATAACCGGATGCACCAACTGGGACATTTCCACAGGCATTCACCATTGTCAGATCACAGCGAACATAAAACATAATCGCTAAATTTACAGATATGATCCCATTTACCCATCAGAGAGTTAAATTATTGTTTTTTAGCGTATTGATCTTTTTATTGGCTGGTTGTCAGCCCGTTAAGAAAGATGATGCCCCTACCTTGAATAGTTATGCTCAGCTTAAGGAGTGGCTGGTTGATCCTCCCTCAGAGTACAGGAGTGCTCCTTTGTGGGACTGGAACGATAAGGTCACAGAGGAAGGCATTGCATTCCAGCTTCAGGAATTTAAAAAAGCAGGGATTGGGGGAGTATTTGTTCATCCCAGGCCAGGGCTGATTACTGAATACCTGTCTGAGGATTGGCATCAGTTATTTGATTATGCAGTTCAGAAGGGAAAGGAGCTGGGACTACTGGTATGGATATACGATGAAAATTCATACCCTTCCGGTTTTGCCGGTGGACATGTACCAGCTGAGATGCCTGATTCCTATGAGCATGGAACAGGATTGAGTGTAGAAGTTCAGGAAATATTCAATCCGGCTGATACGGATGTATTTGAGGTAGTACTAAAGCAGACGGATGAGGGATTTGATGAGATCACTGAAAATTTTGAACCTGAAAGGGGGCAACAGGGAAAGTATTATCTTTTTAAGCGTACATATCCCCCAACCTCCCATTGGTATGGTGGGAAAACTTACGTTGATCTGCTTTATAAGGGAGTCACCAAGAAATTCATGGATGTTACCATGAAGGGATATGAAAAATACAACAAAAGTGATTTCGGGGTAACTGTCCCCGGTATTTTTACCGATGAACCCAACCTTGAAGCTGCCATGGGACCGGGTACGGTATTACGCTGGACCCCGGATTTATGGGAAACCTACCAATCTCGCTGGGGATATGATCTGAGGGTGAATCTTCCGTCTCTGTTATACGAAGTTGGAGATTGGAAAAGGATTCGCCATGATTATTATGAGTTGATCCTCGAAATGTTTCTTGATCGCTGGGCAAAACCATGGTCGAAATATTGCGATAAGAATGGCCTGACCTGGACCGGGCATTACTGGGAACATGGCTGGCCCGAACCCACACATGGTTTTGATGAAGCTGCATTTTACATCTGGCACCAGATGCCGGGGATAGATATGCTGGGCAATGAACTGTTAGATAATGGGCAGGGTGGCCAGTTTGGCAATACGAGGGCCGTAAGGGAATTGCTGAGTGCAGCCAACCAGGCTGGTTGGAAGAGAACCATGAGCGAAACCTATGGAGGCGGGGGATGGGAGATGGATTTCAAGAATTTCAAAAGGCTGGTTGATTGGCAGGGAGTGCTTGGTGTGAATTTTGTCAACCAGCATTTATCTTATTACACCCTTAAAGGGGTTAGGAAATTCGATTACCCTCCTTCATTTTCTTATCATGAGCCCTGGTGGGATAGTTATAAGAAAATGGGTGATTATATCGGCAGGATCAGTATGGCCATGTCAACCGGGGAGCAAATCAATAAAACCCTGGTTTTGCAACCGAACACAACAGCCTGGATGTACTTTTCGCGGGTTAAGCGTAATCCGGCAATCGAAAAGATTCAACGGGATTTTAAACATTTCATTTACCAGATGGAAAGGGAACAGATAGAATATGATCTGGGATCTGAAAATGTGCTGAAAACCCTGGGAAGCATTGAAAATGGAAAACTGGTTGTCGGATACCGTGCGTATGAGACCGTTGTTATTCCTGACCATATGGAAAATATTGACAGGACAACTTATGACATGCTGAAGGAATTCCTGGAGGCCGGGGGACATGTATTGTCGTTCTGTCCAAAAATTTCTCGATTAGATGGAGTAGAAAGCGAAGATGTTCAGCAGTTGCAGCAAAACCATCCGGAACATTGGATAGCTGTCAACAGCCTGCATGATCCGGCAGTCGAAGAACGATTGTACACTGATGATTTCTCAATCAATGAATTGAGTGCTGAGGGTGAGCTTTACCACCAACGACGGGTTCTTGAGGATGGACAATTGCTCATGCTTGTCAATTCGGACCAGTATTCCAGTGCCTTTGCCCGTATTAAGGCTGCCGGCAAGAGTGTTGTAAAATTGGATCTTGAAAGCGGAGATATCCACAATGTATCAAATACTATAGTAGAAGGGAAACTGTCTTTCGATGTTCAGCTTGAACCTGTAGGGAGTGCGTTGTATTTTATTTCTGACAAGGTGGAAAATGAAACCGGATTCGTGGCCGGGGAAAGATCATGGACAGAAGTGCCTGGAACGCAGAATATTCATGTTAATGCGGAATCAGATAATATCCTGGTATTGAACTATCTCGATTTATATACGCCGAACAGCGAGATGAAGGATGCTTATTTTATGGAGGCACTGATCACATTATTCAATGATTATGGCATTGAGTTTGGTAATCCATGGCAGCATAAAATCCAATATAAAACAGAATATATTGACCTCGATACAACCTTCAGCGACACCTCAGGATTTGAGGTTGAATATCATTTCCAGGTAGCACGTGGGACTGATATCTCAGCCTTGGTCAATGTAAAGGCAGTGGTGGAAAGACCTGAATTGTGGACCGTAAGCATTAATGATTCCCTGATTGAAAAGGAAGATGGTGAACACTGGATAGATGTTGATTATCCTGTCTATAACATTGGACAGCTTCTTAGGCCGGGACGAAATACCATTACGCTCAAAGCCAAGCGTATGTCCATTTTTGCCGAGGTAATGCCGGTTTATATACTTGGGGATTTTATTGTTAAACCGAGGAAAACAGGTTTTGAGATTGCCAATGGAAGTTTAAGTGCTCTGGGATCCTGGAAGGATGCCGGATATCCATTTTATTCTGACAAAGTCTCATATTCACAGAAATATATCATAGAAAAAGGAAAGGCCATATTCAAAGTGAAGCTGTCAGGGTGGAACGGGACCATTGCAGAAGTCCAGGTAAACAACCAGAAAGCCGGGAGCATTGCCTGGCCACCTGAGGAGCTGGACATAACCCAGATGCTTAGAGAAGGAGAAAATGAAGTTTCTTTACGTATTGTGGGAAGCTTGAAGAACACATTTGGCTACTTCTATGAAGACAATAATAAGTGGATTAATGGTCCACACGACTGGAACAGGGCCCCGGAAAATCAACCAGGAATTGATAAATACTACCTGATGGATTATGGTTTGTTCAGTCCATTTGGCTTATGGAAGACTGTCGATTAGCTTATCAGTCTATGATTATTGCTTCTTCCAGGATGATCTCATAGAAATATCCGAAACCAAAATCCTTGTCAAGGGCAATTTTGCCTTCAAAAGTCATGGTTTTACCTGTTTCAACAGCAATGTCTGAAGTAATGGTGAGGTCAAAATTCCCATCATGCTCAGTACCATCCTGGATGTGAATCCAGTTTTTATCCATGATGTCGGCATTGAACTTTGTCACCTGTCCCCGGATTCTCACCGTTTTCCCATCATAAGATTTTTTCTCCGATACCAGATCTGCTATTGAAATTCCATCTTCAGCAACTTCGACCGAAATGTCCAGTTTTTCAACTGGTATAGTAGTCGTATGAGCCGTGGAAAGTGAAGCTTCCTCAGGTTCTGAAAATGGTTCCAGGCTGATCTGGTCAAGGAAAATCACAGATTCAAAAACCCTGTCGAGTTCCCTGCTTTTAAAATTAGACATTTTCATACCGCCCTGGTAATAGTAGGTTGTCCCGATATTCACATCCATCTCGTTAACTGCAAGCCATTGCTCATTTCTACCTTCAGTAACCAACAAATAGGTGTATCCGGCCGCATGCAATGCCTCTTTTACAGTTACCTCGTGTATATCAGACACCTTTTGTGCTTTTCTGGAGCCGGAATTCTGGCATGATCCAGCCAGAAAAATAATTAAAATTATGATAAGTGTCTTATTCATATCAGTGGTATAAAGTATTGATAATGAGTTAATAGACAGGCTATTTTAGTTATATTAAGCTGTCAATAACGGCACTAAGATATATATCTTTCACGATTTAACTATCTCAACTCTCCATATTAACAAATCATGTCAGGCCAATATCTTAATCTTATGATAAATACTATCTTAGCGCTCCAAAATTATATAAAATCGCAATGCGCTATATCTCAAATTTTATCCCTGCAATGATCATATTGCTGATCAGCAGTTGTACAGGCAGCAAGCAATTTGCCGGGCAGACAAATATGGCGATAGACGCCTATCATACAGGAGATTACATAAAAGCCCTTGAGTATGCTGAAGAAATAATCAAAAATACCGGCGTAAAAGGCAAGTCAGCAGAAGGGCAGATCTATGACATTGCCGGGAAATCCGCATATAAACTGGAAGCCTATGATAAATCCAGGGATTATCTCATTGCTGCACGGGAACAAGGGTATTCGGATGAACAGACAATGCTATTCCAGGCGGACAATTACCATAGGATCGATAATTTGTCGAAAGAAATTACCCTTCTGGAAGAATATATGCAGAAATACCCCGGGGGAAAGTACATAAATGCCATCCGTACCAGGCTGTTTCAAACCTGCCAGGAGAGCGAAAATTTCACACTGGCACAGGAGCTATGGCCTTTGTTGGACCCGCAGTCGAGGGCGGAAACAGGGAGCATGGAAGTGTATCTGGCCATTAACCAGGTGCTGGAAAATGATCAGGTTTGTGATTCTATCGCCAGCTTGATACTGGATGCCAATCCTGAGCACGAATCCTCATTGAATTGGTATGCTGAGAAATACTACTGGAAGGCAGAAAACAGCTACCAGGGAGAAATGAAGGCGTACGAGGAAAATAAAACCCGGAAGCAATACGCCAAACTGCTGAAAGCATTCAAGATAGTCACGGTAGATTTTAGGCAGTCCCTCGATTACTATACGAAACTCTATAATCTATATCCCAAGCCGGAATACGCGAAATATCTTGGCAATATTTATGCACGGCTGAGTGATGAAAAGAATGCGAAGTTCTATCACGATAAAGCCATGTAGGTTATGGCTTTCCTGATCATGGGGATGCAGTTGTGGCTTTTACTATAACTTTTGAATAATACTCCGCCTGCAGGATCTCTCCTGGATATTCTGGATATGGTGATAAATCCAGTAGTTTGATACAATATCCACCTATAACAGTATCTGAATTGAATTGCATACGACCATGTGTATTCAGCACAAAATCAGTCCTGATGCTATCGACAGTAAATAAGAACCTTACTTCGGCATTTCCTTCCCAGACACATTGCACATTGGAAGGACACCTGGAGTCATTCAGGACTGAGTCCATCCTGAGAACTAATTTATGTTCGTAATTATACTTTGTCTCAAAATTTTCTATCTCAATAGTATCATTCAGAAGGAGTGTACTTTTAAGCTCCAGACCTGTTTCACACCCTGTATAAATAATGGCTCCCAGAAGCCCTGCAAGCATAATCATCCCTTTCATCATAATGGCATCTTTCCTTTAGGATGGTTTTATTGAACTTATGGTTGCTTGGTAGTTACAGATATGGTATATTCTCCCGGTCCCAATTCAAATTTTACGTGGTTTAGACCATCCCTTGCTGGTGCATAGGAATAATTTCCACTTTTTTCTGTCATGTTTATTATTTGATGGTCCAGGGCAGGCAACCTGACCATGGATTTGCTTCCTCCAGGTATGGTAATCTCATAAACCGTATTGCCGTTGCCATCATTTTTCCAGTTTGACACTATCTCTCCGTATGGGGAGTGATAAGTACAGTTTACATGATCAAGTCCGGCAGGCAGAGCAGGGGCGATGGTAAATCTTTCAAATCCAGGGTACTCAGGATCCGGCCTGATCCCGGCTAGCCACCTGTACAGCCATTCAGATACAGAACCAAACATCGGATGGCAGTTGGAATAGATATTATCACTTTCTTTCCAGGTTTCCCAGATTGTTGTGGCTCCCCGGTCGATCATGTATCCCCATCCTGGATAAGTCCTGCTGTTCACTACATTATATACCGTATTAACATTTTCAGTGGATGAAAGCGCTTCCAGTATGTATTTGGTTCCGAAAATACCGGTGGTGAAATGTCCGGACGGGCCTTTCTTTAATGCTTTGGCGAGAGAATCAATAGCTGCTTCCTGCTCATTTTCAGGAATGATATTGTGATACAGTAAGGTGGAAAAAAGGGTCTGGCGGTTGATGGGATCCGGGACTGGTTCTCGCCAGAACCTATTCAGCAGGTTTTCATTTAACTCACTGGCCAGTTGTCCGAAGTGAATTTCGTTTTCCTGATCATCCATCAACATGGCAAACTTCTTCATGATCAGTGCACACTGCAGGTAATGGGCAGTTCCGGTCAGCTCAACGGGAACCGGTTCAAGTGATTCATGATCGCTCAATCCCTTATCCACAATTGCCTCGGGATGCAGCCTGGCTGCCTTTCCCATCCATGCCAGGTCAAATTCATATAAGTCCTTCACCAGATCAATATCCTTGTAATACAGGTACAGGTAGTATTGTGTAATGAGAAAAGCTGATTCCCAGCTTAGTCCACAGTACCCAAGACCTCTATATGGAGCTGTATCAATGAACATCGTATCATTAATAGCATCAATCCAATCGTAGACCGTTTTCCGGTAGAAGGCCTGCATGTCGAAATTATTGATATAAGATTCTGCTATTGCATTCAGGTCCCCCCCATAACCGAATTTCTCCCGGGCCGGGCAATCGGTCTGTACACTTAACAGGTTGTCTAGGAAAGTTCTTCTCGATGCTTGCTGAATGTCATTTATCAATTCGGATGAACATGAGAAACTGTTGGTGGTATCTACATTTGTATGGATAATGATGCCCTCAATTTCCGAGGGATCAGGCCTCTGCTTCAAACCGGAAATTTCCATGTACCGGTAAGTATGGAAAGTGAAAGTGGGACGGTACCAGGCATTGCCACTCTCTCCGAAAATATAGCTGTCGGTTTGCCAGGCAATAGGAGGGGCACCCGGACCGCCCTGTCCTGCTCTTTTGATTTGCCCGCAGACGGCGGTCATGGGGTTCAATTCCCCGTTCTCATACAACCTTTCCCCAAACCGGAAAGTCACGGTATCACCCTGCTGACCCTTTAGTTTAATCCTGTAAAGCCCGGTAAAATTCCTGCCCATGTCTGTAATATAAATGCCCTCAGCAGGGGATGAAATGGCTATAGGTTTTATCTTACCGGTTATTTGCACAGGTGGAAAGAATGCTTGTTGTAACTGACCGCCGGGTCCTGCATTTTCAGCCGGACTGTGCCAGTTAGTATCATCAAAACCAGCCATATTCCATCCCTGTATTTCTTTTCTGCCATCATATACCTCGCCCAGATAGACATTGTTTTTTAAAATGGGGCCGTAAGCATATTTCCAGGTTCTGTCGCTAATGAATTCTTCTGATGTACCTTTGCTGAATTCCAATACTAATCTTGCGATAAAAACAGGTTTACCGACAGGCAGATGTTCTCTTAGATTGCGACGCCCGAACATTCTTAGTGGCAGGGGATTGTAAAATGAATTCCCGAGAGTTGACCCTATACAGTTTTCACCTTTCCTGACCTGTGCTGTAATATCATATTCAGTATAATAAATCCTTTTACTATAATCGGTCCAGGCCGGGTCAAGATAATTAATGCCAATATCTTCCCCGTTTATAAATGCCCTGTAATAACCGGCTGCTGTGATGTACAGAGTCGCTGACTGCAGGTCCTTTTTGACTGAGAACTCCTTGCGGAATAAAGGGGCAGGATGATCACCATACATAAGGGAGTCAGGAATTGGTTCCACTTCCCGTTCTCCAATCCAGGCGGCATCACGGAAGGGAAAGTTTTCTGTACTGGCTTGACATCCAGACAATAAAATCCAAATGATCAACGGAAGGAATCTTAATATTTTCATGGAATGTTGTTTGAGATTACTTTATTTTACGTGTTGTTCCAAAAATGAGAGGATTATCTCAAATGCTTTTTTTACACCTGGATCATCCCGGTTCCTCCCGTCAAAACCATGCCCCCATTCCGGATCAGTCACCAATTCGTAAGGTATTCCTTGCTTTTCCATTTCCTTTGCCATCTTTACAGATTGCCAGAAGGGAACATCCGTGTCAATTTCCCCATGCAGGAACACAGTAGGCGGATATGTGGAGCTGACATTTTGAAGTGGTTCATATGGTTTGAACCATGCAGGCTCCCTGTGCGGATCATGCCCAGAGACTTCAAGAGGCCATGTGCCATTTTGCCTGCAGTAATGGTAAAACTGTCCACGGCTGTACTTCGGTGATCGATACGATGCATATGATATAATGGAATCTCCAATGGCTTTATAGGCTATATCCTTTTCAATCTTTGGTTGCAGGTTATAGAAAGAATCCGGTGCCGAATACCAGGGTCCAATGAGATCCCCGTAACCGTAAAAAGCAATAAGGGCCTTAGGTGATGGTTTTGCACGGAAACCTGCCATGAGTGTCAGGTATCCCCCGGCAGAATGACCGATTACTGCCAATCGTTCCGGATCAATATTAAATAAGTCCGGGCCCTTAGAAACCACCCATGTATAGGCATCTTCAAGATCTGAAATGATCTCCGGTAGCTTTGTTTCGGGCGCCAGGCGGTAATCGATGGCAATTACTGTATAGCCCGCATTCATGTATAATGTCAACTGTTCATTCGCCAGGCCCTTCCGAGAGCCGAAAATTAAAGCTCCTCCATGGATCCAGATGATACCAGGCCGGATTTCTTCGCCGGGTTTTCTATAGACATCTGCCCGGATCTTATGATCCCCCACAGTTTTATATACAAATGTCTCACATACATAAGGTTGCTGGTCCTCTGTGCTTGATCCCTGGGCTATCAATCCACTGCGGGAGACTAGGCAGCTTATTAAAATTACCGGTAAAATGAACCTGATACCGGCCCTCATCAGGCTTCCTCCCTGATTTTCCAGCCAATCACATCAGCAAGTGCATAAGCAGGTTCTTTCAGGTCTCCGTAATAAGTAACCCGGTGCCATCCCCACTGGTCCCATTCCGCAAATAATTTTTCAATATCCCCAAGGGGCTCGGCACATAATTTGGTGCGGCAGGCCCTGTCATCGGGATCATTATCAACTGCTTTTGCCTGGTGCAACAGGATTTCCTTACGTTGGGGTTCGATTTCAAGGGTTGTTGTAAGGTAACCGGCCGGCATTATTGAACGTACCGATGCTCCCTGCCTGTCCTCGGAATGGGTCATAATGGAGAAGGGATTTTCCTCACCACCAGGTCCAAATACCTTGTTTGAAGCCACACAATGAGCATATATAATCTGTCTTTTGGCAGTATCGATCACAGGATCTGATATATATCCGGGCCTTCCCCCTGTCATGGCAGTGAATGCAACCATTGTGGCGGTGGACCGCACATCACATTCGCATGCTCCTATCAGTCCCTCATTATTCAATTCATGAAACCCGAGGCAGGGATATGCATGGATATGACCACCGTAAAATCCACCCAGGCAATTGACAGAGATGGCATTGGCATCGTAAGTCTTTAGTACTTCTTTCATCCCCAGGTACATTGCGGCTGAGTTTTCCAGGGTTGCGAAGGAGACGCCTTCTACCTCGGTTGCTTTAGACTGCCAGCGCTCTGCAATACTGCGGGACTGGTCCTTATCGGCCCTTTTCCATGCTTCATTAAGTACCGAGAAGGAGACATATTCCATGGGAATATTCATGATTGGCTCTGCCGGTGCTGAGTTTTCATCCCGAATAGCCAGGATACGGGAAGATTTCATTTGCCTCAGGCATGCTTCGGGGGACAGGAGGGTAAGATCGTCCGCAATACAACTCATATCTCCCGGGGCGGGTGTTCTTTTCTGACGAACATGTTTTGTTTTAGCTACAAAATCAGCAGTTGTACCTCCCCTCCTGATGACATTGAATTTATTGACGGCTTTAACCAGGTCATCCATGTCAGAAGATGCCACAAAACCAAAATTCTCAGACTCCTCCCTCAGGAACTTAGCTGTATAAACCAGGAATCCTCCACTTCCAGCATATTGAAAATCAGCATAAAGTACCGGTTTGCCCGAAGCAGCAATGGTTTGAACCACCCTGTTCCAGCAATTCATCTGAAAAACTATATATCCTCCAATATCAGAACCTTTATCCTGCAGCAGGATTTTTTCAGCCTCCTCCGGCCCTGTTGCCAGGGTAGGAACAAATTCAAAATTCGGACAGCGTTTAACCAGGGTTGTATTGATCCGGGCCATGACCGGCTCAAAGTCAAATCCAACATTCGGCCAGTCAGGCCTGGGTTGCACAACATCATGCAGGGAATAGACAATGCGAAGGCGCATTTTTTCCTGTTTGCTGCAGGCATTCATGGTCATCAATGGTACAGCGGCCAGGCATGTTGAGCATGCTGCGCAGGAATGGATGAAATGGCGACGTGAGAGTGTCAGTGAATTGGCTGGTGGAGGAACCCTTCTGTTTGTCATTTTGTTTCTTGGTTTGGGGTTTGTCTGGTAAAATTCAGACTCATAATTTAAGAAAAATGGCTGAAGAAAACAACGCAGCATGAATGTCTTATGGCAAACTCGAAATAGATTTGCAATCCTGTTTTCTCGATCTAAATCTGTATCTTTTAACACTCATTCATCATCAGGATGTAATCTATGTTTTCAAATAGAAGTATTATCATCATCTTTTTGTTGTTGTGGTTAGTATCACCGGCTTGTACTGTAAACCAGGAGAAGCCTAATATCATTTTCATACTCATCGATGACCTTGGAAAGGAATGGATCAGCTGTTATGGATCTTCCTCGGTTCATACACCCAATATAGACCATGTGGCAGGGGAAGGGATGCTCTTTCACAACGTTTGGTCTATGCCACAGTGTACCCCGAGTAGGGTGGCCTTGCTCACCGGACAATATCCCTATACCAACGGATGGATCAATCATTTTGACGTTCCACGCTGGGGACACGGAGCCAGGTTCGATGCCGCTGCTAATCCCTGCTTTCCAAAGAAGCTACAAGGGGCCGGGTACCACACCTGCGCCGCCGGAAAATGGCAGATCAATGACTTCAGGCTGGAACCTGAAGCCATGATGGAGGCTGGTTTCGATGAATTTTGTATGTGGACAGGTGGAGAAGGCGGCAATGAATCCATCTCTGATAGCCGTTACTGGGATCCGTATATCCATACCAGGGAAGGAAGCCGGACCTACAAAGGTGCGTTTGGACCAGATATATTCTGCGACTTCATCACTGACTTCATGGAAAAACACAGGGAAGATCCCATGTTCATTTATTATCCCATGGTGCTGACGCATACTCCTTTCGTACATACTCCTGAGGATCCGGAGGCCAGCACAAGATTTGAAAAGCAACTGGCCATGGTGCGGTATACCGACCTGATCATCGGGAAGATTTTCACCGCTCTCGAAAGTTTGGAGATCAAAGACAAGACATACTTGATTATTACTACGGACAATGGTTCTACAAGAGGGATGATCGCTGAGAGGAACGGGGTATATGTCCGTGGAGGCAAAGCATATCTTACGGAAAATGGCATCAATGCACCTTTCATTGCGTTATGTCCCGGTCGGGAGGAAGGGGTGGAATCCGATGCACTGGTTGATTTTACGGATATCTTTCCCACTTTTCTTGATCTTGCAGGCATGGATGTTTCCCCTGATGCTCCCATCGAAGGGACCTCATTTGCTTCCATTCTCAGGGCTGAGGAGATTGGGAGTCCGAGGGACTGGATCTTATCCATGGGAGGGCATCCAGCAAGTATAGGATCTGATGGAAGGATTAAAAACTACTTCTCATATAGGGACAGGGTAATACGTGATGAGAGATACAAGGTCTATATTGACACCCTGAAACAAATTCACAGGATCTTTGACCTGGAAAAGGATCCCTATGAAACGAATAACCTGATAGAAGATATACTTTCGGTCCAGCCGCTTATTGAGAAATTCGGCACCGTTTTGCGAGATCTGCCACAGGAAGACCATCATCCCCGTTATAAAAGGCTGGATCAGGGTTATTACGATATCCCACAGGATAAATTGAACGGGATGTCCCGGAGAATACATAAAAACTACCGGAATATGGTCCAGCTTGCTACAAGCGAAGAATATGACGAATTAAAAAAATAATATTATGACAAATGCTCAATGGGAAGAATTAGTTAAGATATGCAAGGGTGAGAAATCCCCAGAGCACCCGGCAGGGTTCATTATTGACAGTCCATGGCTGCCGGGATGGTATGGTGTTTCCCTGCTCGATTATTATACCAGTGACAGGATCTGGTTTGAAGCTAACCAAAGAGCCATTGAAGCATTTCCCGAGGTGATGTTTCTGCCAGGATTCTGGTCGGAATACGGGATGTGCACAGAACCTTCTGCCTTTGGTGCAAAAATGGTTTGGTCCGAGATCAGCCTTCCCCATGCGGACAGGATCCTTGATGATCCTGTTTTGCTCAGCAAACTCACCAAGCCGGATGTTAAATCCGACGGCCTGCTGCCTTTTATGCTCAACAGGCTAAGGCATAGCGAGGCTGATATCAGGAAGATGGGGCATGAGATAAAATTCGCCATCTCACGAGGTCCCTTGAATATTGCATCTTTCCTGGCAGGGACAACCGAATTGATGCTGGCGATGTCAATGAACCCTGAGGAAATTCTCAAAGGGCTAAGTACCATTACGGATTTTATCATAGACTGGCTATCTGCCCAGATAGATGCTTTTCCTGGTATTGAGGGGATACTGGTACTGGATGATATTGTAGGTTTTCTTGGTGATGAGGATTTCAATGCCTTTGCTCTTCCCTACCTGAAGCAGATCTTTCAGTCATTTGAAATACCTGTCAAGCTATTCCATAATGATGCACATGGACTTGTCTGTGCACCCTATTTGGATGAGATTGGCGTGAATATATTCAATTTTAGTTTTGAGCACAGTATTGCTCAAATGAGGGAGCTGGCCGGTGATTCAGTTGTGTTACTGGGGAATATCCCACCTCGTGATGTACTTGCAAATGGATCACCGGAAGAAGTACATAACTCTGTTTTGGAAATGAAAAAATCTGCCGGGGAGGCTACCAATGTGATCTGGTCCTGCGGAGGTGGAATGCCCCCGGATGTTCCAACTGAAAATATCCGGGCTTTTATCTCATCAATAAAAGGCCAGGGCTAAAGTAATACATAGATTATTCTAACACTATTTCGGGCTGTCCACTTAGGTAGCCCAGTGATATCAGGAATTTATCGGCCTCCAGTACTGTTTTATTGTAATACTCCCTTTTTCCGAAATTAAAAAATCCATGCGGCTGATCTTCATAGAGAAATAACTCACACCTGCTGCCGACCCTAACCATGGCTTCTTGATAATACCTGGCTGTTGCTACAGGTATAAGTTTATCCTTTGTCCCCAGGAAAAAAATGGTGGGAGGTGCACCTTCCCTGATATTATGCAGGGGTGAGAAATCTTTGTAGGCATCTCCAATTCTCTCGAAGCCATATCCTGCGGGACCATTATCAATGACCGGATTGAAAAGCACCAGGGCATTTGGGACACAGCTCACAGAAGGGTCTTCCCCCATTTCGTTAAATTTGCTGACCAAAGCTGTGGCAGCCGCTAAGTGTCCTCCTGCCGAACCTCCGGAGGCAATGATTTTACCTGGATCAATTTGGAAGGTGGCGGCATTTTTCCGGATAAACCTGATGGCTGATTTTGCATCTTTGAGTGATTCGAAAGGACTTGTTTTTTGTCTTGACTCCACCCTGTAATCTGCCAGGACACAAATGATCCCCCGCCCGGAGAAGTACCTGGCATGCGGTTCAAATTGTTTTACAGAGCCTCCCTTCCAGCCACCACCAAAGAAAAAGATCATGGCAGGGTAAGATTTGGCCATATCCATATCCGGTGGATAGTAGATATCCATGACCAGTGAAACAGTGTCTATCTGCTTATAGATGCTTTGACTGATGCTGGTTTCCGTAGGCTGGGAGTGAGAAGGTATTCCAATAATAAGTAGACTGATCAGTGAAAGAATTGCTTTATTCATTTTGCTGGTGTTATTCGAGATAATTATTAAAATCAATCGGCAGTGTATTAGATTTTCGGTATGTAAAAGGGGGCTGGTCCAGCCACTCAACTATCCTGGGTTTAATACTGAAGGCGAAGAAGTGGTTTCCCATAGGATTATAATGACCGATAAAATAGCGTTGGTAATATTCATCCTGGCTTAGCCTGAAATGTTTAAAATCCTCAGCATGCACCTGGTTCATATCGAAATATTGGATTTGCTTGTCTTCCAGAAAGTCCACGATCTCCATGTCAATACGAGGTTCACCATTCAGCAGTTGTTTAGTGGCACCATAGGGATCAAACAGGATAATCATTAGTTTCTTATTATTCTCCCTGGCAAATTCCTGGCTTTTCTTCAATATATATTTGGTGGCTGTATACGCATATTTGTGCAGCAATTGCCTGATTTCCTGCCGCATATCCTCTGCATTGGGATTAAAATCGGTATTCAGGTATCCTGCAAGTCTTTGCATCTCCTTTTTATTAATGTCAGTAATATGGCCCTTCTCATAAAGGTACATCTGCAGGGCCAGGTCATCAATCAGGTTATCAAACATCCAGTCCGGATCACACATATTGTAAAGCCTTTCAGGCGTTCTGATCCGGCTTTCATGTTCCTCGAGCATGCCGGTTTTCATATTCATTTCAATATTACACCAGAAATTCCCGTGGAACATGGCTCCCACGCCCTCCTTCTTATCCTGTTTGATATTCCAGCTCCTTGTTAGGGCATACCTGCAACGCAACAGGGTACGCATGTGGTCATCTCCCCAGATATACAACATGAGGTACTTAGCACCTTTTTCCGTACTTTCTTCCCGGAGCATCCTGCGATAGGCCTGGTACACACCGAATCCACCCATGCCATAATTCCTGATAGGTTCACCCAGGTGTCCTGCCAGGTACTCCTGCCAGGTTTCTGCATCGCTGACCTGGTGGCATTGTGTAAAGCTGTTCCCGTAGGTATTGATCCTGCAAGGCTGATCTGTATAAACAAAGGAGGTGCGGGCACCATCCTTTCGGATTGTAGATATGGTTTTGCTTCCATCTACACCATCATGCGGAGAGTAGTTGCCAAGGATGTAGCCTACATCAGGATCAAATTGAGCCCAGGAGGGTTTATTCAGGAATACATCTATCTCCTGTTCCGAGGCAGCAGCATTCCTAAGATATTCTTCATAGGCCACAGGTCTGGATTGGCTGAAAACCATATCTGGTAAAAATAGAAAAATAGTACAAAAAAGCGCGTTAGTAAAAACATTCATGGTTTTCATAGAATTGGTATTTGATTTAATCAATGCTTGATGATGTCAGCAGTAATTTCGAAGTAAAAAGTGAGTTATTCACACTATAATGTTAATCAAATGTGAATTAAATATTAAATAAATGTTAACTTAATGTTAAGCTTTGCGTATATTTGGGTAAAGGAGGGAGGGTTATTATGAATCTATCCGGAGAATATAACGGAATTGTCAACGAAAAGCTTGAAACTGCTATCAATATTGGCTGTACAATGGTTTCAAGGTCAAAGAAAGTCAGAAAAAAACTTGACTCGACTACAGACGATAATTCATCTTTGAAAAAATCCCTGAAGGAATTGGACAAGATGTCTATGGAGTTGATTGATAAGCTCTTTGAGATTAATGCTCAGATAGACCTACCTGTCAAGGAAGATAGCATGGCCAGTGTACAGCACAGTAAGTTTCGTTTATTGCGGAACAGGATTCTGCAATTTTCCCGAAAAAGGATTGAAAACATGAAACTTGCATACCAGGACATGTATACTCTTTAATTTTATTCCTGTTTTTTTATTCAAATCTTGATAATATAATTCTTTTGTTTAATTTAGACTAATTAAAATTAGTACTAAATGAAACACTACCGAATTTTCACTGGATTGGCTCTGGGACTGGTCCTGATTTTCATATCGGGACAGCAATTATCTGCCCAGTCATTCCTGAAGAAGCTCAAGCAAAGAGCCGAAGATGAGATAATTGATGATGTGTTCGGTGAGAAAAAGAAAACTGATAATGCCAGTTTCCAGCAAACCAATTCAGCCTCCGGTGCTAAAAATACACGGGGAGGGGGACTTACGAACACAGCCCCGGATGTAGCCGAAAACATCGGTAATGCAGAGTCTGCTTTTGAGCAGGGCAGTTATACGGAGGCCCGTTATGCTGTTCGCCAGGCAATTCTGGGCGTAGAAATGGAGATAGGGCAGAATATCCTTGATGGATTCCCGGAAACTGTGAGTGGGCTTAAAACGGTTCCTGAAGATGATAATGTGGCAAGCGCAAGCATTGGGTTCGTGGGCCTGATTATTGAACGTGTATATCGTGGAAATGACAAGCAACTGAAGGTTACTGTTGGAAATGATGCGGTCATGCTGACTTCTGTGAACATGTACCTTTCCAGTGGCGCTTATGCATCAAGCGCTGAGGATCCAAACCACAAACAGGTGAAGTTTAAAGATTACAGTGGAGTACTTGCCTATGATGACTATTCCGGATATACCCTCAGTGTGCCATTCGGACAATCATCAATTTTTGTTGCTGAAGGTGTCAATTTTGAGAGTGAGCAGGAAATTATGGCTGCCGCAAATGAATTTGATATTGAAAAAATTAAAAAAGAATTTGGAGAACAATGAGAAAAATACTAATCCTTTTAACCCTGACTGTGTTTACCATGCCGGGTGCTTTCATTAAGGCCCAGGAAGTAACTGCCAGCCTGGATGAAGCCCTTTCATCATACAAATCTGATAATCTCGAGGATGCCCGCTTTGCATTGCAGGGAGCATTGAATGAAATAAACCAGGTGATTGGCAAAGAGATACTTGCCATTCTTCCTGAGGAGATGAATGGCATGTCAAAGGTTGAAGCAGGAGATGATGTAACAGGTATAAATACTGGTTTTGCCGGACTATTTATAAGTCGTTCCTATACTGCTGAAAACAGGAATGCTTCCATTGAAATCGTTAGTGATTCACCATTGCTTGCAGGTATAAATATCATACTTGCCATGCCGGGTTTCATGACCTCAGATGAGAACCAGAAGAGGATCAAAATTGAAGGCTACAAGGCTCTGCTTACCAGGAATTCAGATAGCGAAGGTTTGGTTTCCTATGATCTCCAGATGCCTTTCAGCGGATCATTGCTAACTTTTCAGTGTGACGGCATAGAGGATGAAAATGAGGTAATTGGAATGGCCAACAGGATCCCGGTTGATGATATTATAGCCATCGCGCGTTAGCTCCATATCCAAACAGGAGCCAGGATGGCTCCTCCGTATACAATGATGTCAAAAATAGCATGGGCAAGGGCAGGAGGGATTACGCTCCTGGAAGCTTCTCTCATTATGCCGAAAACCACTCCCACCAGGAATGTTAAAATTACCAGGGAAAAAATATTTGTGTTAAGATCGACAGAAACTGTCCTGATCACAAGATATTTATAAAGAGTATGTCCGGAGGCTGCCAAGATTACTGAGGCCAGTGGACCTGATGACACTGACCTTGACTGAAGGAATCCCCTGAAAACCAGTTCCTCCATAATTCCAATCAGCGGAGCTATCAAGGCGAACTTTGTCAGGGTAGCGGGAAGCAGAGAGTCCGCCTTGATGAAATTGTATGCTAAGCCAAGCAGCATCCCAAAAATAATCCCCGCAACACTGTAATTAAACACTTTGCGGGTGAACTGACCTAATCCAAATGCAAGTAGGAGGGATTTGAAATCCCGTACTGACAGGCTGACAACTACTGCAACAATTGCCAGTCCCACGAAAGCAACAATGCGCCACCAGGAGTTTTCATGAATAAACAATCCAAAAATGCACATTCCACCGATTACCAGAATAGCAGAAAGAAGTGTATTATACTTTCCTTGAATTGTACTTTTGAAATTAGTCATCTGTTGACCCTGCAAAGCGTGATCCGTTAAACCTTTTCCTTAGCATGACAAGGAGAATGATTGCGGGGACCAGCAGCAGGATCCAACCGGAGCCCAGGCAGAAACCTCCACCGGCAATAATCCTGGTGTCAGGCAGGGCTCGCCTGATCTCAGTAATGGCAATGCTGTCTTCGAAAAACTCCTCTGCCAGCACCAGCAGTCCCAGCCCGGTTAATTGGTGGACGGGATTGAGATTGTCTACCTGGAGATCCAGGGTAAGGGCTTTAAGTCCAGTATAATCTTCCAGGGGTGAAAGATCGCTTATGCTATCACAACCAATCAACTCAAGTACCTGAAGGGAACTATGCCCGGTGATAATATCAGCGAACTCCATTTGGGTGGTATTCTCGGGTAGGGACAGACGGGTAAGCTGAGGCATTTGAATGATGGCCGGGATATCAACGATGTTCTCACACCCGTTTAGACCCAGGCATCTTATCCCGGAAAGATTAGTTGCAGCCCCTATCTCCCTGAGGGAATCACAGAAGATGAGGTTCAAATCTCTAATATTAGAAGATCCGACAATTGGTGATAGATCGTGTATGTCACATTCTATAATGGAGAGGGACTCAAGATTTGTTAATTTGGCAAAACTGAAGTCAGTTATGTCAGTTGAATCCCAGTTTTCAATGATCAGGGAATTCAATTCCGGGAGACCATAGAGAAAATCCTGATCAAAGGAATCTTCACCAGAATGCCACAGTAATTCCAGTTGCTTTAAATCAGCTTTCGTTTCCTCGGCCAGTTTACTGTACTGAAGATCCTCCGCGATAAGCCAACCTGGTTTAATAAGAGAGAGCACTTCGGCAAGCTGGCTGTCCCCCTCAAGATATAAACCTGGATTGGGAATTTCCCCGGATAAATTCTCCAGTAAATTTAATTCGGTTCCTGACAGAGGCAATGAAATATGAAAGGACCGAATACTTTTCAGAACTTTTTCATCAGTTTCGGCAAGCCAATCCCATCCTGCCGATCCTTCCGATAATTTGGCCGAAATCAACTCATTGTTTAGGTAAAACAAGTTGGAGATAGTATCATAACTGACAGCAAGATTCAAACCATCAGAAGCATTGTACCGGTAACATAAGATATCATCTTCCATTAACTGGAAGTAAATCAGGTCACCTGCAGAAACGGCCAAACTAACATTATCATCCTCCTCATAGGAATAGTGACTGGCAGAGGAATATGATTTTGAGCAATTTAGTACCATTAGGGCACCCGTAACATCTATAATATATTGCTCAGTATCTACTGGATCAGTGATAGTTCCACAGCCAGCATACAAGATCAATGTAGACAGAAAAGAAATCCTTAAAAGAAAAAATAGCTTTTTCATTTCTTGCGTGGAATTTTTTTTAAAGTTAAACCAAGCTCCATTCAAAGTCAAATAATTCAGCATTAATGATTGACATTCAGATTAGTATTGATTTGAATCACTTTATTCCATAAATTCACATTTCAGATTTTGCATGTTCTTAGTTCCGGATGACTCTCAGGTTTATAAACGCAAAGTAATGCTATGAATTCCAATCTTCTCTCCATCGTGATCCCTTGCAAGAATGAAGAGAAACAATTGCAGTGGACATTGACTGCCATCGAGCAGCAATCATTTGATACGGCCAATTGTCCCATCTATATTGCAGATGCGGGATCTACAGACCGGACCCTGGATATCATAACTGATTTTCAAAAGAATACACTTCTGAATATCCATGTAGTTGAAGGAGGCTACCCTCCAGCCGGCAGGAATAACGGGGCCAGGCATTGCCAGTCAGAATATATTTTATTCCTGGATGCTGATATTGAGTTAGGAGAGGATGCCTCCATTGAAAAAGCTATGAAGCTTGCACTGGAGCGGAACCTGGATATGGTCTCAACTTATATCAAGAGCAAAGATGGAAATGCATATGACCGGTTCTTCTGGGAACGGATGCATGCCTTTACTTATCGTTATCCGTATATCGTGGGACCATATGCAGCCGGGATGTTTATACTCATTCGCAGGAAAAAGTTCTATGAACTGGGAGGATTCAATGAAAAGATGGTCCTGGGGATGACTGGGAGCTGACCAGGATGATCTCCCGAAAGAAATTTGGCGTTGCTGACACCTATATCTGGACCACCAACCGCAGGTTCCAGTCCCACGGCTACCTGCGAACCATAGGCAAATATTTCAGGGTGGCTATGAGCAAAGATTTCAGGCAGAAGGATAACAGGAATTACATGCATGTAGAATTCTGATCTGAATATTTTGTATCTTATTCGAAATTAAATTGCTATGAAGCGTACTGGTTTATTTTTACTGGTCTTTTTACTGCTATCTTCCTCCTTGCCTGCACAGCAAAATGACCCTTTCCTGGGGATTACAAATGAAAAAGTGTTGCCCATGTTAAAGCACCTTCCTTATCGTCATGGAGGTATGAATGTTCCGGCCGAAGACGGCCGCCTGCTCTATGATATAATTCTGGATAAGGGTTATAAAAAGGGACTTGAAATAGGGACGTCTAACGGATATTCTGCACTCTGGCTTGGAATGGCATTCAAAGAAACCGGAGGCAGCCTGATCACCTTGGAGATAGAGCCTCAGAGGGCAAGGGAAGCCCGGGAGAATTTCGAACATGCGGGACTGGATGACATAATCGATTCACGGATTAATGATGCATTGAAGGAAATACCTGCATTGGAGGGGGAATTCGATTTTATATTCATCGATGCCTGGAAGCCGGACTATATGAAATACCTTGAACTGATCCTTCCAAAGATGAAATCCGGTGGAGTTATAACAGCTCACAATGTTACCAGCCAGGGCAGCTCCATGAGGGATTTCCTGGATGAAATACAGCAAAATCCAAAGCTTCGCACGACCATAGACCGCAGCAGCCGGGCAGGAGTTGCAATCAGTTATGTAAAATGATTTACGTATTTACAGTTTCATGTGACCGTTGTTAATCTCATCGACCATGATCCTGATACCATTTTCATTGAGGTCAAGATCATCAATAAAATCAACATAATTGGTCCACTGTTCCGGAGATAAATTGTGTCTTTGAAGTGTGCCTTGTGGGGGATCACTCGAATCATTCTTCTTGCTCTGCTTGTACAATTCAATAAATAGTTCTGCTGATAGTAACATAATTTATCTTTGAATTAATCATACTTCACTAGTTGAAAGGTAATAATTTTTAGGTTTAATTAGTGCTTAGTTAACAGCAAATTCAAGGGTTTGGTTGCTTCAAAACCACACTTTTTTACGAACCTCGCACCAGCATACATGAACACCTTAAATTTTACCATGAATTTCCCGACAATTTTCACTCAATATTTGCCTGGACGAAGAGTTGCATGTTATCTATATCAAGTCCAACAAGGTATCCCATATCTGCATAATCTGTATATACACAGCCTGCATCCAGGTTGATCAGGGTACGCTCACGGCTGAATAATGTTACCTTGATAGAATCCAGGGATGTCGGAGTATGTCCATGTACTACAGGTTTTCCCTTGGCTTTATATCGGTCATAGTCCATGTTCCGGCTCCAGATCATGGCATCCATATCATGGAATGGGTGGTCATCGTGAAAGTTAAATCCGGCATGGACGATGAAACACTTATCGAGCTCGATGTAGTAGGTAGTGTGACTTAAGAACTCCATATATTTGGCCGGCAATTTTTCATCTCCAGGTAATTTGAGATATTCTTCCTGGCTCAGTCCGAAAGACTTCAGGGTTGCACCTCCGCCATTATAAATCCATGGATGGAAGTAGGTATCACTAGATAAGGATTCAATCAGCATTTCCTCATGGTTGCCGCGAATGAAAATGGTATTATAACCACTCTCCTTCAGACCGATCAGGTAATCGAGGACCCCTTTGCTATCCGGACCGCGGTCAATGTAATCTCCCAGGAAGAACAGCTTGTCTTCCCTGGATATTTTCATCTTTTTTTTAAGCAGTCCCTCAAGGGTTTTCTTACAACCATGTATATCACCGATAACAAGTCTTCTTGCCATGCATTTTTTTTCAGGAGGATATAAAACTAAGAAAAAGTGCGGATTAAGTTAGTTAATTGAACCCTATTTTTTACGCCGGTTTTCAGATATATCCGGTGGATGTGATCTTTTACAGTCTGGAGTGAAATAAACAATGAATCACTGATGTCCTGGTTGCTATTCCCCTTGCAGATCAATTGGACAATTTCGCTCTCTCGCTTTGAAATTTGGAATTTCTCTATAAAATCTGCCAGGCTTTTGTCAAAATCATGCTTTTCGGCAGGGGCCACAAAGTTTTTATCGAGGTAGAGGCTCAGGAAGAAAATAGGGATCAGGTGGATGGCAAATAATACAATGATGAAACCAAATCCATAGGCAGGACCCAAATGAGACAGGTTGATCAGGGTGGTGGTTCCCAGTGCATATATCAGGTACATCAATCCAAAAAGGCGGATATTCTTCCTGTCCTTGTTATCAAGAAACCTTCGTGAGTGCAGGAAAAGCTGCAAAAGAGAGTATGTATACACGAGTATACTGACAATGGTATACCCGATAAGCATACTCGAACGGATCAGCTCAGGCCTGTTCTCACCAAGTAATTCCCTCTCAATGAGCAGCGCACCATAACCTATGAATCCCAATGCAAGAGGCAGGAAAAATACGAGGTTGAATACAGAGGTGACCTTTTCATTGACCATTTCTCTTGACAGCCGGATAAACATGTACCATGATAAAATGAGAAAGGGTATTCCCAGGTAGAAAAAGAAGGAAACGATGGAATCAATGGCCTGCTCGTCCAGGTCCTGTTTCAACAGGAAAACCCTGATCAGCCGGGATCCGATGATCCCGTAAATGCCAAATACAAATAAGAATATAAGGTAATAAAAATAGGAGGAGAGCCACGGCAGCCTGTATTTCCTAACCAGCTGGTTGCTGAACATAATAACGATACTGCCGGTGATCAATGAACCGGTGAGAATGATAATTTGTATCGTTTCACTCATAAAATTTAATCTGTAACGAATTTATGCAAATTCTGTGAATGCATCCCCTACCAAAGTAGTGTTTTCAAAAATCCTACTTTGGTCGCTAAAATAGTCTGCAGGGCCGCCATATATTTGACAATGTAAAAACCAAATAATATATACAGATATGGAAACAATCGAATCTAATAACACATATGTATCTGACACCTCTACAGGTGACAACTACGGTAAAGGGTGGAAATTAATCTTCACCACCTTTATAGAATTACTTGTCGTAACACTTGTTTATGCAGTTATCCAGATGCCGACACATGGTTTTCAAATCAAACCTGATGGATTTGAATGGTACCTCGTTCCTATTATTATGCTGGCTATCGGGTATGGGATCTTTATATCAGGGCCTATTGGCTACAGTGTTAGTTGGGTGTTTTTAAAGGCCGTCCGCCGGGAAAAGATCGAGATCAAGGACATGTTTGCTGTGTTTGAACGGAACTACTGGAATGCCGTGATCGCCGCATTGGTTACAACGATCATTATTGTCATTGGACTTTTCATGTTTATCGTACCAGGGATCATTTTTGCCTGCCGGCTGGCTTTCGTTCCATTCCTGGTAATTGACCAGAAAATGGAGGCAATGGAAGCTCTCAAAGCAAGCTGGGCCATGACGAAGGGGCATGGATGGACCGTCTTTTTCATGGGACTGCTTGCCTTCTGCATAGTGATAGCAGGATTGCTGGTGCTGATATTTGGTGTCCTCATTTCAGCCATGTGGATTTCTGCAGCATTTGCCGTACTTTATCATTCGGTTTATCTGAAGGAGGGTATCCCAGAGACAAACGGGACCTACGTTCAAAAGGTTGAATAAGCTATTTAAACCCTCTAAAAACAAAACCATCCGGACCCATTCAGCAAAGAATGGTATTTCCGGATGGTTTTTTTTGGCTAGAGATGTGCTGAACTTAAGGTGCTGTAAATTTTTCCACTTTGTTGGAGAGAGACTGTACCGATTGCATATAACGGTAAATGGCCCTCAGGTCTTCATCCTTCATCTTGCTGTAGAGTGTCCAGGCCATTACTGTATTCAGATCACCATCCCTGATCTCTGGCAGCACTGTTGAACTGTCTGCGAAAATTTTAAAACGCATTAGAAATGCTTCCTCAGTCCATTGCCCTATCCCTGTTTCGTTATCTGGCGTCAGGTTGGCTGACCGAACAACACCTCCTGTTGGAAGGGGATATTCATTTCCTCCTGCCAACAATAATTCCGGTATCATCATGCCCCGGTCATCCTGTGTCGTGTGACAGTATATACATCCCGCCGCATTGGCTACATACTCCCCGTAAGCAACCTGGTCTGAAAGATCAGGCATATCTGGCAATTCATGTTCTTCCGGCATCATATTGACGATCAGTCCCAGCGGAAAATCCAATTCACGTTCGGGTATTTGGGATTCAATGGGTTCAAGCGTCCTGATGTAGGCAATGATGGAATATATATCTTCTTTATCCATTTTGGCATAGTCATTATAAGGCATTACCGGGAAGAGAGCATTGCCTTCATTATCCACCCCGGCTGTAATGGCCTGAAAAATCCCCCCATCGGTCCAGTCCCCCAACCCAGCCGGCGTAATATTAGGCGTATACATCACTCCGGGAAATCCCGTTTCATGTGAGAAACGCAAGCCCCCTGCACCTTCCCTGCCGGATATCAGGGGCATTGAATAGACAGATGGATCGCGCAATGAATGACAATCTATACAACCGGCAACATACCAGGCAAGGTATTCACCCCTTTCGAGTCGCTCAGGGGTAATCTCCACCTGAAGATCGGGTGGGTCGCCCACTTTTGGTAAGCCTAGTTTAACATATGACAGCATCACTATGATGAGGACGACAATAAGGGCCAAAATTCCAAGCAGGATCTTTACAATAGTTTTCATGTCAGCTGTTAATATATTTTAATGAAGAATTAAAACTATAATAATAAAATAAGATCTCAAAATCCTTAATTAACATTAATTTAGAATCCATATATTAATTCCTGTAAAAAGTTCATTCATAACAGCTAATCAGCATAAACCATTATTTAAATCGGCTTCTTCCTTCTTTGCGGTAAATATGTAGCAGGGCTTCCAGTTCTGCGACTTTCTCAGGCATATCATGATAGAGATTGTCTTGTTCCCCGATATCCTCATCCAGGTTGTAGAGTTGCAAGGGGGGACCGTCCTTGATCTCATCCCGGCTCCATCCGCCGGAGCTCATATCCAGGATGAGTTTCCAGTTGTCTTTCCGGATAGCAAGTGTCGTGGACACGGCCTGGTTGATCATGGTTCGCCTTTCTGCCCTATCAGATTTCTCCCGGGTAAGCGCTGACAGGTAGCTGAAGCTGTCCTCTCCCGCGTTCCAGTCCAGTTGCTGTCCCGTAAGTTCAGCCATGGTAGCCAAGAGATCATTATGACAGATCATCCTGTTGCTGCTACTTCCCTCCGGAACAATTCCCGGCCACCTGACCAGGAATGGCACCCGGTGTCCTCCTTCCCATACATCTGATTTCATACCCCTGAAATGGGCATTGGCCCGATGATTGTATTTCGCTATGTCTTCCGGCTTCCAGTGCGATCCATTATCACTGGTAAGGATCAGGATGGTATTGCCACGAATATCAAGGCTGTCGACAAGCTGCATGATTTGTCCAAGACTATGGTCCACCTGGTTCACAAAATCACCATAGGTTCCGGCCCCGGATGTTCCGATAAAAGATTCAGTGGGAACCCATGGTGTATGGGGAGCAGTGAGCGGGAAATACAGGAAGAAGGGGCGGTCAGGATATTTCGCTTGATGATCCCTGATGAATCCCATGGCATGCCTGGTCAGCCTGGGAAGGACATCATAAAAATCAAATCCTTTTTCTGCGTCTCCGTGCCTCCAGAAAAGTCCGCGTTCACGCTCGGACGCTCCATCGATATGCTCCAGGTCTGTATTTACGACCTTTTTGTTGTTGATATAGATATATGGCTGCATGTCCAGTGAGGCTGGTAAAATATATGAATAATCGAATCCATGGTCGCAGGGTCCGCCATCAACGATACCTGTATAATCCACATTATCTGTGGTTGTTGTATTTCCGAAATTCGGACCGACATAGAGTAGTTTATCGGGATCCTTCTTCTTGTAGTCGAGTCCCAGGTGCCATTTCCCGACACATGCTGACCGGTAACCCGACCTGCCAAGAAGGGTTGCGACTGTTTCCCGTCCAGGTTCTATCAGGGATACGTCATGACCCCCAAGTACGCCTGATGATACCCTTGTGCGAAAACAATAGCGGCCGGTCAGTACACCATATCGGGTGGGAGTGCAGACACCAGAATAAGAATGCGCATCCGTGAAATACATGCCTGCAGCAGCCAGCTGATCCATATTGGGTGTGGGTATTTTGGATTCAGGGTTTAATACCTGCAGGTCACCATAACCCATATCATCTGCAAGGATGAATATGACATTCGGCATCTGTGTTCCTGACTGATCCCGTGGATTATTATATACCAGTATTACAATCGTTACAACTACAAGTAACAAAATGGTCAACAGGCTGAGAGATATTTTGCGGTTCATAATGTTTTTTTCCGAAAGTTAATAAAATACAATATTGAATATCTTTACAGCTTAAAGATTGATGCTTACCTAATAAAGAACTTTCTATGGAACTGGCAGTATTTGTATTTGGTGGAGCTGTATTGTTATTTTTTATGTCGGCCGGCATCACTTCTATCCTGGAAAAGGAAAGCAGGGCGGCTTCAGTATCTTTTTTTTCTGGTATTCTTTTGTCAATTCCTTTTTTACTACCTCTATTAACCGATGTACAATACCCGGACTGGCTATTCATAGGGATGTTGCTCCTGGCAGGATGCTGCCTGGCAATTTTCCTGGTCCCCTTCCGGGGGCGTATCCAATACACGTACCAGAGACCCCAACACCGGTTCGATGAAAGGGATACCATGTTTTCCAGGCAAAAACTAGTTCCGGGCAGCCAAAGATTTGAAGAATATTATAAACGCCATCCCCGGAAGAAGTCCCTCGACAACAAATTTCGCCGTAAGCCCGGGTGGCTCCAACCCGGTACTACATATTTCGATCCAGTATCATTTGCATCGGTCCGGTCCATTTTCGAAGAGGTGGAAACCCTTCATCCGAGGGTGGATGGTGAGGCGGCCAATGTAAAAACCGGGACCAATCCTGAGGTCTATACAGACAGCGTATTGCAAATGGCAAGGAAGTTGGGGGCTCATTCATCCGGGATCACCGAATTGGCCGACTACCATGTGTACAGCGTCGGGGGCAGGGGTGACAGGTATGGAAAGGAATTCACAGTAGCACATAAATATGCCATCGCCCTGACAGTTGAGATGGATTATCATATGATGAGGACCGC
>RCNC010000318.1_pt1 | contig 30086 bp, 29 predicted proteins | sample 2041301 | NCBI WGS metagenome assembly RCNC01 (sample SAMN09708231, study PRJNA481090) | Marine sediment metagenome, whole genome shotgun sequencing project. | biome: marine sediment; feature: ocean; material: sediment; isolation source: Sewage treatment plant 13A marine sediment (STP13A) ... | reverse complement strand
CAGGAATCCGCTGCTGTTGACCATTGGAAAGAGCTCGGCGTCAAGGCAGAATCTGCAGTGGTCTCACCTTATGAAGGAGTGGGGTTTGAAGAAGCAGGAAAGAAATTCAGAAACCTGAAATGTGATTTGGTTGCCATTGACTGTATGGGTTTTAAAGAAGAACACAGGGATCGCCTCAGCAGAGACTGCGGCTGCCCCGTAATCTTGCCTAAAACCCTGGTGGCTAAAGTTGCAGGAGAGATGGCGGGGCAATGCCATCCTTAACATTAACATTTAATAGGATAAAACATGTTTGATGCAGAAAGAATGAGCCGTATTCCTTTTTCGGGAATCCGGAAGGTTTTTGAAGAAGTTCATAAAAGAGAATCTCAGGGACAACACATTGTGAATCTCGGTATCGGCCGTCCCGATTTTGATACTCCTGAAAATATTAAGGAAGCGGCCAAAAAAGCTTTGGATGATGGACATGTGCATTATGCATCCAATTATGGGATTGAGGAACTTCGAAAGGCCATTGCAGAAAAATTTAAACGGGATAATGACCTGACTTTTGATCCCAACGGTGAGATCATGGTCACCGTTGGAGCAAATGAAGCTGTTTTTCTGACAATGATGGCCTTTATCAATCCAGGAGATGAGGTTTTGGTTCCAGACCCGTGCTGGCCCCATTATTCGCCCTGTGTGGATCTGGCGGGGGGTATACCCGTTTCTCTTCCTGCTTATGAAGAGAATGGTTTTAATCCCACAGCAAAAGATATTAATGATAAGTGCAGTGAAAAAACGAAATTGATTGTTGTAAATTCGCCCCAGAATCCAACCGGAGCTGTCTATTCAAAACAGACACTCCAGGAAATTGCCAAGATCGCAATCGAAAAAGATTGGATGGTGCTTTCAGATGAGATTTATGAACACCTGATTTATGGAGGAGAAAAACACTACAGTATCGCAGCGTTCCCTGGGATGAGAAAAAGAACGGTTACGATAAATGGTTTTTCTAAAAGTTATGCCATGACCGGCTGGCGGCTGGGATACGTCGGTGTAGACAGGGGCTTGATGTCCGCCTTGGTAAGAGCTCATCAATACGCGACTAATTGTGTCTCCACATTTTCCCAATACGGTGCCACAGAGGCCCTCCTTGGTCCCCAGACTGATTTGGGAAATATGGTACAGGAGTTCTCCCGGAGACGGGACATGGTGGTCCGGAGCCTTTCCGTCATGAAGTACATCAGCTTCAGTGAACCGAAAGGGGCATTTTATGTAATGGTTAATGTTTCCGCAACAGGCAGAGAAACAGAACAGGTTGCTAACGAGCTACTGGATGCGGGGGTGGCAGTAGTTCCCGGGACTAAGCTGGGGGAATATGGTCGTGATTTCATTCGTCTATCCTATGCCAACTCTTATGAAAATTTAGAAATCGCCATGACCCGGATGGCTTTATATTTTAATGGCCTATAAGCCCCAGACGGTGGGAACTATTATGGATCGCAATAAAATCAATCTGGGCCGGGACGTCAGAATCAATCCGATGGTAATCGGCTTGATAGGAAGTCAGGTCAACGGTAAGGCTAATTTCGTCACCGTAGGTCAGGTATACAAACTGAATAAGTCACCTGCCTATATCGGGACTTCCATTCATCCGACGCACTATACTGCTGGGGGGATTAGAGAGCATAAAGCTTTCAGCGTTAACATCCCCCATTGCGGAATGGCAGATGTGACAGATTATTGTGGCATCGTCAGTGGCAAGAACCATGACAAATCAACGCTGTTTGAGCTGTTTTACGGTGAACTGGGAGAGGTGGCTCCCATGATCGTAGAATGTCCCATGTGTTTTGAATGTAAGCTTGTCGACACCCTGGAAATGCCAAGCAACACCCTCTACGTGGGAGAAGTCGTTGCCAGCTATTCGGAAAAACAGTTTGTCAAGGATGGGCATCCTGATGTCCAAGCGATGAATCCCCTATTGTTCACAGCTACCGACAAAAATTACTGGTCCATTGGATCCTATGTTGCCAAAGCCTATAAAGTTGGGATTGGTTACGAAGAAAAGGACTGAGCCGTTCAGAGATGACAATTAACAGCAAGGAAGAAACATGATGCCAGGCAAGCCGCAGCTGACTATGAACAAAGCAGATAAGATGATCACCTTTATATATTATAAAGATCTGGCGAAAGGTATTGAATTTTATGGGAATATCCTCGGTTTTTCGTTAGCTATAGATCAGGGCTGGTGCAAAATTTACCAGATTTCAGATTCGGGGTATCTTGGGATTGTTGACGAGGAGCGAGGAATGCAGAACTGGCATGCCGACAAGACGGTACAGATCTGTATCCGGGTACCGGAAGTGATGCCCTGGTATGAGTATTGCCTCGGTCTGGAGTTGCCGAATCAGTCTGAGTTGTTTGTCAGTGATGAATTGAAGATCAAGGCTTTTGTCTTTGATGATCCAGAGGGATATCAGATTGAATTCCAGGAATCAACGGCAAATGATCTACTCTTTTAGAAGAGGGGAACTGCAGTGTCTTATTGGTGATTGTTTTTTCATTGATACAGCGGCTAAAATTCTTAAGTTAGAGTGAGTGGTTACTGTATGAATTTTAGCGTACGAGGATTTAGAAGAAAGGATCTCGTTTCAGGATAAAAACGAAAAAAATCTGTTTTGCTGCAATTACGCCCAGGTCCTCTGCATCTCACCTGGTGAGAATTCGGTATATTTCCGTTAATCTGGATGGGAGTAGCTCAATGCTGGGAACAAAGGTGTAATTTCCAGTACCGAAGAGATATTCAAGGTAGTCATGGGCCTCTTTGTCGATGGTGATACAATATGGTTGGATACCGGCTCCTTTAGCCTCTGCCAGAGCTTTTCTGGTGTCCTCGATGGCATATTCGCTTTTATAATCATCATAATCTTCAGGTTTACCGTCAGAAAGAATGACCAGCAGTCTGGTTCTGGTGTCGACCTTTTTAAAATGTTTGATCATATGCCGAATCGGAGGTCCCATCCGGGTATACTCCTTGGGTCCGATAGCAGCCAGTCTCTCTTTTACACCAGCATCATATCGATCTGAAATTTCCTTTATTTTATAGACTTCCGAGCGCATTCTCCGCATTCCTGAAAATCCATAGATGCCATAATCGTCACCGACTATTTCCATCGCCTCGCAGAGGAGGATAAGTGCCTCCTTGATGGACTGACCGACCCATCCCTCGGTTGAGTTTGACATATCCACGAGGAATAACGTCGATATACTCCTCTGATTCCTGATGAGCTGAATAAAGACATTCTCTGAGGGTGGTAATCCGGCACACTGATCGCCAAGCGAGTCGATAAGGGCATCAAGGTCAATATCATCTCCTGACCGTCTTCGGCGGGCAAATCGCTCCTGGGTATGCATGAGTTCAAACTGGCGTTTGATTTTCTTTAACTGACCATGATATTTTTGAAGGGTCAGGGGGATAAAATCAGATTGTACCCCCATCAATTCTCTTTCTCTCAAGCTGCACCAGTTTTTCCTGTATCCCTGTCTGCGATAATCCCATTCATCATAGGGGAGAAATCCGTCATCGACCATATGACCACTGTCCCTTTCTCCCTTGGCATTATTTCTGCCGCCGCCCGAGATGCCAAAAGCCGCTGAAACATAGCTCTCTGGAAGCGAACCCAGATCGTTTTGTATGGTTCTTACCAGCTCGAGTATATCGTCAGGCAGCTCTATGCTTTTGTTGTCGATAATGAGTTGCTGCGAGGTTTCCTTGGTCCTGCCTTCAACAGCACGGTCGTTCAGCTGAATCCGGGCGCTGTTTGCTGATTCAGCCATGTTTCCAGAATTTGAGGGGTCATCGAAGGTATCTTGCTGATTGAGAAGAAAATCGCCAAAAGATGTTTCAAACTTCTTTTTGTTTGTTGCCACCCGCCTGTCAAAAACTGTCTTTGATTCAGCAAGATTGAAACGATCCATAAACGGTAGAAACGAGAACGATGAGGAGTCTCCATCCAGTTGAGCGATCTGGCGGTAGATCACGTCAACGACATTTGGTGACTGCTCAGCGGCTGATAGTAAGCGGTTGTTCGTTGGGTCTGTTGGCTGATCTAAAAATATAGAATTAAAATAGTCTTCCAGTGCCAGGTGTTTTGCAGTCGTTCCCCGGTCTCTTTTGTTCAGCAATGTCTTTATAAGTGGGGCTGCCTGACGTATGAGGCCGGGATATTCATTTCTCAGAAAACCAATAGTCCTGGCAAGCTCAGTAAGCTGATAAATATCCTGAGCCAACCTTTGGTCGGTGTACATTTCAAGAAACAGTTCGGGCTGGGGTTCTTTCTGGTGACTCCTGAAACCGGGCGCTGTCTGCTGACAAAAGAGCTGTCGTCCAAGGGTGCCAAGGCAGACAAATCCGCATTGCAGTGCAATGATATATTTGTAAAAGAGAAGATTTTGACTACGGTCCGGGGAAACATCTATCTTCTCAGGCAGGTATATATATTCAGTATCTGTATAGATTTTACTCGATTCTCGAAGCGTCAGGTCGAGACCGGAAAGTCCTCTTGCAAACGGGTTAAGGCGGGCCGCCTGGTCTTTGAGTGCAATACTGTTTTCCTGCTTTACATTTGAAACAGAATTCAGGTCCGCTTCAGCCATAAAGGCCCGAGCGTTAATAAGTCCCCCCGTCTCATAGTGAAAAAGAATCTGCCTCAGCCATTCAGCCATGTTCTGCTGAGTAATTCCATCGGCATGCCGCACACTTTCTTGAAGAACAGAATGGCAGAGATTTTGACTAATCGGCCAGACGGTGGGCACAACCTGCAGTAGGGTGAACTGCTGGTCTTCTGCCAGATCTTCAATTTCGTGCAAAACTTCTTCGAATTCCCATTCGTTGGGGTGTGCCGGCGAGACCTGTTCGGAGAAATAATCTTTCAGTTCAAGGTAGTGCATTTTGTGTGGTTAAACGATATCTGCGCTGTCATCGACTCATGGTTTAAAAGAGCGCCTCAGCCATATCTTCTATTGCTGCGATGAGCTGGGCGTCATCAGTTAAGCTTTCAATGATTCCTGCTTTACAGGCCTCAGGTATAGGGACGCCAGAGTTGTGCAATTGTGCTGCCTGGATAAGAAGACGGGTTGAGGCCCCTTCGGCGAGACCTGAATCTTTCAGGCCTCGTGTCATCAGGGCAAGTTTAACAAGTTTTGCCGCGAGCCCGGAATCAACCCCGCCTTCCTTTATAACAATTTTTTCTTCCAGTTCTTTTTCAGGATAATCAAAAGCAAGAGAAACAAAACGTTGTCTGGTTGACGTTTTTAAGTCTTTGACAACACTTTGATAACCAGGGTTATAGGAGACGCCGAGCATAAAAGTCGGGGGGGCCGTCAATATCTCTCCCAGTTTTTCTATCGGCAGTTCCCGTCGGTCATCCCCAAGCGGGTGGATGACCACGGTTGTATCCTTTCTGGCTTCGACAATTTCATCGAGGTAACAGATGGCGCCATGTCGCACGGCAAGTGTGAGCGGCCCGTCAACCCAGACCGCCTCATTTCTTTTGACGAGATATCTGCCCACCAGGTCCGAGGTCGACAGGTCGTCGTGGCATGATACCGTTATTAATGGTCTTTTCAGTTTCCAGGCCAGATACTGCATGAACCTGGTTTTTCCACACCCGGTCGGCCCTTTGAGCAATATCGGCAGCTGATTATTGTAGGCCGCAAGGGCAATATCAAGCTCATTTCCCTGCGTGATATAAAACGGTTCCTCGGTGATCCTGTGTTCTTCTATACGTTGCTGATAGAGTTTTTCCATCCCTGTGACCAATATGAAAATGGGTTTAATTCTGCCTCTCATGACCAGCGGTCAGAATCTAGACTATAGGTAGATAGGAAGGAGTTTCAAGTGATAGTGATTCTCACTACCCAAAATTTACCGTATTGACGTTAGAAGGGGATGTGTTTGAAAACAAAAGAGGCGTCTCATCCATGCTGGACGAAACGCCTCATAACCCTGTTAAAGGGGTAGTTATAATAACTGCTCAATCAGGAGTTAAATTTTCGTTCCCATTCATACTCACGACCCGTAACCGTATCTTCCATGCGGCGGATTCGTCTTTCAAGGTCATGGAATTTCTTTTTCAGCCGCTGGGCAGCATTCCTTGGTGAATGGACATAACTGTCGTAAAATTCCTGTTCGTCTTCATTCTTAACCGAATGTACTGGTGCCGGTTTCATCAGCAGGGCTGCGACCAGGTAAATACCGATAACCGGCCAGAATCCACTGAGCAGAAAGATGATGACCATACCGATTCGGATCCAGAAGACTGAAAAATCGAAATAGTTGGCAATCCCTTTACAGACACCAAGGATGACACCATCCCTGGTTCGGTAGATTCCTCCCCTGTTATTAAAAAATCTATTCATTTTTGATCTCCATTTTTGCTGTGACCATCCATGAGAATGGTCTCCAGGGCGTCGATCCTTTTTTCCATACGATCAAGTCCCTGGTATATTTCCTGTATCATCATAGCCTCTTGTTTGCTCGCTTCCCGCGACGAGGTTGAAAGACCGGAATTCTTCATCCTGATAACCACCAGGACGGTTCCGCACAGCAAACCGGCAATGGTGACTATCGACCCGAAAACGATGGCTACGACAACGACTGTATTCATGGCATCTCAATAGTTCTGTTAATGGTATCAGCCCTTAGTTTCTTCCTTGTCACCGTAGGCAGAGGCTTTCATTTTGGCAAGTTCTTTTTCAATTTCTTCATCCGTTGCCAGATCATGGAACTCCTCGTCAACACTTTTGGGTTTGCCAAAGTTAACCATGTCAGCCTCGGCTTCCATACGCTCAATTCTGCTCTCAAGATGCTCAAAACGAAACATGGTTTCAGAACTGTCCATGCGGCGAATATCCTTCTGGGCGCGCTTTTTGTTCTGAGCCTTTCTGTGCCGCTCGGCAAGGGAGCGTTTTTTCTCTTTTGCTCCTGATAATTTTCCTTCAAGCTCCTGTATATCCTCTTGGTACTGCTCAATCAGGGATGAATGATCGAAAATTTCAGTATGCAGCGATTCAGCAAGCTCAGCAAAACGTCGCTTCTCTATCAGTGCCTCTCTCGCCAGGTCGTCCCTGCCCTTGTTTACTGCAAGTCCGGCACGCTCTTCCCAAAGATTCTTGCGCTCAAGCAGCTCATTATGCTTGCGCTCAAGCTTTTTACGGCTGGCAATAACACCGGCGCAGGATGACTTGATCTCGATGAGTGTGTCTTCCATTTCCCGAATCATCAGTTTGATCATCTTGTCAGGGTCTTCAGCACCGTCGAGCATTGAATTAATGTTGGAACTGACGATATCTCTAAAACGTGTAAATATTCCCATGGTAATCCTCCTGGTTTTCTTAATGTTTGATCTCCATAAAGCATAAAATGTGCCAGGATTTTAAAATGGTGGTAACTGGTTAATATCTATTTGGTTTTGTGATTGACACGAAAATTGTTAATGGTTATAATTACCGATAAATAGTTTTTAAAGCCATTAGAATGGTAAAAAATACCAAAAGGTGCTGTTCCTATGCGTGACTCATCATCGACCTATCAGGCTGAAGCGCTTGGCCATTCAGAACGATTTCTGGACTTTCAGGAACGATTGTCCCGGGTGGCTCCGGTTGACCGACCTGTTTTATTGATTGGTGAGCGGGGTACCGGAAAAGAGCTGGCTGCACATCGTCTGCACTTTCTCTCAAAACGATGGGACGGCGCCTTTGTAACCCTCAATTGCAGTACGCTGTCACCGACATTGATTGAGTCAGAGCTTTTTGGTCATGAACGCGGTGCCTTTACCGGGGCCGAGCATGCCCGGGTCGGGCGTTTTGAGGCGGCTCATGGTGGTACGCTGTTTCTTGATGAGATCGGAACCATACCAATAGAGGCCCAGGAAAAAATTCTCCGCGTGGTTGAATACGGATCCTTTGAGCGCGTTGGCAGTTCCAGTCCTGTTGAAGTTGATGTGAGAATCGTCTGTGCAACAAATGCTGATCTTGTGGCAATGGCTGATCGGGGTCAATTCAAGCGTGACCTGCTGGATCGATTGTCCTTTGAGGTTCTCTTTCTTCCTCCACTGCGTTACCGGCATGGAGATATCCTCCTGCTGACCCATCATTTTGCAGCACGCATGGCCTATGAACTTGGAATGTCGGATATCAGTTTTACAGAGCAAGCAGAAGCGGCCCTCGAATCTTATCCCTGGAGAGGAAATATCAGGGAATTGAAAAATGTGGTTGAGCGTGCAGTCTACAAAGCCGAGTCAGGGGTGGTTGAGGCAATTGATTTCAATCCGTTCAATGCGCCTTATCCCGAAGTTGAAGAAAGCAGAACTGAAGAAGACAGGGATTCTGGTGCAGTTGACAGCAAAGAACATGAAAACCGTTCCTTTAAAGACACCGTCAGAAGCTTTGAAAGCAGGCTGGTCAGCCAGGCTCTTGTCATGAGTCAGTACAATCAGAAAAAGGCTGCAGCATCACTACACCTGTCTTATGACCAGTTTCGGGGATTATACAGAAAGTATCGTGACGAGCTGCAGATTGATCAACCCTGATGGTTTTTGAGGTATCCCAATTACCTGAGGAACAGCTCTTTTGGGCGATTTGAAAACAAAGGCTCAAGGTGTATTTCCGATACTCCCTGTGCAATCATTTCTCTCTTCAGATCTAGTGGTTACCGTTGGAGGGCTTGTTGTTTGAGGTTAGGGTGGTATAGGAGGAAATGATTCGCAGGAAGGTGGATAACCAGCAGATGGCAGTAAGTATCCAGGCGAGTGTGGTAAACGAACCGGGAAAGAGACAGAACAGGACAAAGAACAGAATTGTTTCAGTCCCCTCTGCTAGTCCTCCCAGGTAGTAAAAACCCTTATTCGGCAGCCTGAGGTTAGTCAGTTTTCGTCGTTCTGCCATGATTGCGTAGGCGAGAAAACTTGATCCAGTCCCGACAAAAGAGAAGATGAGAGCCGCCGCTGCCAGGCTGTTTTCTGTTGGGTCAGCGACGGCAAAGCCGAAGACAACAGCCGAGTAAAAAATGAAATCGAGGCAGATGTCAAGATAGGCACCGCGGTCAGTTGGGCCTTTTATCCTGGCCAGCGCACCATCTATACCGTCAGCGAGTCTATTCAGCAGGATGAGGAGCATCCCGAAGATGTAGTACTGAAAACCAATGGCTGCAGCACCAGCCACGCCTATCATGAAGCCGAGGACACTCACCTGGTCGGCTGAGATATTTCTTGCAGCCAGTCTTCGGGCCGTTGATTCTAGCAGCGGTTTTGCCAGCTTAAGGCTGATATGATCAAGCATGACGGGTTCCATTCCTGAGCTCGAGGATAGCCTCATCCGGTGCGTCATCGATGTCATGGGTGACAAGCAGTGCCGGAATCGCAAGTTTAGTGATCTGGTTAAAAACAAACTCACGAACATTTTGCCTCAGCTGTTTATCGAGTTTCGAAAACGGCTCATCAAGAAGAATCGCCTCAGGTTCTGCGAGCAGCGTTCGGAGCAGGCTTACTCGAGCCTTCTGACCGCCAGACAGGGTGCCGATGTCGCGTTTTTCAAACCCGTTAAGATCTGCCATGATAAGAGCCGAGTGGATGCGCTGCTGTTTCTGCTCAAATGTCATCTTTGAAGGCAACCCGAATGCCATATTGCCGAACACGTCAAGGTGCGGGAAAAGCAGGTCATCCTGGAACAGTATCCCTATTTTCCGGTTCTCCATCGGAACTTCATTGAGTGTCCTGTCACCGAGCCGAATCGTTCCGCCAAGAGAAAATCCCGGATCGAGATTACCGCATATGGACGCCAGCAGTGTAGATTTTCCACAGCCGGACGGACCCATTACCGTAACAATCTGACCAGGCTCAACGGTCAGGCTGACGGGAGAGAAGAGCTCTGAACCGTTAAGATGTATCTGTAATGAGTCTAGAATGAGTGACATGGTACCATCTGTTAATCTTTCATTAACTGTCTGTTTCTGAACAACACTGACGGGAGCCATATCGCCAGTGAGTAGACCACAAGCGGCAGCAGGAACTGGCAGAGCGCGTAAACAGCTATAACGCGGCGGTCGGAGCCGCTGGCCAGACTGACGGTCTCTGTGGTGATCGTTGCGAATCTGCCAGCTCCAACGTATAGGGTCGGCAGGTATTGTGCAATACTTACCGCAAATCCAACGGCTAAAGAGAAAAGAATCGGTTTTGTCAGCATCGGCAGCTTTACCTTGAAGAAGCTGCGCAGCGCTGATCCGCTGAGAATTGTTGCAACCTGAACATAACGCTGGTCGTAACTGCGGTAGGTGGTTGCAAGTGTCAGAAAAATATAGGGAAGAACAAAAACAAGGTGAACCCAGACAAGACTGAACCAGCTGCCTTCAAGGTGCAGGCGTGTAAATATAGTCTGAATGCCGAATAAAAATCCGATCTGTGGGATCAGCAGCGGCAGGTAAATTATCCAGATTGATTTCTGGGATATTGAATCTATTTTCGACCGGGACAGGGACAGTTCATTTTCCAGACAACCAAGCACAAGGATGATAGCAATGACGGCACTGAAAAGCCCGACAATACCCGCCGTAATGAGTGGATCAACGATCAGAGGCAGGCTTTTAGCCCAATAAAAGAGGGAGAGTTTGTGGGGATAGGCGTCAGGAAAACGCCAACTCCTGGTTATCGACCAGAGTACCAGAAGAAAAAGAGACAGTCCGGTCGTTGCCACAATTGAAAGTGCTGCAAAGGCAGCTGTCGATTTCATCTGGTCCCACCAGCTATGGCGGATACCGTTGAGAAGCCGAGATTTTGTCACTATGACCACAATCTGTTCAACAAGAATAAAAACAGCGATGAGAGCGGTAATCAGCAGGAATAACAGCGCTGCTCCAGCGGCACCAACCAGTCGCATTGAGATGTCCGGATCGTTAAACCAGTGATCAATCAGAACAGCCAGAGGCGGTGGCAGCGATGGTCCAATTATCAGGGCAAGATCAACCACCGACAACGAGTAGGCCAGAACGGTCAAAACCGGAAGCCTCAGCATTGGATAGAGTTGAGGGAAAATCAACCGCGTCCATACCTTGAAGCGGTGGAAGCCAAGGCTTCGTCCAACCCAGACGGTTCTTTTTATATCAAGCTGGTTAAGGGAGCCGATCGTCATTAGCAGGAGAAACGGAACCTCCTTGAAAATCATGGTGATTGTGAGGCTTATCGCCAGGGGATCTCCAGTGGTAGCCCAGTCCGGGGGGTGATCAAAACCAGTGAGACCCGGAGAAAAAAGACGTATCAGCCAGCCACTGGGGGCGATCAGGAAGGTTAACCCGAGGGCAAAGGCTGCATGAGGGATGGCGAGAAGCGGGGCGAGGCTGCGTTCGATAAAAGACCAGAGTGCAGTGCCGTAAAGGTGTGCTGAGATCCAGAGCGTGAGGAGTAAGGAGATCAGCGTTGCCGACAGTCCTGAAATAAGCGTTGATCTCAGTGCTCCGGGTAAACTCGGATGGGTGAATAATTCGCGGTATGGCTGAAGGGTGAATTCGTCAGCACCGATTATCGGCAGGTACCCAAAAGCAGGAAGCCAGGTGCCAAAGAGGCCGAGGACAATTGGCACCAGAAATGCGGCACTGGTCAGGTATGGGAAGAGCTGAAGCGGGCTCTTGTTTCGTCTGACCATGTGCACTGTCAGCGGCTATAACGCTCGAGCCAGCCTTTCTCCAGTGCATCAACCCATGAAGTATGCGGTTCCAGCAGAACAGCTCCCAATTCTTTGGGGCTTAAGGTGGCGATTCCTTGCGGGATCGTTTCAAACATTTCTCTTTCTTGCGGACTCAGTTTATCCATGGCAAGCACCGTCGGGTCTCCCCAGACTGCCGGGTCCGATTTTCTGGCCTGAGCCTCGGGGGAGAGAAGAAAGTTAGCAAATACAAGCGCCCCTTCCTTAGCTGACGCATTAAACGGGACAGCGACAAAGTGTGAATTGCCGATCGTTCCGGCATTATGGACGTAGGTTCTGATGCTCTGAGGTAATTCACCGGTTGCGATACCGTTGCTGGCCTCAGCCGGGTTAAAGCTCAGGGCAATGAAAAGTTCGCTATCATTGAGAAGCCGTTTCATCTCAGAACCGTTGGCTGGAAAGGAGTTTCCTTTGCGCCACATATAGGGGTGAAGCTGGTCCAGGTATTCCCAGAGCGGTGCAGTCACCAGTTCAAAATCAGATTCGGATACCGGTCTGGAAAGCTGGTTACGATCTGCTGTCAACTCCATCAACGCCTGCTTGAGAAATGTTGTGCCATGGAAATTTGGCGGCAATGGGTAAGACACTCTTCCAGGGTGCTTCTTGGCAAAGGAGAGGAGCTCTTTCATATTCTCAGGATGTGTTTTTACAAGCGCCTGATCATAGAGAAATACCAGCTGGGCCATCCCCCAGGGCACCTCCATATTGTCAACCGGAACGGTAAAATCAAAGAGTGTTGATTTTTTGTTTTCAGTATCGACCAGTGCGAGATGAGGTAACAGTTGACTGTATGGTGGCTGAAGCAGATTATTCTGCTTCATTGTGTTAAAATTTTCTCCGTTAATCCACATCAGGTCAACAGAGCCACCCTGGTCTCTGCCTGCGCTTTTCTCTGCCAATATTCGACTGACCACCTCACCGATGTCGCTCACCTTGACATGTTTTACCTCTAACTGGTACCGCTTTTTTACCTGGTCGCCAGCCCAGCGGACATAATCGTTGATTGGATCGGAGCCTCCCCAGCCGTTAAAGTATACGGTCTGGCCATGGGCTTTCTGCACGATTTCATCCCAATCAGATGAATGAGCCGGATCTGCAGACAGGAGGAAGGTACAGAGAAGGAGGACAGGGAGAGAAATGATTATTTTCAGCATTGGTCGTCTCCTGGTTTTTTACACTCAGGTCATTGTTTTTTAACAGGATAAAAACTAGTAACACTTTTCATCCCTTGCTGCAATGTACCATACTATGCGAGGTTACTTGTTTGACATGATTAAACGATATGCCTATTGTCCTAGCAAGCAAGGGGACGAAAGTAATATCAGTTCAAGAGACAATGCTCCGCTCAGAGATGCGGGGTGGATCTGTAAATTATACGAGAGTGGGTGATCATGCGTTGGAAAGATGGACGTCGAAGTGCGAACGTTGATGATAGAAGGCGGGGTCGTCTGTCCGGAAAAGCCAAGGGCGGCGGAATAGGCATTATCCTTCTTGCCCTGGTTGGCATGTACTTTGGAATTGATCCGGGAATCATCCTGGAACAGGGGGCAAATTTATCCGGTACGACGGTGCAGCAATCTGAATATGTTCCAACATCAGAGGAAAATGAACTGGCAGATTTTGTCTCTGTGGTTCTGGCCGATACGGAAGATACCTGGGGAAACATCTTTTCAGGAGATGGTCGTACCTATGAGCAGCCGAAACTTGTTCTGTTCACTGGCTCTGTTGAGTCTGCATGCGGTTACGCCCAGGCGGCAATGGGCCCGTTTTATTGTCCGGCAGACAAACAGGTGTATATCGACCTCGGCTTTTACCAGGACCTGCGAAGCACAATGGGCGCCCCGGGCGATTTCGCCCAGGCGTACGTGATCGCCCATGAGGTCGGCCACCATGTGCAGAATCTGCTGGGAATCAGTGACCAGGTACATGAGATGCGCTCGCGGATTTCGCAGGGTGACTACAACCAGTTGTCGGTACGACTTGAACTCCAGGCGGATTGTTTCTCAGGAGTATGGGCGAACCGGGCTGACAGGGCCCGCCAGATTCTTGAGGGTGGAGACATAGAAGAAGCACTGAATGCGGCCAGTATGATCGGCGATGATCGTTTGCAAAAGCAGGCTCGGGGTTATGTTACTCCTGACTCTTTTACCCATGGGAGCTCCGAACAGCGAGTTCGCTGGTTTAAAAAAGGGTTGGAGACTGGAAATGTCAACACCTGTGATACCTTTGGTGCGAAATCACTCTAACTAACAATATCATTGCATCTATCTCTCAACGTTCAGGCTCAGACCACCTTGCCGCCTGACAATCTTTTTCTGTACTTTCGATTCTGGTTATTGTAATACTGTAGATCTACAGTGCCACAGTGAAGTCTTCCCATTAACATCAGACTGCGAAGAAGGAGGTGGTTATTTCCCAATAGAGCCAAATGGCGCCCACATTAAATTTGAGAATAAATTTCAAGGAGGGGGAATGCAGATAAAATATAGGCTTGTGATTTTTGCCATCGGCTTTTGCTTGTTATTGCTGCCATTTAATTTAGCAGCAATGGACAAGCAGGCTGATACCATTGACGAACTGGTAGAGATGTTTGATGAGTCAAGCTGTATGGACTGTCATGATGAGATTCATAACGAATGGGCTGGCTCATGGCATGCTCAATCGGTTGTATCTTCGCTGGGTAGTTTCCACAATTTCATTGAGATTGGGGTGAAAAAGGAGTGGGAAACCACGCTGACAAAAGGCCAGCTCATGAAATGTATGGACTGCCATGCGCCAGCGATCAATTTTGCCTCAGAAAAGCTTGCAGTCGAGATTGGTGAGAAACTTGTCACCGCCTTCAAGGAGAAGGGAACACCGGCAGGTGATGCCCTAAAGAAAGAACTCGCCAGGCTTAATGTCGGCTGTCTGTCATGTCACAATATTAAAGCAACAGAAGTTGCACGCGGATTTAACGGTCCTGCCGAAGAAGGGATGATATACGGTCCCAAGGGCGAGGATGCCGGTGATGCCCACGAAACGCTTCAGGCAATTGATATGACCCGTTCAGCGTTTTGTATGCAGTGTCACGGCGTATACAAAGCAGCCGACGGTGAAACCATTCAGTGCAACACCCTGTCCGGCAGTTATCGAAACGCCTATGTGGCAAAAGGCGGCAGTCAGACCTGTCAGGACTGTCACATGAAAAAAGGTCATCTGTTCCCGGGCGGACATGACCTTGAGACTGTCAAGGAAGGGTTGGGGTTTAGCCTACAGATTAACCCGTACAAGCACCTGCCTGGACAAATTAAAAACGTAAAGGATCCAAAGTTATGGGTGCCCAGTGCGGTGATTACCGCGTTTATCGAAAACAAGACCGGCCACCGTGTGCCGGATGGCTGACTCTGGTCCGGTAAAGTGGTCCTGGATGTGACCGCGCGAAATCTGGCAGAGACAGATCCTGAAAAACAGCTGATGTTTTCAGCACAGAAAAAATATTTCGAAATCGGCAGAGACCTTGAGGGCAGAATGAGATACGGTGCATGGCAGATTAAGGAAATCGTCGACCTGACCCTGCAGCCGATGGAAACACGAAAAGAGCAGTTCCTCGTCAACTTTGATACCGATGTGGAAGAGGTGGAGATCGAGGCAAACCTTTCCTACTTTATCAATGGTAAGAAGGGTGATGTGATCTACTCCGTTAAAGAAACATTAGTGTATGAATTAGACTAACGTTCAAGGCAGGGCCGGGAAACTCGAGTTCCGGCCCTGCCTCTCAATACCCGCACACCTGATTTTCAATAGGGTACCGTTGTACCCCAAAGCTCTTGAATCATTTTTCCTTATCTTTAAGGTGCAGGAACGTGCTCGATTTCAGTGAGGCCAGAACAAAGGATGTTTTTATGGTCTGGATGCCCGGAATACCTGATAACTTATTGTTGACGAATTCTGTGTAGGTATTCATGTCCTTGATTGCCACCTTCAGCAGAAAATCGACATCTCCGGTCAACTGAAGGCATTCAAGTACTTCTTCCAGCTCAACAAGTCGCTCCTTGACCATCTGCAGAGATGAAATCTGGTGCAGGCTGAGTTTTACGATGATGATCGCCAGCAGGTTGAAACCCGCTTTTTGACGATCGAGCAGGGCGACATACTTGGAGATAACACCCGATGACTCAAGTCGCCTGACCCTTTCAAGCATAGCCGGGGGAGATAAACCGATTTCCTTTGCAAGTTTTGTGTTGGTTATGCGTCCATCCTGCTGAAGGATGTTAAGTATCTTTATATCAGTCTGATCCAGTGACATTAGCAATTACCCAGTGTTTAACAACAAAATCCTAATTTTATTCACACTTGGGCAACTATCCCCTAATTTTATTAAATATTCAATAAGTAATGTTGTCCGCTGGTGTCGATTGTTAACCGCAGCATGAGAACGGCCAGGACCAGTATTGATGTGGTGGTTACTATTGGTTTACTTCTGGTGAGCAAGTGAATATAAAATATGTTGCAGTCAGGTGGGTCTGCTCTGCGGTTTTCATACTATTTTTTGCGTTACTGTCACTATAAACCAGCAGATGAGGGGACGGTGAATTATCCTGTTAATTTTGATGATATAACCACGATCATGGCCAATGCCCATGACGAAGGGCGTCAGTTTCTCTATGAGTATGAGGTATATTCACTTCTTTCCTGCTCGGGTGCCGAGACAGTGCCGAAGTTTATCCTGGTTCAGCGAAATGATCGAATATCCGATGATGATTTGCAACGGTTGCCTGGAGACAAAGTTGTAATCAAAATTGTCTCGCCGACGATCATGCATAAAACAGAAGTCCAGGGCGTTCAGATTGTTGAGCGTCAGCCTGACAAAATTCGCTCTGCAATCAGGCGCATGCTCTACGAGGTTCCGGAAAATTACGCTGCCTGGCTTGAGAGGAACAGGCAGGACATGATACTCCCATATAGGGGACTGGCAGCAGAGGAATTAACTGCGGCTGTTGGTAAAGATATCAAGGGTGTACTGCTGGTTCAGTACATGCCGCCTGATTCTGAGGCATTCGGTAATGAACTTATCGTCAGTCTGAGGGCGACACGTGAGTTTGGAATGGTAATCACGGCGGGACTGGGCGGGACTGATACCGAACTGTATGCCAGTCGTTTCAGAAAAGATCAGGCGGTTGTTGCCGGTTCGACGAAAATGCATGATGGTGGGTCATTTTTTGAACTGTTCAGGCGAACCATCGCCTACCGGAAACTGGCCGGTTTGACCCGGGGGCAGCGGCGAATCGTCACTGATGAGCAGCTGGTTGAATGTTTTGATTCTTTTATCAGGATGGGAAACTATTATTCGCCACCTCTTGAAAACAGTGATTTCCAGCTGGAAGAACTTGAGGTTAACCCCTTTGCATTCAGTGATTACCTGATGATCCCGCTGGATGGTCTGTGCAGCTTTTCGTCCCCATCACCCCCCAGAAAACCTCGGCCGGCAGCTCATATTGAGCAGCTGCTTCATCCGCAACGTATCGGCATTATAGGTGTTTCTTCAAGCCGAAGAAATTTTGGTCGAATTATCCTCGATAATATCCTGGCGGAAGGGTTTTCTCCTGAGTCAGTGACGATCATCCACGAACGGCAGGAAGATATTGCTGGGGTCTCCTGTATTTCTAGTCTGGAAGGGTTGCAAGAACCATTTGATCTGTTAATTGTCGCTGTTGGTGCCGTCCATGTTCCGGATCTCATTGATCAGATTATCCTTAACCAGGCTGCAGTTTCAGTAATGCTGATCTCCGGTGGTCTCGGTGAAACGGATGAGAGTAAAGAGCGTGCTGAAAGAGTCATAAACTCCATTACCCGTGGTCGTGAAAAAGGAGCGGGCTACCCTGTTGTGCTGGGCGCCAACTGCATGGGAGTCATCTCGCATCCGGGCAGCTATGATACCTGGTTTATTCCCGAGGAAAAGCTGCCAAAAGAGCGGTCCGGCGGATATCGACGCTCAGCCTTGATCAGTCAAAGCGGCGCCTTCATGCTGCATAGAAGTCACCAGTGTCCCGAATTAAAGCCTGCATATATGATCTCGATGGGGAACCAGACTGATCTTACCCTGGGCGATATGGTCAAATACTTTAAGGATTCAGACAAGGTTGATGTCATTGCCGTCTATGCAGAGGGGTTTAATGATGGTGATGGCCTGGAGTTCTGCCTGGCTGTCCGGGAAGCTGTGCTAGCCGGTAAAGAGGTTATCTTCTATAAAGCTGGGCGCACGCCTGAGGGCAAAGCCGCCACAAGTGGTCATACCGCCTCTGTTGCCGGAGACTATATGGTATGCGAGAGCTGTGTGCGGCAGGCAGGCGTAATGGTGGCCCGAACGTTTTCAGAATTTCAGGAATTGTTTTTTTTGGCCGAGACCCAAAGCAGGAAAATAATTTCGGGAAATCGACTCGCTGCCGTCAGTGGAGCAGGCTTTGAAGCGGTGGGAATGGCTGATTCTATCGATTCTGATGACTACCATATGCAGCTTGCTGGTTTCTCCGGGGTAACAAACAAAAAAATTAAAACCATTCTAACAGAAAAGGGACTTCAGTCACTGGTGACGATTGTCAATCCACTCGATATCAATCCGGCAGCCGATGATGAAACCCATGCGCTGATCGCAGAGGCCATTCTCGATGATACCGGGGTTGATGCAATTGTCATGAGCCTAGACCCGCTTTCTCCCGCCATGCGTACATTGCATGATCCTGAATCCAGCAACTATGACATGGAAGAGGAGGGGAGCATCAAGGCACGAATAATTGCCCTTGCGGAAAAGAGTGATAAGCCGATTGTAACGGTCGTGGACGGCGGTCGAATGTTTGATCCTCTGCGGGATTCTTTAATTGAAAAAGAAATCCCGGTTTTTAAGGTGTGCGATCATGCCGTAGCTGTCCTCTCCCTCTATATTCAGGGTCGCCTGATGAGCCAGTCGTTACGAAGGCAGTTGAAGAGGCAGGCAATCAATCAGCCTGGGGTGTACTGAAATAATTCGGTTCGTTTCCCGGTTTCCATTTTATATTGCAGCCCATACTCGGTTTCTGTATTCGACTGACGGGGCTTGCAGCTAGAAGCGCATTCACAGCCGAGCTGAGATCTTCACCGCTAATCGGTTCTTTATTTCCCGGTCGTGCGTTGTCAAACTGCCCCCTGTAAACCAGTTTTTTGTCCTGATTAAAGAGGAAGAAATCCGGTGTACAGGCTGCCTGGTAGATTTTTGCAATATCCTGCTTTTCATCAACGAGGTAGGGAAAGTTAAAACCAAAGCTTTCTGCAAGTGTTATCATCTTTTCCGGGCTGTCATCGGGGTAGGATGATGAGTCGTTGCTGTTTATTGCGACGACAGCGATTCGCTGTTGCTGGTAGTCGCTAATTTTATCGCTTAACCGTGCGGCAATGTGAAGCACATAGGGGCAGTGGTTACACATGAAGATAACCAGAAGACCCTTGTCTATTGATTGTTCAGCAAGGGAGTATGGCTTATTGTCAGCAGTGTTTAGTGTGAAATCGGGTGCGGTGGTGCCAAGGTCAAGCATCGTCGAGGGTGTCAGTACCATTGGTGCATCTCCTGGTTGTTAGTTAGAGTAGGTCGATTGATGGTCTCAATCTTTTCAACCTGTAAAGCCAATTCTCTTACTACGATAAGATCACAGACTTTGAATGCAAGTAGGTAACCTGCCAATTGTATGTAGCAAACTTGGTGATAGGACATCGTTTTTTAAGATCTTCCTAGCTTTTTCCGGAAGATACGACAGTCATTGATCAATTTTTGACATCCTGCCTTGGTTTAGCCGTTTAATCCATACATTTTTACGTTAACTTCATGCGTGCCCAGAAATTTTTCGCCATGCCCATCCTTGTTCGGCCTAGTCCCCCACAAATTAAGCGAACGTATCCAGTGACGGTCTTTGGAATTTAAAAATCATAAACCGGATCTTCATACTCAGGCCAACCATCATCGAAAGGAATTATCTCGACTCGCTCTATATATTCGGGTATTGCTGCTGGTGGTGCACGCTGATTCTTCTTCTCTTCGTACACTTCAGATGCATGAGGATCTTTTTGATTATCGTCTTTTTGATGTACTCTCGCCACATCAACGCCGGTATTCTTCTAGGCTTATGCTTGCTTATATCAATTTGTAATATTGGCATTGAAAGAATTGAAAAAAGTGGTTTAACTAACATGTTGCTTTGGTCTTGGGTCAGATCGTTTTTTTCTACGATTATAGGGAAACAGCAAATTTATTTAACTTCTACATTCATGGAGAGGGGTTTGGAATGATTACTATCAAAAAAGCATTGGTTTGTATTGATTTGTCAGATTATTCAAAAATGACAATGGAATACGCTTTGTCACTTACGAGCGGTAACGTTTCTGAGCTTGTCCTGTTAAATGTAATTAATAGCAGAGATATTGAAGCCGTGAGGTCTGCCAGTCATTTCTATCCAGGCGAGATTAATGTCGAACATTTTCTGAAGGAAGCCAGAGCTGAACGCCAACAGCTAGTCAATGAGATGATTAAGCAGTATTCCGTCCCGGAAACAGTTCAGGTAAATATACTAATCAGAGAAGGAAATCCTTTTAATGAAATACTCAGTACTATAAAAGAAGAAGAGACTGATCTTGTGATAATAGGCAATAAAGGGAAAAGTAATGTTGTAGGCACTCTTTTGGGCTCAATTGCGGAAAAGGTATTACGACATTCACCTGTAACAGTGATAAGTGTCAGGGACAGGACACAGTTCGGCCGGAAAAAAGGTAGATAGGAGAAAACCACGAACCTTCCAGTTGTTTTTTTTCAACCTAAGAGCATACACTGACCATCCAGGCGGCATACTCCATTCCGGCTTCTCGTAATGAATGCAGAAGGGAACTCTTAAAAGTTGTCTCAAGAGGGGCACCGCGACCCGGCCATATTCTAAACTTTAAGCGAATTATTGTTTTCCCGCTGGTCGTTGCTATCTCCTCCTCGATTCTTACAACTTACCTTATCTACTTTGCAGTTGGTACATAAACCAGAGGATTACAACCCCAAGCCCAGAAAGAAAGAGTCCTCCGGCAGCGAAGCTTGCAAAAATATCAACCAGGTACCCAACCACGAAAGGACCTAGAAATCCGCCAACCTCAGCAACGCAGAAGAACAAGCCGGTGGCCGATCCCAGGTATTTTGAGGCAACCTCTGGTGTATCCATCAGGCTCAAGACCAGAAGCGGCATGAGGCAGGGCCCGGAAATACCAAACAGCAACAACCCTGGAATTACCGGCCACTGTAGAACAACCACCCAGAATATGGATAGTCCAGCCAATAGTGCCATTAGACCAATAAGCCAGCCTCGATGGTAAGGTTGCGTGTATCTTGGAAAAATCAGGACGGCGGGGATACTGGTCAGAAATGGAAGCGCAGAAACTACTCCTGCCCTGGCTGGAGACATACCAGTATTTTCCAGGATTTTGGGAAGCCAGGCGAAATAGCCATGCATGATGGCAAAGGATAAAAGCCCCGATAACAATATCAATCGAACACGTCGAACCCTAAATAATTCCGCGAGCATTTTAAGGACATTAAAATGTTTGGTGTCGATCTCAGTATCTGCTTCTCTGGTCAATGCCCACCATAATCCGGCAAAGAAAAAGGTCATCACCCCATACCAGACAAAGGTCAGTCGCCAGCTATAGTCAGTCAAAGGCATGACGACACTGTTTGTGGCAGCAAGTGAGACCATACCGCCAACCCATGGTCCGGTAGTATAAATTCCTATGGCCGTTCCCCGCTCTTTTCCTTGAAACCAGGTGGAAATGGTTTTTGGGCAGCCGATAGAAATCATTGGACCGCCGACACCAAACAGCGCAACAAAGAATAAGAATGACAGAAAACCGCTGGAAGCAGAACGAAGCACGGCTGATAATCCGATAACCAGGGCTCCAAAAAATATGGATCGTCTTATTCCCCAGCGATCCATGATCACTCCAGCTGTAATTGCAAAAACGATATAAGTCATCTGCCAGGATCCAAGCACAAGCCCCATCTGTCCGTATGACATTTGAAGGTCACGAATAATGGGGGTCACCAGGGGAGATGGAGACCTCGTTACTACTCCAAAGCAGAAATAGAGCAGCCAGAGCAGCGCAAGAATCAACCAGCGGTACTGCTGTTGATGTGGGGGGACATCGCCTGGATTTTTTCGGGAAGGGTTGGCCTGTTGATTATTTGTTGGTGATTTACTCACGGATTAACAATCGAGTAGAGTTATGAACTGATAATTTAGTGGCTGCAAATTGTTAGAGGGCATTAGGTTTGAGATAGCAGTACTTCGTCATTCTTTTTAAAAACCATACTGGGATAATTGTTTATGAACAGACAGTATCCATTATGATGGCACATACCTCATATGGGTCCATATTAGCTGAAGGGCGGCGGTCCTCCAGGTAACCCTTGCCATTCCTTACTGTGGGTAGTGGGATCCGGATGGAAGCACCTCTATCGCTGACCCCATAACGGAATTCGTGAATAGAGCAGGTTTCATGGAGACCGGTAAGTCGCAAGTCATTATGGGCACCATAAACCGCAATATGTTTTTCGTGCATTTCACCAAGTTTTTTACAGGCAGCCTCAACCACAGCATATCCTCCATCGTCTCGCATATCTTTTGTGCTGAAGTTGGTATGTGCTCCGGCACCATTCCAGTCACCCTGCACCGGTTTAGGGTGCAATGTAGCGTTAACTCCATAATCTTCAGCAATACGATAGAGAAGCCAGCGAGCGATCCACAGTTGATCGGCAATTTCCAGTGGACCTAACGGGCCAAGCTGAAACTCCCATTGCCCAGGCATTACTTCCGCATTTATTCCAGATATGCCGAGACCCGAATGGAGACAGGCGTCCATGTGTTGTTCGACGATATCACGACCAAAGACCTCATCTGCGCCAACACCGCAATAAAAAGGTCCCTGAGGCGCAGGGTAACCCCCTTCAGGCCACCCCAGAGGGGATCGTCCCCGGAAAAAAGTATATTCTTGTTCAATCCCGAACCAGGCTTCTCGTGCTTCATGGTCCTTGGCGATCTTTGCAAGATACTTTCTTTTATTGGTCTCGTGAGCTCTGCCATCAGGGTAACACACTTCATTCATAACCAGTATATGGTCACCACCACGAATAGGGTCTGGCACAGATGCTACCGGGTGAAGCGCCCGGTCACTGTCCGGTCCCACAGCCTGAAAGGTGCTGGAACCATCAAACCCCCACCCAGGAATCTGAGTAAGTTCAGTTACTGGTCCATCAATGATTTTGGTTTTTGAACGCAACTTGGGAGTGGGATTGTTCCCGTCAATCCAGATATATTCTGCTTTGATTTTCGCCATAAGATTGTTTCCTTCCTTGAAGTCGTATGTTTGATGATAGCAACGAGCAATTAAAAGATCTCTCAGGAATGCTCCTGCCCCTTGTCAATCTCAATAATAACTCGATCCATCCCAGCAATGGGTGCATAACTTTTCCTTTGGAAGCCCAATGGCTTCAACGAGGTCATCTAAACGCTGATATTTCAAGGTAGTGAGTTTCAGACGTTCTCTAATTTTGTCAATCATCATGAGATTTTTTTCCGAGCCGCAACGGGCGAATTCGGGAAGAGAGTCTTCGCTGTCTCCTTCAGCATCGTAGATAACCTTCCGACCTGCAAGATCAAGTGTGGATCGGGATGTTGAAAAATTCAGGAACTCACAGGGGTAAACAAGTGTTGGGCATGCCGGACGCATATGAACTGCTTTGGCACCGTATTCAAATAGAATTTCAATATTATCCTTTAACTGGGTGCCGCGGACGATTGAATCCTCACAGAAAAGCATACGCTGTCCAGTGATCAGCTTTTTGATCGGAATAAGTTTCATCTTTGCCACCAGGTCCCGGACATTTTGATTTTGGGGCATAAAACTGCGAGGCCAGGTTGGAGTGTACTTAACAAAGGGACGACGATATGGCAGGCAACGGGCATTAGCGTACCCAATAGCATGGCCAATACCAGAATCCGGAATCCCTCCGACATAGTCTACGGTAACAGTATCATTTTTAGCCAGGGCTGCACCGCAACGGTTACGGACATCCTCAGTATTAATACCTTCATATTCAGTGGCCGGGTAACCGTAATAAACCCAAAGAAATGAGCAAACCTGCATCTTATCACCAGCGGCGATTTTCTGCTCATACCCCTCAGGGGTGATTAAGCCGATTTCACCGGGGCCGAGAAAACGAATTACTTCATATCCCAGGTTTGGAAATGAGCACGATTCCGATGCAGCTGCCAACGCACCGTCCTTCTCCGCAATGCAGATAGGAGTTCTACCAAGCTTATCCCTGGCAGCAAAGATACCTTCATCTGTTAAAAGCAGCATGGAGCAAGAACCTTTGATCAGAGCCTGGGCTTTCTGGATACCCTCTTCGAAGGATCCTCCCTGGCAAATCAGCATGGCAACCACTTCAGTGGGATTGGCAACGCCACCAGTAGATTCTGAGAAAAAACCTTTTTGATTGTTTGCGGAGGTGACCAGTTCGTCAATGTTATTTATTTTACCGACTGTTACAATGGCAAAGGTCCCCAGATGGGAACCGATGATGAGGGGTTGCGAATCACAATCGCTGATAACTCCAATACCGGAATTACCATCAAGTTTTGGCAGATCTGCTTCAAATTTTGTTCTAAAATAGCTGCTTTCAAGGCTGTGAATGGACCGTCGAACGCCATCCTTCCCTAACACCGCCATGCCACCGCGTTTGGTACCTAAATGGGAATGATAGTCGGTGCCGTAAAAAATGTCTTCTACACACCTTTGTTTTGAAACCACACCAAAAAAACCGCCCATGTGTCTCTCCTCATTGTCTATGTTAAATATTAAGACCTACCGCCCCGATATCGGGCAGTATTTCACCGGTGGTAAGTATTTACTTTCTAAATGAGATCTAGGAATTACATGCTCTAAGTCGTTTAAAGCTGCCTAAAGGTCAGAGTCCTTTCATCGTACCCAGTTTTGGAAACTCGGGCAAGTTTTTCAGGATCAGTTTTTCAGGATCAGGTCAGGCGTGAAACTATATGAGAAGGGAACGCTGATGTGTGGATGCTGGAATAGTTACCTAAGAAGCATGTTTTAGCAAAAGGACGCTGTCTGCATCTGAACCAGTGGCCACTATTTTCCTGTCTGATTCAATAACTAGCTTCATAAAAATTATCCTGTGGCAGTAGTAATTATTGAGCAACATGGGAAATCTTGACCTTGTTTTTGATATGATTGAATCGAAAATCGTTAATGTCGTGACTCTTCAGCTGGCCTGAAGTGTCACGCTCTTTGAATGTCCCTCTCTTTGTGTTAATTAATGTTTCATTGCTACGGGAAGACCAAAAGGGTGTTCAGCTTCAGCGCCTTTTGATTCCCATCTTATTAATCCGTGCAGTAAGTGTGGTTGGCGGTATTCCAAGCAGACAGGCTGCTCCTTTTGAGCCGTAGATCCTGCCTTCACTCTGATTCAGCGCGGCTTCAATATTTTGCCGCTCCAACGCACGTATTTCCGTTTCTGTGAGGATATGGTTCTGGCCTTCCTTGGCTATAGCCGGTTGCAGAAGCTGGTGTTCGTCGCTGCCAGTATCAAGGTCCAACCGCAATCGATTTCCCTTGCTGACGATGACGGCCCGTTCGATAACATTCTGCAGCTCCCGCACGTTGCCAGGCCAATCGTAATTCTGCAATTGCAAAAGATCGGCCTGGGTCAAGCCGATGACCGGGCGGACGAATTTTTGGGTTGCCCGCTGGAGGAATAACGATGCCAAAGGCAGAAGATCCTCTTTACGCCACCTCAGAGGAGCGACCTCGACCGGGAAGACGTTAAGACGGTAATAAAGGTCGCTGCGGAACCTGCCGGAGGCGGCCTCTTCTTTTAGATCGCGGTTGCTTGCGGCAATGACTCGGACATTGACGTGCCGGGTGCGTTCCTCACCAACACGCTCAAATTCGCCCTCCTGCAAAGCACGCAACAATTTACCCTGTAATTCCAAGGGGATTTCTCCAACCTCGTCTAAAAAAAGAGTTCCTCCGTCAGCCGCCTCAAAGCGACCAGCGCGGTCTTTTATGGCGCCAGTAAAGGACCCTTTAACATGACCAAAAAATTCACTCTCAAAGAGATCTTGAGGGATGGACGCGCAATTGACTTTAATCATCGGCCGCTCATGCCGGTTGCTACGTTTGTGGATTTCGCGTGCCACCAGCTCCTTGCCAGTCCCAGACTCTCCTTGGATCAGGACGTTGGCGTCGGTTGGCGCAACAAGATCGATCTGCCGGACGACGTTTTGTAGTGCCGCACTCTGGCCGACAAGCTCTCCCATGCCGCCAATTTCAATGATTTCCTGGCGTAGAAAATCGCTTTCAAGTTCCAGCTGTTTGTGGAGGCGCGCGATTTCTTCAAAGGCGCGGGCATTGACGATGCTCATGGCGACATGGTCGGCAACCATTCGCAGCCATTCGACGTCTTCCGAGGCCGATAGTTGTCTGGTAAACCGCACCAATACTCCCAGTTTTTCTCCCCGACAGACCAAGGGTTGGCCGATAAAACCCTTAATTTTTTCTCGCTGAGCCCATTCGGGGCGGGCAATCCAGGCGTGATCTTCCTCAATGTCGAGAACTTCGATCGGTTGGCCTGTGGCTGCTATCTTTCCTACTTTGCGGACACCTACCGGGAAGCGGCTAAATGTGCCGTCTAAGCGCGACCAATCCTCTCCGGGGGAATTGATGGGATTGCCGGCGCTGGCAACAAGATGCAGGCAGTTGTCCTCTCTAGGGCACCCCTTACTTGATGGACAGACGGCACAGATGTCTGCAGGCTTTAACAGCCAAATTCGGACCAGTGCGGTGTGAGGACGGGCCGCCAATCGCCTTACAATAAGACCTAATACCCCGGTTAGAGAACGCTCCAATGGCATGTCGAGCAGCAGACTCTTGTAGTCCTCGATATCGTTCTGCAGGCCTGGCGAAATAAGCATGACTATAGAGTAACAATATTTCGTTGCATAGCAACTAAAATTGGTTAATTAACCAAATTTCGTGGTTGGCTCCTCTGCCTACAATATACAATAATTCTATTAATTATATGTACTTGAAGTGGAATTACAGATTGGCACAATTATTGATTTACAGTCAATGTAAGCAGAGAAAAAACAAAAAATAAAGGTAAGGAACCATGGAACGGATCAATTCGATCAATACACAGGAAATGACAGGAATAACCAAAGTCCTTCTCGATGACGTCCAGAAAAAACTTGGGATGACTCCAGGCATGATGCGCAGCATGGCCCAATGGTCTGCGGGCTTGAAGGGGGATCTCAAATTTAACGGTGCGCTGGCTGCTGGCGCACTTTCGGCAAAACTTCGAGATCAGATAGCCATCGTGGTCGGTGAATGCAATGGTTGCATACCGAGCCTTTGAACTGGAAAGCTCAGAGATATGGATGGCCTTCCAATTATTAAACAGGAGAACAGCATGAGAATTTATCAATCACAATCAACAAGCCGTCAGTTAATAACGGCTGCCCTAATTACCACCCTGTTCATGAGTTTGCTGGTTACTGTATTGAGCCAAAAAGTCACAGCGGCTGACCTCACGTCACAGGTTGCGGTGACGCAGACGCTGCATAAAACGATCACTATCGATGAGGTGGAGATCTTCTACCGTGAGGCCGGCCCTGTTGATGCACCGACCATCCTGCTGCTGCACGGATTTCCAACATCGTCGCACATGTTTCGCAATCTTATTCCGGCATTGGCAGACCGGTATCACGTATTGGCGCCGGATTATCCCGGATTCGGCAATAGTGCCCAGCCAGAGATGGAGGAGTTCAGTTACACCTTTGACAATTTGGCGAAAGTTATGGAGCGCTTTACAGAGGAGCTCGGGATAACAAAATACAGCCTGTACTTGATGGATTACGGTGCTCCGATTGGTTTCCGTCTGGCCGAAAAACATCCCGAACGGATTGACTCACTCATCGTGCAGAACGGCAATGCCTATGAAGAAGGATTGCGTGAGTTCTGGGATCCGATCCGTGTGTACTGGAAAGACCGCAGCGCCGTAAACGCCGAGCCACTGGCAGGCTTCATCTCTCCGGACGGTGTGAAATGGCAGTACACCCACGGTGTGCGCAACGTCGAGACGATAAGCCCGGATAACTGGAATACCGACCTGCGTCACCTTACCCGTGAAGGAAATCCCGCCATCCAACTGGCCCTGTTCTACGATTACCAGAACAATGTGCCCTACTACCCAAAGTGGCAGGCTTACTTCCGCAAGCACCAGCCCCCGACCCTCATCGTCTGGGGTAAAAATGACCACATCTTTCCTGCCGAAGGCGCATATCCCTATAAGAAGGATTTGCAGAACCTCGAGTTCCACTTGCTCGACACCGGCCACTTTGCCCTCGAAGAAGATGGGCAACTCATTGCCGCCGCCATACGGAGTTTTTTAAGTAAACAGGTTGCCAAGACAGCGCAAAAATAACTGGTTCAGTATTTTTAAAGACACAACCTTTGGTTTGATACCCTGCAAAATAATAGGAGCAAAATTATGAAAGAACAGTTTAAGCAAATCAGTGGTTTCGCAATTCTTGCCACAATGATCCTTATAGTATCGGGAGCATCAGTCGCGACCGCCGGACTGCCCGATTCGGGTATGCAAATTAGTCCAGCAAATACGGCGCTTGTCGTAACCGATCCGCAAAATGACTTCTTAAGCCCCAACGGTGTTACCTGGGGTGTTGTTGGCAAAAATGTCACAGCTAACAATACAGTAGAAAATATCGAGACACTCTTCAAAAGTGCAAAAGCCAACGGTATTCCAGTGTTTATTTCACCTCATTATTACTACCCCCATGACCATGGCTGGAAATTTGAGGGGGCACTTGAGAAATTGATGCACAGCATCGGTATGTTTGATCGCAAAGATGCCCTTAGTCTTGAAGGGAAATATCGATGTTGAATTTTCACATTCAAAGGAGTGAATCATGGGAATCTTTCAGATTGCTTTGATCATGGCTACATTTCTGTGTTCCCTGGTGGCAGGCTTCCTGTTTGCTTTTGCCACAGTGGCGATGCCAGGTATAAGAAGCTTAAATGATCGGGAGTTTATCCGAGTTTTTCAGGGGATGGATCGCATTATCCAGAATAATCAGCCGATTTTTATGTTGGTCTGGGTCGGTTCAGTTGTGGCTTTGCTGACTTCGGCTGTGCTTAGCATCGGACGATTGGATGGAGCTGGGTTTGTGCTCATAATCTTCGCCGCACTCGCCTATTTTTTCGGCGTACAATTGCCGACCTTCACTATTAACATACCTCTGAATAACAAACTGCAAACGCTTGATGTCAATGTCATGAATGAAACAGCGCAGAAAGAAGCTCGTAGAGAATTCGAACCACGTTGGAACCTATGGAACTCGATAAGGGCGGCTTTTGCGAGCCTGACATCTGCCCTGTTAATAATTCTAATATTTAGACTTTGAAGAGCGCGGTTGTGGATAGAAGTTACCCCAACTATGCGCTACATGGAACATGGGTGTATTCACCCTTATCATTATCAAAAGGAGGTAGCGACATATGATCTGTGTCACTGGAGCAGGTGGAACCGTCAGTAGCGAACTCATCAAAGAGCTTGAATCAGCAAAGGTGCCGTTTCGCGCGGCCTACTTTTCGAAAAACAAGGCTGAAGTCGCACGGAAGAAAAGGATCGACACCGTCATCATGGACTACAACCGCCCGGAGATGCTTTGCGCGGCGTTTGAGGGATGTGACAAATTGTTTCTCCTCGGGCCAAACGCGCTGAACCAGACGCAGCTCGAAATCAACGCTGTCGAAGCGGCGAAGGCGGTTGGCGTGCGGCACATCGTGAAGCAGTCCGTTATGGGAGCCGATGAAGAGGCATTCAGCCTTGCCCTGGTTCATCGGCCCGTCGAGAAGGCGATTATATCGAGCGGCATGGCATGGACGTTTCTCCGCCCGAACAGTTTTATGCAGAACGTCGTAACGTTCATGGGTGAGACAATCAAAGCTGAATCAGCGTTTTACAGCGCCAGCGGCGAGGCGAAGATCAGCCATGTGGATGTCCGTGACATAGCCGCAGTGGCCATGAAAGCGCTGACCGAACCTACCCACGCGGGAAAGGCTTACACGCTGACCGGACCCGAGGCGCTGACCTATGACGAGTTCGCGAACGAGCTGTCGAAAGTGCTTGGGCGCCCGATCCATCACATCAACCTCTCCCCCTCGGACTTGAAGCACGCTATGCTTGCAGAAGGAATGTCCGAGGCGATCGTGGA
>RCNC010000374.1_pt1 | contig 30132 bp, 29 predicted proteins | sample 2041301 | NCBI WGS metagenome assembly RCNC01 (sample SAMN09708231, study PRJNA481090) | Marine sediment metagenome, whole genome shotgun sequencing project. | biome: marine sediment; feature: ocean; material: sediment; isolation source: Sewage treatment plant 13A marine sediment (STP13A) ... | reverse complement strand
CAATTTTTGAATTATTATACGGAAAATTTGTATTCTTCCTCTTATAAGTTATTCGTTAGATGCCAAAAAAATCAAAACTATTGGAACAGGTGTGCCATGTTATTCGAACGAAGCATTGCAGATATAACAGAGAAAAGAGTTATATGGATTTAATTAGTGAGAACTGGAAAAATGATGAATACCGTTCTGTTGATAATGGGTGGGGTATTATCAAAAATAAAACAATGGAACGAAGACACTTGGATTCCCTTGGACTTAGTGGATTTACTGGCACTCATGGATATCGTTAAGATAGGGGATATTTGTGCTGGCTCCCTCCTGGCCGGGATTCCAGTAAGTTTAACTATCTCCTTAGTTTCTTATTTGCTCTTCTTGTGTGGCTTGTATATGTAATGGTGATAGCCTTGGATCCCAAATATAATGACAAGTTTTTCTCAGTTTTGGGAATAACGAAAAAGTCAAGTTATTTATTTTTAGACTTCATCATGCCAGGTAATTCATAAATAAATCGGAGTAGCATCTCGGTGAAAATTAGTATTGTCTTTGCATCATCTTGCTTTTTGAGTTCTATTTTATGATTTGCTTCATTGCCTAATTTTCTAATGGAATCAACCCATTCTTTGCCATTTGGTGGTATATAATTATTGTCGTTTAAAAAGTTGACATATTGCGCAAAAGAGAGGCCTTCTTTAGCTTTTTCTGCAACAGATATACTCATTAATAATTTTCTGCAGCACATAACTGCAGATGTAAAAGCATTTATTGAATAACAAGAATTAGCCTCTTCAAAAAGTTCTCGAATATCTTCATCAGGAATATGTTCAATATTTCCTACAAATTTTGCCCCGGGAATTTGAGACTTTGACTCATCAAAATATGTAGGTTTGTCGCAATGGTGGCAAATATAAATTTCACCTTTTCTAATAATGTTTCTTTGAACAACAAAGTTACTTGAATATCCTTTTTCAGATGCAACTGGATTACCACAATAGCCACATGTATAACTTATTGAATTTAGATTTTGAATATTATTCCAATTCATAATATGATCCTAATCATTTATTTATATTGGAGTAAATTTACAATTTTTATAATGATGTTCTAAGAAATGTTAGTAACTTATAGAAGAGGTTTCTTGATTAAATAGCGCACCGCTGAGCGCAGCCAGAAAAAGAAAAGCCCCTGAAGTATTACTAAATCAGGGGCTTACTAAGTTTTGAAGCGGTCACGACGAGACTCGAACTCGCGACCTCCGGCGTGACAGGCCGGCATTCTAACCAACTGAACTACATGACCTCAAAATTGGTTCTGCAAAAGTAATCGAATTTTTAGATTTCCAAAAATCTAATCAATTTTTTTTACTGATTTTTTATAACTCGAAAATACTAAAATTTACGCTTCCATATTTTCGGTGCTTCAGGAACTTTGGATGCAAGGAAAAATCATGCTTGCCCGAATGCTCCAAAATGAACCATCCGTTTTCATTAAGCAATTCATATTCAAATATTAGATCTGGAATCTCCTCTAATCCATATGGAGGATCTGCAAAAATAATATCGAATTGTTTGTAGGAGTTTCTGATATATCTAAAGGAATCATCAAGCAAAACCTCTGAATCAGGATAGTTTAATTCTGTTATTAATTTCTGAATAAATCCAACATGCAGGCGGTTATTGTCCACCATCAGAACTGATTTTGAACCTCTGGAGCCAAATTCCAATCCAATGCTACCAGTACCGGCAAACAGGTCAAGGACGGAAAGATCTTCAAGATTATAATTGTTTTCCAGGATATTAAATAGGCCTTCTCGCGCGAAATCCGTTGTTGGACGGGCATTTAATTTTTTAGGCGGAATAATTTTTCGACCTCTGTTTTTTCCACTAATTATGCGCAAGGAAAAAGATTTAAAAGGTTGGTAAATGTATGATCAGGAACTTTAGTGAAAGTATAACTATACTTAAAAAAAGGGTCAAGCCCGGCAAAATCTATTTTTTTGACGTATCGCCTTAGATTTTCGTAAAAACTTGATTGCCGAGTAACTTTTCCTGATAGGACCAGGCTGGTAGAGTCAGCAGGCAGCTTTAATTGATCAAAGGCATATAATATATAATACAAGAGGTCATTTACGTGCCTGTAAGAATAGCAATTGTATAACTTAAGTTTCTGATTTTCAATAATTGCCATATCGAAAAATTTCCCATAAAGGTGTATAAAAGCCTGTGTATTGTTGGGGCTATTTTTTGTCTTTGATAGAATATTATTAATAAAGGGAACTGATTGATGGAAAATTTTTAGGTTCTTATATTGCCCGGTTAATATTTCAATTATATCCTTTTGTGCTGGAAACAAAGTCCATGAATCAGTTCTTTCAATTTTAGAACAATAGATTTCATCTGTCTCTGGCAGATCCAGGTTGAAATCAAAATAGTCTTTTAGATTCTCTTTTTTAAATAATGGATCTGGAACAATAGTAGAGTTACAACTTACAAATACAAGGGCAACACTTTTGTAGTTTCGATTTAGAAATTCATCATTATTCAAAATAGTTCTTATCCAATCTGCGTTTATTGCCTCCGAGCCATTGGATAGATTTGGATAGTTTTTAAGAGCAATATACTTATTGCTGGTGGGGTTTAATATGGAAAAAGAAAATCCATCCAGACCAACCTGAATGGATAAATGATAGTTGGATGTTGAATTTAAATCAAGGGTTTCATCCAAAAATTCAAATTCAACAATACCTTTAGTATTATTCCCAGTTTCCTGCATTGTTGGTAGATGCTTCCAAAGATCCTACTTTAAGGCCCGGGAAGCCAACAATTTTTTCCCTGTCAGCATTATAGTTAATTACTAATTGTCTATCCATGCCGTGCAATAGAACATTGTTAAGAACATGTGCTTCAAATACTTTCACCTTAACTTTTGAAGCTGTTTCCAATTCAGCAGCGCCCAGGAAGAACTGTTCATTACCGGCATAGGGAACATATCTGAGTGAATCAATTTTGTAGTTTGGAGGAAATATAGAGTCAAGAACATTTACATAACTGGTGTCACGAATAATAATTCCCATCTCAATCGCTTTTTTCTCTGTCACGCCCAGGTCATATAAACTATCGGGAATACTTCCAATAGCCCTGATTATAGACAAAGAATCAAATTTCACAAAGCGAATCAGTGTATCAAAGCTTCCGGTATAATCATTATACTTTTCTTTATAAAATACTTCAGCGGTTCGTATATCCTTAAGCTTTTGAATGGTGGCGTCTTCTCTTTTATAAACTTCTCTGTTGAAACGAATAGGTTCCTGAATACTTTCAAAAAGTAAATAGCCAAGAAGTAAAACAGCAATTGCAAGAATACTTTGAATAACAGTTCTCATTTCAGTAGTTTTGGATTATGTTTGTTTGCAAAATTAAAATAAAAAATTAAAAATTGATTCTTAAATCAGGAATCTTACTAATAAATGTTAAAAAATCATATCGAAAAATATTTAAGAGAGTATTTTGAGCATGACCCAACTCAGGGACAGGATCATTTGTTAAAGTATCTTCCTGATTTTTTACTTCGTCCTGATAAGGATGAAATTCTATTGTTAAAAGGCTATGCCGGAACTGGTAAAACCTCAGCAATGAAGGCAGTTGTGCGCACTTTGTCCGAGTTTAAATTAAAATCGGTTTTGCTGGCCCCAACAGGTAGGGCTGCAAAGGTATTGTCGAATTTAACGGGGAAGCAGGCTTATACTATTCACAAAAATATTTACAGGCAAAAGTCTGCAAGAGATGGCTTTGGAACTTTTGTTTTAGATAGAAATCTCCATACTGACACCTTTTTTATTGTTGATGAGGCATCAATGATCTCAAATACCTCTTTAGACTCATCAATTTTTGGATCAGGAAAATTATTAGAGGACCTATTGTATTTTGTTTATGAGGGAAATCGATGTAAGTTGATTTTGATTGGCGATACTGCCCAATTGCCCCCAATAGGAAAAGAGTTGAGTCCTGCCCTGGAAAGAAAAGAACTGGAATATCATAACTATGATGTTCAGGAATTTTTCTTCAATGAAGTAGTAAGGCAATCCTCCGACTCGGGTATACTATGGAATGCCACCCTGATTCGATCTGAAATTGAGAATAATTCAGCCAAAATCCCAAAACTTAAACTGTCTGATTTTTCCGATATAAACTATATAACTGGTACAGATTTTCTTGAAACATTGAGTAGTAGTTACGATAAATTTGGCCTTGAAGAATCAGTAGTTGTGGTGAGGTCTAATAAGCAGGCAAACCGTTATAATTCAGGTATTCGAAACCAAATTTTATGGAGAGAGGAGGAAATTTCGGTGGGTGATTTAATGATGGTGGTGAAGAATAATTACTTCTGGATGGCTGATAATGAATTGATTGACTTTATTGCCAATGGTGATATATTTGAGATTCTAAAAATTCATACTTATACTGAAAGATACGGTTTACGTTTCGCTGATATTCGTATGAGATTGCTTGATTACGGTGATACAGAGCTGGATGTTAAGATAATGCTCGATACTTTGACAATGGAATCTGCTTCAATGCCTTCAGAGAAAAACAAAGAATTATACTTCTCAGTGGCTGAAGATTACAGTGATTTAAAAAACAAAAAGAAAAAGTTTGAAGCTATTAGAAAGGATGAGTATTTCAACGCTCTCCAGGTGAAATTTTCATACGCCATTACCTGCCATAAAGCTCAGGGAGGACAATGGAAAAATGTGTTTATTGATCCCGGATATTTTATTCAGGAGATGATGAATAGTGAATACCTTAGATGGCTTTATACAGCTTTTACCCGTGCTACTGCAAATCTGTACCTGGTAAATTTTAATAAATTGTTCTTAGATGAAGATGAAATAAATCAAATGTGATTTATTTCGCAGTATTATTTAATAGACTACTTATTTGAATTTGCTATCGATTCTTTTTCAGTACATGTATCGTATTCCATTTGAATAGTTACATGATGAATCTGAAACTGATCCTTTAATATTTTTTCAATCTTCATTCTAATCTGGTCCGATTCTTTAATTCTTAAATTTGCACAAAGATCGACATGGCATTCAAAATGGACTTCAGTATCAGTAAGTTTCCATGCATGAATATGGTGAATGTTTGAAACATCCGGAAGTTGTTCAATTTTCTTTCGAATTAGCTCAATATTTAATTCTTTTGGGCTTGAAGCCATCAGGATATCAATAGTTTCTTTTAATACACCGTAGGTTTCCTTAATAATAAATAAACCAATAAGTACGGTTAAAAGAGGGTCAATCCAATATATTTTAAAATAATGTATCAGAATGGCACCTAAAACCACAGCCACTGATGATAAAGTATCACCAAATAAATGAAGATAGGCTGCTCTAATATTCAGATTATGTTTCGAATCTTTTCTTAAGAGAAATACTGAAATGAGGTTGGCCAACAAACCAATGGTGGCAACCACAAACATAATACCCTCTTTGATTGGCTTTGGATCACGAAATCTCTCATATGCCTTCCAAAAAAGAAAAATGGAGATTGCAATCAGCACTGTAGCATTGAAGAGTGCTGCCAGAATTTCGATTCTCTTGTAACCAAATGTTTTTGATTCGGAAGGAGACCGTTTACCAATACGAAGTGCAAAATAGGAGAGTATAAGTGCCAGCGTATCACTTAAATTATGAGCGGCATCTGAGATAAGTGCAAGGCTGTTTGAGAATATACCACCAACAAACTCAGCAATTGTGATAACTAAATTTAAAACTACACTAATTAAAATGTTTTTTTGATTTGGCTCTTTTACTATATGATGATGGTGGTGATGACCCATGTAATAGAATTTCCGCTAAAGGAACTAAAATTTGTTTACTCTGATTCCCATTTTTTTAATAATTCCCTGGAAGATCTGAGGTAGTATGTATTATCTTCCGGATTTTTTCCTTTCAATAAAGCCAAAACCTCATCTTCGAATACTTCAGGGCCGATATCAAGGCAGTCGATAACATTGAGGGCATATACCCGAATAAGTTCATTCTCACTATCTAGTTCTTCTTTGAGAATTTCAATACTCAAATCTTTGTATTCCGTATCGTAGAGGCCCTCTGCTGCAATAATCCGGATGTTTCCAGATTCATCTTTCAGAGCCGTTTTTAAGACAGGTATTACCTGATTCGTTTTTTCCTTTAAAAGCAGCAGTCCTGTGGCAGCCCAATACCGTACTGCACTGTCGGGGCTTTTTAGGTATTCTTCCAATGCAGGTAGGTTTTCAAGATTGCACTCTAAAGCCAGGTTAGAAATTTCAATAAGCAATTGAATAGGATAATCTTCCGTTCGCACATATGAATATCCTGTTGACCCAGAAAAACGAGTTGACCATTCAGCTTCCGGTAAAAATCCGCTATCAAAAGTTTTTAGTAGGATGGAATCACTGGCGGCTCTGAATTTTCGAAGTGTTTTTTCATACGCAGGATCTGATGCCAGATTGTTTACTTCCCATGGATCAGTATCTACTTCATACAATTCTTCAATAGGTTTCTTTTCCCAGAATTTGCTTTGAATCTTATCGCATTCGCCCTTCAGGTAAGCTTGTTCCCAGGAAGGAACAGATGGTGCCCTCCATAGGTATTCAAGATGTTGACCATAAATTCGATAAGGCATATAATTTCTAATGTATCGATATTGCTTGTCGCGAATTGCCCTTGACATATCATACCGTTCATCCATTCTACCCCGATACATAAATACATAGCTGGGGTCTTCTGTTTTCTGTTTTCCCAGAAAAGCTCTTCCCTGCATGTGATCAGGGGTTTTTGAGCCTGTAAGACTTAGCATTGTTGGTGCAAAATCAACAAAATTTACCAGCCTATCAGTTTCGGTATTTGGTTTACCTGAGGCAAGATGTTTGTATTTCTTAGGAAAATGGATTATCAAGGGTACCCTGGTTCCCGTTTCGTAAACATATCTCTTGCTACGAGCTAGCACACCTCCATGATCTCCATAATACATTACGATAGTATTCTCAGCAAGTCCTTCATCTTCAAGCTTTTTGAGGAACTCGCCAATTTGCTTGTCGAGCTCGGTAATTTTGTCGTAATACTGAGCCCAATCGTACCTTATTTCTGGTGTATCAGGGTGGTATGGAGGTAAGGTAACTTCTTCAGGATTATGAGTAAGGCTATCAAGTTTCTTATGCAGGGAGCTTTCATGGCTGACACCAAAGTTTTGTACATGGAAAAATGGTTGCCCTTCATTACGGTTCAAGTAACTGGCTTTATTACTTGATTCATCCCAAACTTCCTCGGGTTTTATAGTATTGTAATCTTCTTTAGCATTATTTGTGCAGTAATATCCTTTTTCTCTAAGATATTGAGGAAAGAACTTTATATCATCAGGAATTGGATATCGGCTTCGCATATGTTGCGTCCCTGCACTGCTTGCATAACAACCGGTTATTAATGTAAATCGGGCAGGAGCACAAACCGGAGTATTTGCAAAAGCATTAGTATAAATTACCCCTTTTGATGCAAGCGCATCTAAATTTGGGGTGTCAGCAAAATCATCTCCATAACAACCCAGGTAAGGACTATTGTCTTCACTTACCAGCCAAAGAATGTTTGGCAGTTCTTTATTTCCATGATGATTAGAACAAGCATAGGTTAAGAAAAATACTACTAGCAGAACAGTGTAATGAAAAATAGTTTTTGTTGTTCTGTAGATGTTTTTATTGATCATGGAGTTAGTTTTTTAAAGTAATTATTCCCCAATAATTTTCACCAGTACTCTTTTTCTTCTTTTCCCGTCAAACTCACCATAAAAAATCTGTTCCCAGGGGCCAAAGTCAAGCTGGCCATCTGTAATTGCTACAACTACCTCACGACCCATTATTTGTCTTTTCATGTGAGCATCTGCATTGTCTTCAAAGCCATTGTGTTTGTATTGGGAATGTGGTTTTTCCGGAGCTAATTTTTCCAACCAGACCTCATAATCATGATGCAATCCTGATTCATCATCATTAATAAATACACTGGCAGTAATATGCATTGCATTGCATAGTAGAAGTCCTTCCTGAATACCACTTTCCGCCAGGCAACTATTAATTTCAGGAGTAATATTTATTAACTCCCTTCGCTTATGCGTTGAGAACCAAAGTTCCTTTTTATAGCTTTTCATTTTAATTTAAGTATTTGGAATTAAATCCCCAGGTCAGCCTTAATACCATTAATTTTTTTATCTAATAATTCACCCACTTTGTGGAACTCCTTTTTCGATGAAAGTGGACTATTGACACTAAAATAGAATTTTATTTTAGGTTCTGTTCCTGAAGGTCTGACAGAAATCTTTGATCCATCAATAAGGATAAACTGAAGTACATTTGATTTAGGCAATTGTATCTCCTTTTCGGTATTGTTTATTTTATCGTATGTTTTTTGTATTAAATAATCATGTATAAATATTACGCTTGTTCCATTTAGTTGGGTTGGTGGATTGGAACGTAAAACCTCCATCATTTTTTGAATTTCTTCTGCTCCTGATTTTCCTTTTTTAACTACATTGGTTAAAGTTTCCTTATAGTATTTGTACTCAACATAAATGTCAATGAGTTGTTCATATAGGCTTTTCCCCTTTGAACGGGCCCAGGCAGCAGCTTCTGCGATCAATGCACAGGACATAACAGCATCTTTGTCGCGTACAAATTCTCCTGCAAGGTATCCATAGCTTTCTTCCCCTCCACCAATAAAGACTCTTTCTCCTTCATTTTGCCTGATTAATTCAGCAATGTATTTGAAACCAGTGAGTACATCATAACAATCGACATTATAATTGCGAGCTATATCAGCAATAAGGTCTGTCGTAACAATTGTTTTACAGATATATTCTTTTCCTGTTAGTAATCCTTTTTCCGCCCAAAGGCTCAGGAGATAATGGATAAGAAGTGATCCAGTCTGGTTGCCATTTAGAAGGATAAATTCACCTTCCGCATTTTTTACTGCAATACCTACGCGGTCTGCATCTGGGTCAGTAGCCATAATTAAGTCAGCATCGGTTTCCCTGGCTTTGTCCAGTGCCATTTTCAGGGCATCTGATTCTTCCGGATTAGGAGAAATAACAGTGGGGAAATTTCCATCTGTAATATCCTGTTCAGGAACCTGTATTATATTTTTAAAACCGAACTTTCTTAGGACTTGTGGCACAAGTTTAACACCAGTTCCGTGAATTGGAGTATATACAATTTTTAGATCTGCATTTTGAGCAATTACTTCAGGAGAAAGCGACAATTGCTTTATGCGATCAAGATAAATCTCATCAAATTCTTCACCTATAATTTCTATATTACTTTCTGGTCCATTATATTTAATCTCATCGATAGAGGATATCTTGTTTACTTCATCTATAATATTTGTGTCGTGTGGGCTGATGATTTGTCCACCATCGTCCCAGTAGGCTTTGAATCCATTATATTCCTTAGGATTATGGGAAGCTGTAACCACCACTCCGCCCTGGCATCCAAAATAACGAATAGCAAATGATAGCTCAGGTGTTGGGCGAAGAGATTCGAATAGATAAACCTTAAACCCGTTGCCTGAAAAAATACCAGCCACTGTTTCAGAAAAAAGGCGGCTATTATTGCGAGAATCATGAGCGATACTGACTTTAATTATTTTCTTATTGGAAAATTGCTTTTTCAGATAGTTTGAATATCCCTGTGTTGCCATTCCAACTGTATAAATGTTCATCCGGTTGGTCCCTGGGCCCATAATACCCCGTAGACCTCCGGTGCCAAATTCAAGATTCTTATAAAAAGCTTCAATCAAGGCCTCTTCATCTGTATTCAGCATTCTTTGAATCTCATTCTTAGTTTCTTCGTCATAATTCCCTGTAAGCCATTGGTTGGCTTTTTCTTTAACTTCCTGTATTAGTTGCTGATTTTGCATAGTGGTTTATAAAATTTTAATTAAAAAATCTCTTAGGATATAAAAATAGCAAAAATTTGTATTGTAATGGGAAGATATTGGCTGGATAAAGAGGGAAATTATGATGATACCCTTAATTCTTCAAGGCATTCTGAAAGACCTACCTTCCAATCAGGAATTTCCAGATTATATAGTGATTTGATTTTTTCCAGAGATAGAACGCTATAAGCAGGTCGTTTAGCTGGTAGGGGATATTCAGATGATTTAATCGGCTTGACTAAACAAGCAAGGTTGGATTCTTTTATAATTTCCAGTGCAAAATCATACCATGAGCAAAATCCGGAATTTGTAAAATGGTAGATTCCGGGAATGAATGAAGTTTGTTTACTAACATCTAAATCTATAATTTTCAAAATAGCTTCAGCCAGATGTTTTGAATAAGTCGGAGAACCTATCTGATCGTCGACAACCTTCAATTCGTCCACTTCAGCTCCTTTCTTAACAATGCTTTTTACAAAATTATGTCCGTGAACGGAGTAGAGCCAAGCTGTTCTGATTACCATTCCCCTTTCATATTCAAAGACAGCTTTTTCTCCTTCGCGCTTTGATAAGCCATACACAGTTTGAGGATCCGTTGGAAATTCTTCAGAGTAAGCTTGGGTTCCATTACCATTAAAGACATAGTCTGTTGAAATATGAATGAGTCGGGTTTTTACTTTTCGAATACCTTCAACCAAATTTTTAACGGCCAGGCTATTTACTGCAAAAGCAGATTCCTTATTACTTTCGGCGTCATCCACTGCAGTATAGGCCGCACAATTTATCAGAAAATCAAAATGATGCTTACCTAGAAACTCAAAGGTATCATTGGTATTTGTAATATCGAGTTCTGCAATATCAATAAAAGTAAATTCCCAGTTTGAATATTTACAAGATAGATTGTAAAGATCGGTACCAAGCTGTCCTTTTGCCCCCGTGATTAGTATTTTGGTCATTTGTCTATGAGGTAATTGGGATTAAATAGATTGATAATTTACTAAATCCCAAATTTGAAATTCTTTTCAGCTTCATTGAGTAAAGGGAGTTTTTGATCTTTTTCTGAAACAAGGGCTTTTGACAATGGTATTTTCCAGTCAATTTTAAGGGATGGGTCATTATATGCAATACCTCTTTCTGAATCAGGATTGTATAAAGTATCACATTTGTACAATACAATTGTTTCTTCACTCAAGACAGAGAATCCATGCGCAAAACCCTCTGGAATTAAGAACTGGATTTTATTTTCGCTACTTATTTCTAATCCAAACCATTGTCCGTAAGTAGGACTTCCAAGTCGAATATCCAGGGCAATATCATAAATCCTGCCTTGTAGAACGCGAATTAGCTTAGCTTGAGCAAAGGGATTTAGTTGAAAATGCAGGCCCCTTATTACACCGTATTTTGATTTTGATTGATTGTCTTGAATCCATCTTTCCTTTATTCCATGGTTTAGATAAATTTCTTGATTATATGATTCAAAAAAGTATCCCCGTCTATCTTCAAAGACCTTAGGATATAAAATCTTTAATCCAGGAATATTCGTTTCATTTACTCTCATAAAACACTGTTAATCAAAAGTCCTAAAGCTATCCGAAGTTAAATTTATCAGGTACTCACCATACTGACTATTTTTCATTGGTTCAGCAAGCTTAAGAAGTTGCTCTTTACCTATGTAACCTCGTTTATAGGCTATTTCTTCGATACATGAAGCTTTCAATCCCTGGCGTTTTTCAAGGGTGGCAATAAAATTTGAAGCTTCCAATAGACTGTCGTGTGTTCCAGTGTCAAGCCAGGCCAGGCCTCTGCCAAGAACTTTAACCCTAAGTTTATTCTCCTGGAGATAAAGTTTATTTAAATCAGTAATTTCCAACTCGCCTCGTTTGGAAGGTTTAAGAGATTTTGCTTTTTCAATTACACTATTATCATAAAAATAAAGACCTGTAATTGCATAGTTTGATTTTGGGTTGGTTGGCTTTTCTTCAAGGCTGATAACCTGTCCATTGCTATTGAATTCTACTACTCCGTATCGTTGAGGATCACGTACGTAATACCCAAAAACAATAGCTCCTTCTTCTGGTGTTGTTCCAATCTCGAGTAGGGTCTTGCCAAACCCGTGTCCATAATAGATATTATCACCCAGAATAAGGCAAACGGGATCTTCTCCTATAAATTTTTCACCAATTAAGAATGCTTGAGCCAATCCATCAGGGGATGCTTGTATTTCATATTTTAGAGAAATACCCAATTGGTTTCCATCACCCAATAGGTTTTCATATAAATGTATATCCTCGGGGGTTGAAATAATTAGTATTTCACGAATTCCAGCGAGCATAAGTACGGATAGGGGGTAATAAATCATGGGTTTATCGTAAACCGGTATGATTTGTTTTGAGATACTTTTTGTAACTGGAAAAAGTCTTGTACCAGCCCCGCCAGCCAATATTATTCCTTTCATAAATCAAGGTGGTTTTTAAAATAATCAATGGTGTTTTTCAAGCCTTCTTCCAATTGAACTTTGGGTTGCCATTTGAGAACTTTTCTGGCAAGACTGATATCTGGCTGACGACGGACCGGATCATCTTCAGGTAGAGGCATGAATATCAGTTTTGATTTAGAACCTGTCATTTCAATGACGGTTTCAGCCAATTCCTTAATTGTAAATTCTATGGGGTTCCCAATATTAATGGGCCCTGTGAACTCATCAGGAGTATTCATCAAGCGAGTAAATGCCTCAATAAGATCATCGATATATTGAAAACTTCGGGTTTGATCACCCTTACCAAATATTGTGATAGATTCTCCTTTTAGAGCCTGTACAACAAAATTTGAAACCACCCTGCCATCATTTGGATGCATCCTTGGGCCATAAGTATTGAAAATCCGGGCAATTTTAATTCTTACCTTGTTTTGAATATTATAATCGGTAAACAATGTTTCAGCACATCTTTTACCCTCATCGTAACATGCCCTGATTCCAACTGGATTCACGTTGCCCCAATATTCTTCTCGCTGAGGATGAATTTCAGGATTTCCGTAAACTTCACTTGTAGATGCCTGTAGAATTTTTGCCTTAACTCTTTTTGCCAGTCCCAACATATTTATGGCTCCCATAACCGATGTTTTAACGGTTTTTATCGGGTTATACTGGTAATGAATGGGAGAGGCGGGGCAGGCAAGATTATATATCTCATCCACCTCAGCAAAGAAAGGAGAGATTACATCGTGCCTAACAAGTTCGAAATATGGATGCTCAAGCAAAGAAACAACGTTTGATTTAGATCCTGTAAAATAGTTGTCAAGACAAAGAACTTCATTCCCTTCAGCTAACAATCTTTCACATAAATGCGATCCGATAAAACCTGCACCGCCTGTTACAAGGATTTTTTTCATGTATTACTTATTGCTTGGTGACAATCTTTAGCCGAAGGAGATAGTATTTTTTTCTCTTGTCCAGTTTTCTTTTTCAAATTGAAAATATGGTTTTTCCTAACTCCTTCCTATTCCAAAATAATCAATTTTCAACTCTTGCATTTCTTCAGGGTCATAAATATTTCTACCATCAAAAATTACAGGTTTGTTCAATAATTTTTTGACCACCTTGAAGTTCGGCATACGAAACTCTGACCATTCAGTAACCAGAAGCAAGGCATCGGCATCAACAAGAGCTCCATACTGGTCATCTGCATATTCAATTTTGTCTCCTAAGGTTAGTTTTGCTTCATCCATAGCTACCGGGTCATAGGCTCTGACCTTTGCTCCACTATCCAGGAATTTTTCAATAATAGTAAGTGAGGGCGCCTCTCTCATATCATCTGTTTTGGGTTTAAATGAAAGTCCCCATAATGCAATCACCTTACCTTTAAGATCTCCATTATAATATTTTTTGACTTTTTCATAAAGAACAGATTTTTGCCTGTCATTTACATTTTCAACTGCCAACAAAACTTCAAGCGGGTAGTCATTATCCGCTGCTGTTTTAATCAACGCCTTAACATCTTTCGGGAAGCATGAGCCACCATAACCGGCACCTGGGTAAATAAATTTATTCCCAATTCTTGTGTCGCTTCCGATTCCGCGGCGTACCATATTTACATCTGCACCTACCCGTTCACATAGATTTGCTATATCATTCATGAAACTGATTTTGGTAGCAAGTATAGCATTTGCCACATATTTGGTCATTTCAGACGACCTGATGCTCATGAAAAGTATAGGATGGTTGTTTAGAAGGAAGGGCTTGTATAACCTTTTCATTACTTTTTCAGCTTTCGCAGATTCCACTCCAATTACAATACGATCGGGATGTAAAAAATCTTTGATGGCATCACCCTCTTTTAAAAACTCAGGATTTGAGGCTATATCAAAATCAATATCTGAATTTCTTTTCTTCAACTCATCAGATATAGCAGCCTTAACTTTTTCTGCAGTTCCTACGGGTACAGTACTTTTAGTTGCAATTAGTAGATACTCCTTCATATGACGACCAATTTCCCTGGCTACAGCAATAACATGTTTCAGGTCTGCACTTCCATCTTCATCTGGAGGAGTGCCCACGGCGATAAATACAACTTCAGTATCTTCTAAACTGTCCTTTATGCTTGTGGTAAAAGATAATCGTCCCTTTTCTTTATTATCTAAAAGCATTGGCTCAAGACCTGGCTCATAAATAGGAATAATTCCTTTTTTCAGATTACTAATTTTTTTCTCATCGATGTCAACACATGCAACAGTGATTCCTGTCTCAGCAAAGCAAGTTCCGGTAACAAGTCCAACATAACCCGTTCCAACAACAGATATTTTCATTTTCTAAAAGTTTAATATTGGTTTAAAATTACCACAAATATAGTTCTTTTTATTACTTGAATAATTGACTTTATTAAAAACTCAAATATACTTGATTGAATAAATGACCGGTTTAGGTTCGCAATATCTTGATAATCATTTTTGTTGAATATTTTCTTGTATCTGTAAAAAAAGTAGTATTTTTGCAGGCTAAAATATAAAATATAATGTCTAACCTATTAATTATTAAATCATTCACTAATGACTGAAAATGAAAAGAAGCCTCAAGTTGAAGAGGTTGTTGAAAAGAATGAAGAAGTAATTGAATCTAAGAAAGAGGATTCAGTTGTTTCTAAAGAAAAAAAGGAATCACCAAAAGAAGAGGAGGCTGCTCCTGAAACCCCTGAAAAAGTAGAAGTTAAAGCAAAAGCTGAAACAAAAGAATTAGAAAATGAGACTACCACTTCTGAAGAACCTGCTGAGGTGACTAAAGAGGAAGTAAAAGAAGAAGCAAAAGCTGAAACAAAAGAATTAGAAAATGAGACTACCACTTCTGAAGAACCTGCCGAGGTGACTAAAGAGGAAGTAAAAGAAGAAGCAAAAGCTGAAAAAGAGACGAAAGAGGTAAAGCCAGCCGATAAAGAAGAATTTGATTGGGACCAGTTTGAAAAAGAATCTGATGGTTATTCAGGTGAAAAGCGTGCCGAGTTCGAAGAATTGTATGGTAATACACTTTCAAAAGTGGCTGTTCACGAAATTATTGATGGAACAGTAATCAGTATGAATTCTCGCGAGGTTGTAATTAATATTGGCTATAAATCAGAAGGTGTTGTAAGCCTTAATGAATTTCGATATAACCCAGATCTGAAGGCAGGTGATACAGTTGAGGTTTATGTTGAAATCCAGGAAGATAAAAATGGCCAGCTTGTTCTCTCTCATAAGAAAGCCAGATCATTGAAGTCATGGGATAGAGTTAATGAATCTCTTGAGAAAGATGAAATAATTAATGGATACATTAAATGCAGAACCAAAGGCGGTATGATCGTTGATGTATTTGGTATCGAAGCCTTCCTTCCTGGTTCTCAAATTGATGTTAAGCCAATTCGTGATTACGATGTATATGTTGGCAAAACAATGGAATTTAAAGTGGTGAAAATTAACAACGAATACAAAAACGTTGTTGTTTCACATAAGGCTCTAATTGAAGCCGAACTCGAACAGCAGAAAATAGAAATTATTGCTAAGCTTGAAAAAGGCCAGGTTCTTGAAGGAACTGTTAAGAACATTACATCATATGGTGTATTTATTGACCTTGGAGGGGTTGATGGTCTTATTCATATCACTGACCTTTCATGGGGTCGTGTAAATCATCCAGAAGAAATTGTTGAACTGGATCAGAAACTCAATGTTGTTATTCTTGATTTTGATGATGATAAGAAAAGAATTGCACTGGGCCTCAAACAACTTACTCCTCATCCTTGGGATTCACTAGATAAGGAGATGAAAATTGGAGATAAGGTTAAAGGTAAAGTTGTAGTAATTGCTGATTACGGTGCATTTATTGAAATTGCTCCTGGTGTTGAAGGTTTGATTCACGTATCAGAAATGTCCTGGTCACAACACCTGAGGAGTGCGCAGGAGTTCTTGAAAGTGGGTGATGAGATTGAGGCTGAAATTTTGACTCTCGATCGTGATGATAGAAAAATGTCACTTGGAATGAAGCAACTGAAGACTGATCCATGGGATAATATCGAGGAAAGATATCCTGTGGGGACAAAGCATACTGCCAAGGTAAGGAACTTTACAAACTTTGGAATCTTTGTTGAAATTGAAGAAGGTGTTGATGGACTGATCCATATTTCTGATCTGTCATGGACTAAGAAAGTAAAACATCCTGCAGAGTTTACTTCAATTGGTGCGGATATTGATGTTGTTGTTTTAGAGATTGATAAAGATAACCGTAGACTCAGTCTCGGGCATAAACAACTGGAAGAAAATCCATGGGATGTATTTGAAACTGTATTTACTCTTGATTCAGTTCATGAAGGTACAGTAATGGATGTATTCGATAAGGGTGCCGTTATTAACTTACCTTATGGTGTTGAAGGATTTGTTAACACACGTCATATTGCTAAGGAAGATGGTAGTAAAATGAAGGTTGATGAGAAACTTCCATTCAAAGTTTTGGAGTTTAACAAAGGTGCCAAAAGGATAGTATTGTCGCACACCAGAGTTTATGAAGATGAAAAGAAATCTGAAGCGAAAAGTACAAGAAAAGCAAGTCAGGATAGTTCTCAAAAGACTACCCGTAAACTGAAAGCTGGTCTTGAAAAAACAACTCTGGGTGATATTTCTGAACTTGCAGCATTGAAAACTGAGATGGAAGAAAATCAGAAGAAAACTGCCAAGGAAAAGAAAAAATAATTATCTTTAATGACCAAATTACTTTAATACAATGGAACTAAACATAGAAAAACGCTCAGATTATACTCTAATTCAAGTTCTTGAGGAAAAACTTGATACTCATATTGCTCCTAACCTCAAATCAGAACTGGTTTTGGTGTCTGGAAATGGTGAGAAGAACATTATTTTAGATCTGATAAAATGTAAATATTGTGATTCAAGCGGATTAAGCGCAATCTTAGTTGCTAATCGATTGTGTAAAAATGCCAATGGTATATTTGTTCTGTCTGGCTTAAGTGAAGCAGTTGAAAGATTAATTACAATTTCACAATTAGATACAGTATTAAACATAACTGAGACAGTTGAAGAAGCAGAAACTTTAATTCAAACTGCGGAGAAAGAAGCCTAAAGTGTCTTTCTCCCTTACAGTATTGGGTTCCAGTTCGGCTTTGCCAACGTCCAAAAGATTTCCTGCCGCTTATGTGCTCAATGCACATGAGCGGTTTTTTTTGATAGACTGCGGAGAGGGAACCCAGATCCAATTACGCAAATACAAAATCAGGCTTAATCGTTTAGATCACATATTCATTAGCCATCTTCATGGCGACCATATATTTGGATTATTTGGGCTGCTTTCATCATTAGATTTGATTGGAAGGAAAAATGAATTGCATATTTACGGACCCAGTGATCTCGGTGAAATATTAAATGTTCACTTTGACCTATTAAATATTCATTTAGGCTATCCACTTACAATTCATTCGATTAATTGTAAAAAGTCTGAACGTATTTTTGAAGATGCAAAAATTGAGATTGATAGTTTTCCTTTGAAACATAGAATACCCACCTGCGGTTTTTTATTTCGTGAAAAACCAAAGTTACGGAGTTTGAAAAAAGAAATGCTAGATGCATATAGTATCCCGATAAAAGATAGGGCTAAAATCAAGTGTGGAGATGATTTTAAAACAGAATCAGGCAGAGTAATCCCCAATGATATACTTACTTCTGACCCTCCTCGTTCCAGGTCTTTTGCCTATTGTACAGATACTCTTTTTAACCGTGGTATAATTTCAAAAATCAAATCTGTTGATTTATTATTTCATGAATCCACTTTTATGGAGAATGAGGCCTCAAGAGCAAAGGAGACTTTTCACTCAACTGCAAAGCAAGCAGCTTCAATTGCAAAGGAAGCTCAGGTAAAAAAGTTGTTAATAGGACATTTTTCTGCACGTTACAAAGACTTGTCCCCATTATTAATGGAGGCTAAAAGTATATTTTCAGAGGTTGAGCTTGCAGAGGAGGGGAGAACAATTGAAGTATAGTGCGAAACTAGCTTTTTAAAGAGATTTTGCCCTTATAAACTTCTTGTTTCTGTCGAATAAATAGCGATAGGTAATGTGAGTTTTGCGAATGCTTCCTCCAACCTGTTCAGCTAATTTCATCATACTCGGGTTGAAATCACCAATCCAATTCATTTCCAGGTCAGTGAGTCTCATACCCTCACCGACTTCATCTTCAAAGAACTTTACCATAGCTTCAGCAACACCTTTCCCTTGAAATTCAGGAACTACACCAAAAATTAAGCCAAGAGCTCTTGTACAGGTCTTTTTCACTTTTACATTATAAACTAGTCTAAGCTTGTTGATAAAATGAAATCTTCCATTAAATTTCTTGATGATCTGAAAAAGATCAGGTATCATGATGAAAAAAGCAACTGGCTCGCCCTTGTAATAGACAAAAATAAATAGCTGAGGATTGATAATTGACTTCAGTGAACTAAATAATGCAATGGCTGAAGCTTTGCGGATAGGCTGAACTCCCGGAAATTTTGCCCAGGCTTTGTTAAAAACCTCCATGAAATCAAGAGCGTATTTATCACGGTTCTTTTTTTCATAAATCCTAATTGAATATTCCGGGTCACGTAACAAACGCTCCGCTTTTTTAGCTATGGTAGGCTTTAAATTTCCAACTTCGAGGATCAGGTGGTAGGTATATTGAAAGAAATAGTTTTTAAATCCAAAATTCGTGAACAAATTATTATAGTACTTATAATTGTATGGCATATTGTATAATGGCTGGTAAAAACCATCTACCAAACAACCCCAAAAGCTATCTCGTGAACCAAAGTTAATGGGCCCATCCATCGCCTCCAGTCCCTCTGTCCTAAGCCAATTCCTTGAGGCATTAAATAAAATATTTGCGACCTGTTGATTATCTATACAGTCAAAGAATCCCAATCCACCAGTAGGCTGATCATATTTCACTTCAGCTTTCTGTCCATAAAAGGCTGCAACTCTACCGACTACACTTCTGTCCTCATCTAGGACAATCCAGCGTATTGCCTTTCCTTTTCTGAATGATTTATTTCTTTTCGGATCGAATATATTCTCAATATCATCATCAAGTGGTCTTATCCAGTTTTTTTCACCCTTATATAATGCTGAAGGAAAGTTCAGGAACTTTCTTGTAGAATTCCTATCATTAACTTCCAGTAGGCTATATTTCACGTCCATTTTAACCCGAAATTTATCTTTGGCAGGATTAGCATTCCCATGTTAATTCCTGATTTTATGAAAGGTCCTAAAATTAAGAAAAGCTTTACAATTCTATTTTAATGTTTAGTTTTATTCTTTTAAATTATTCAATTTTGCATCTATGCTGAAGTCAGGATATTTAAAATGGACGCTATTCTTCTTGCTGCTTATATTTTTAAATATTAGTTGTAAAGAAAAGATGGAAGTAGTTGAATTGATATCAAAAAACATTGATTCAAGTAATGATATAGTTGACATTACAGATAGTTTGGTGTTGCCCTATGATTATTTAAATTCAATATCTCTCAATAGCCTCCCCGTAGATGAGAAAAAGAAGAAATTTTTTGATTTAATCATACCTGCAGTTCTTGTTGCAAAGCATAATCTAGAGCAAGAGCAAATGGAAATGACCAGACTAATGTCAAAAGACACGAATAAGTTAAAAGTCAATGAGAAAGAATATATTCAGAGTATACTGGAAAAATATAAAACTGAGAATATTGACGATTTAAATAAGATGCTTCATACGCATCCAACGAGTATTGTCATTGCACAGGCGGCTATTGAGAGCGGTTGGGGAACTTCAAGATTTTTTGTTGAAGCAAATAATATTTTTGGTATCTGGACATATAATTCCGATATCCCCAGTATCAAGGCCCTGGGTCAGCGAAGCGGTAAAACAATCTATTTGAAGAAGTATCCATCCTTATCAAAATCAATTGAAAGTTACTTTTTTACCATTGCTTTAGGACCTTATAGTGATTTTAGGTCAGAGCGCTTAATATCAGATGATCCTTATAAACTTATTTCTTATCTTACACCTTATAGTGAAAGAGGTGCAGAGTATGTTGAGCAAATTCGGATCGTATTAAATAAAAATGATTTAGTTAAATACGATAACTATATCATTGACCCAAAATACATCAAATAAATTTTCATTCCCATGGGATTCAGAATTCTTCTTGTGGTAATCGTCCAATTAGGGCTACTATGTCAGGGAAATTCCCGTTCCGAACCGAGCCTTTCTGATTCAAAAAATGAGTTTGTAGATGAGAACATAAACTGTTTTGTTTATCACCGTTTTGGGGATGATAGATACCCGTCTACAAACATTAGCCTGGAAGATTTTGAAAACCATCTGAGGTATTTGAAAGAAAATAAATATAATGTTTTAACATTAAAAGAGGTTGTTCAGGTGCTTCTAAGTGATGAAAATATTCCACCAAAAACAGTTGTTCTCACCGTTGATGATGGATATAAATCATTTATTTCTGGAGGAATGCCATTGTTAAGAAAATATGGGTTTAAGGCTACAGTATTTATCAATACCATTCAGGTAGGATATCCGGATTTCTTGAGCTGGGAGGAAATTCAATTTTTGGTTGGAGAGGGAATTGAAATTGGGAATCATTCACATTCACACGATTACTTTGCTGATTACCAGGGCTCTGAATTGATTGAAAATTTTAATAATGACTTGAAAATTAGTCAGGAGCTGTTTGCCAGGAATTTAGGTTTTACTCCTGAGGTATATTCTTATCCTTATGGGGAGTACACTAACAAAATTAAGGCTGAATTGAACAAGTTTGGAATAAAAGCAGCTGTAGGTCAGAATTCAGGTGTTATTTCGACACTTAGTGATATATATGCTTTACCTCGTTTTCCTATGACAGGGAATCTCTCAAGTTTGGGGAAATTTATTCAAAAAGTAAACATGAGGGCCCTTCCCGTTAAGCCAGTGCAGGATTATGACCCTATTGTTAGAAATACTAATCCCCCCAAACTAATAGTTCAATTATTGAATCCCGAACTGATCCGGACAGAAAATTTACAATGTTTTGTTGGAGGGAAAAGGGAATGTCAGATGAGTTTTAATATGGAAAAATCCTTAATTACTGTTCAATCAATAAATACTCTTGTTTCCAGAAGAACATTATATACCATAACTGCACCATCTGCCAAACAATCAAATGTATGGTATTGGTATAGCTGGTTGTGGGTCATTCCAGAAATTGAATAATTCAGGGTCTTGTTAGAATGCATTTTTAATGGATAAATATTAGTGATATATTTATCATTAATATCTTTTAGCAAAAAGATATTAACAATCGAAAACTGGCTTTCCCTATTCGATTTAATTTAATTATTTTTGATCTTTAAAATTTATAAACTTAAACTTTTTTAAAATGAGAAAATTAATTTTTGGAATTCTGTTTGTTTTTGTTGGAACAGGGTTATTTGCACAAACAGCAAATGATTATATTGAGGTTACCCGAGAGGTAATGAAAACAGAAAAGAAAGCTGCCATTGCTGAGGCAATGATGTTAAGCGAAGAAGAAAGTAATGTATTCTGGCCATTGTATAATGAGTACAATGAGAAAATGTATACAGTAAATACAAGATTGGTGAATGTAATTAATGATTATGCTAAAAACTATGTTAGCATGACAGATGAAAAAGCAAAATCTATTTGGACAGATGCATTAAAGGTTGAAACAGATCTTTTGAAACTCGAAAAGACTTATTTTAAGAAGTTCTTAAAAATTCTACCAGCAACAAAAGCGGTCAGGTATATGCAGGCTGAGACTAAAATAAAGGCATTGGTTAGAGCTGAGCTAGCTTTAGAAGTACCTTTGTTTGAAGATATGCAATAATTCATTAAGAAGGAAGGTCATCAATCAGGAAATTCTGGTTGATGATCTTTCATTTTTAGTATCACTACCGATATATTCCAATTCAACAATAAAAGATTTAATGAAACATACTGCTTTTACTGATTTTCATATTGAACTTGGTGCCAAAATGGTCCCATTTGCTGGTTATCTAATGCCAGTTGAGTATAAAGGTATTTCCCTTGAGCATCAAAATGTCCGAGAAAAACTGGGAGTATTCGATGTATCACATATGGGTGAAGTATGGGTGAAAGGACCAAAAGCACTTGCATACCTGCAGAAGATTACGACTAATGATGTCTCTGTTTTAACAGATGAGAAAGTTCAGTACACCTGCTTTCCAAACGGAAAAGGTGGAATTGTTGATGATCTACTTGTTTATAGGTTTGATCCAGATAATTACCTGCTAGTAGTTAATGCGGCAAATCTAGACAAGGACTGGAACTGGATGGTCAAACAGGCTAAGGAATTTGGGCTAGTGCTTGGGACAGACCTTATAAATGCTTCTGATGACCTGGCTCAATTGGCAATTCAAGGACCGCTTGCATTGGAGGTAATGCAAAAGCTAACGGATGAAAATGTTATAGATATGGATTTCTATACATTTAAAGTAATAAACTTTGCAGGCATTGATGATGTGTTTTTTTCTACAACAGGCTATACAGGGGCCGGTGGTTGTGAAATATATGTCAAAAATGAGGATGCAGCCAAATTGTGGAATGCAATTATGGAAGCAGGGGAGGATTATGGCATTATGCCTATTGGTCTGGGTGCCAGAGATACTCTCAGGCTAGAGATGGGATATTGTCTATACGGAAACGATATAACTGATACAACATCTCCAATTGAGGCTGGACTTGGTTGGATTACAAAGTTTGTGGATGGAAAGGACTTTATTGATAGGGAATATCTCATAAGGCAGAAGGAAGAGGGAGTTTCAAAAAGACTTAAGGGTTTCATAATGCTTGAACGTGGAATTCCTCGTCAGCACTATGAAGTTGTTAATGAAAATGGAGATACGATTGGTGAAGTTACTTCTGGTTCTATGTCCCCCATGATGAAACAAGGAATTGGTATGGCATATCTTATCAAAGGATACTGGAAGGAAGGATCGGAAATATTTATTAAGATCCGGAATAAAACTCTTCGGGCTGAGGTTGTAAAGCTCCCAATTTATAAAGGATAATTATTCATAATATACTTTTGAACTTTGAACGATTCAGAGTTAAATTCTTATTTGATCATTTGGTGCATTTTATCATATTAAATTAAAATATTGAGTTTTACTTTTGTTGTAGATTAATATACCCTTAAATTTGTAAGTATGAAAAAACATAATTTTTATGCCGGACCTTCTATTCTCCCTCAATATACCATTGAAAAAGTTGTTGAAGGAGTTCAGAATTTTGACGGAATTGGCCTTTCTGTATTAGAGGTCTCTCATCGGAGTAAAGAATTCGTTGCTGTCATGGATGAAGCACAACAATTATTTGTTGATTTATTGAATATCCCATCAGGCTACCATGTCTTGTTTCTTGGAGGAGGTGCCAGTACTCAATTTGCTATGATCCCAATGAATCTTATGAATTCTAAATCAGCTTATCTTAATACCGGATCTTGGGCCGCAAAAGCTATAAAAGAAGCTAAGTTGTATGGAGAAGTAGTGGAAGTTGCATCATCAAAAGATAAAGTTTACAATTATATTCCAAAAGGGTATGATATTCCGGTTGATGCTGATTATTTCCATATTACAACAAATAATACGATTTACGGTACAGAAATCAAGTATGATATGGATTCTCCTGTACCTTTGGTGGCAGATATGTCTTCAGATATCTTCAGTCGCCCAATGGATGTTTCAAAGTATGCCCTTATTTATGGAGGTGCTCAAAAAAATCTGGCTCCTTCCGGAGTTGCCTTTATTATTGTTAGAGATGATGTTCTGGGTAAATTAAATCGTCCTATTCCAACCATGTTTGACTATCGCACCCATATTGAAAAAGGCTCAATGTTCAATACACCCCCTGTGCTGCCTGTATTTGCTGCTCTCCAAACACTTCGGTGGTTGAGGGACCAGGGCGGGTTGGATGCAATGTACCAGAAAAATATGGAAAAAGCTCAGCTACTCTATGATGAGATTAATAGAAATAAATTATTCAAACCAACAGTTTTAGACGAGGCCGATCGGTCAATCATGAATATCTGCTGGATTATGAATGAAGAGTACGCTGAATATGAAAAAGAGTTCCTTGATTTTGCTACCGAAAGGGGAATGATTGGCATCAAAGGGCATAGGTCAGTAGGTGGTTTCAGAGCTTCAACTTACAATGCATTACCGAGGGAAAGCGTGGAAGCATTAATCGCTGTAATGCAGGAGTTTGAGACAGAAAAAGCCTAGGTTTTTATAATTAAAATTAACTTATTATAAATCATATATTATGAAAAAAGTACTAGTAGCCACCGAAAAACCTTTCGCTCCGGTTGCGGTGTCTGAAATCAGAAAAGTTATTGATAATGCAGGCTATGAACTAGTTTTGCTTGAGAAGTACACTGACCCTACCGATCTGATCACTGCTGTGGCTGATGTTGATGCGATGATTATTCGCAGTGATAAGGTGACTCCAGAAGTATTAGATGCTGCTGGAAATCTTAAAATTGTTGTTAGGGCTGGTGCTGGATATGACAATATTAACCTGGAGGCTGCGACAAGTAATGGTGTTGTCGCAATGAATACTCCCGGGCAGAATTCAAATGCCGTAGCCGAATTGACCCTAGGAATGATGGTTTATTTGGCTCGGGGTAAATATAATGGTAAGGCTGGGACCGAATTGAAAGGTAAAACCCTGGGTATACATGCTTATGGACATGTGGGTAGATTGGTTTCAATAATTGCCAAGGGTTTTGGTATGGAAGTAATTGCCTTTGATCCATTTGTTCCAGCCGAAGTTATTCAAAAGGATGGGGTTAAACCTGTTGATACAGTGGAAGATTTGTACTCAACTTCGCAGTATATATCCTTGCATATACCTTCAAATGATAAAACGCGTAACTCTATAAACTTTGACCTCTTAAATATGATGCCAAATGGGGCAACTTTGATAAATACAGCTAGAAAAGAGGTTGTTGATGAAGACTCTTTGGTTAAAATGTTTGAAGAAAGACCTGATTTTGTTTATGTTTCTGATATAGCTCCTGACAATGCAGAGTTTATTGCAACTGAATACCCCGAAAGAGGCTTTTTTACACCGAAGAAAATGGGAGCTCAAACTTCAGAGGCTAATATAAATGCAGGTATTGCTGCTGCCCAACAAATAGTTAACTTCCTTGAAAAAGGAGATACCACTTATAAGGTAAATTAGAACAGATAGTTTTTCATATTTAAATAAATATTTCTGAGAAATGGCCATTATTAAACCGTTTAAAGGTATTAGACCACCTGCAGGAATTGCTTCAAAACTTGCGTCCAGACCCTATGATGTATTGAACTCTGAAGAAGCCAGAGTCGAAGCTCAAGGGAATGATTATTCATTGCTCCATATCATCAAACCAGAAATTGATCTTGATTCGGATATTGATGTCCATAGTGAAGAAGTATATAATAAGGCAAAAGAGAATTTTTTAAAATTCCAGTCTAATGCTTGGCTGGTACAGGATGAAAAGGAGAATTACTATGTTTATGCCCAGACGATGAATGGTAGAACACAGTATGGTTTGGTAGCCTGTGCTTCAGTGGAAGATTATATGGATGGTGTTGTTAAAAAGCATGAATTGACCCGTCCTGATAAAGAAGAAGATAGGATGAAGCATGTGCGGATTAATGACGCGAATATCGAACCTGTTTTCTTTACTTATCCTGCTCTAAAGGAATTAGATAGCGTAATAAACAATGTTGTAACCAGTAATACACCTGTTTATGATTTTGTTGCTGAGGATGGTATTGGTCATCAATTTTGGGTAGTGGATAATGATAAGACAATTGAAAATATAACAGAGCTTTTTAAAAAGGTCCCTTCAACCTATGTTGCGGATGGTCATCATCGTACTGCTGCTGCAGCCTTAGTTGGAAATGAGAAAAAGAGGAATAATCCAAATCATACTGGTAGCGAGGAGTATAACTATTTCCTGGCTGTTCACTTTCCAGAGGATCAGTTATCTATAATTGATTATAACCGGCTAATTAAAGATTTAAATCATATGGAGCTGGCTGAGTTTTTATTAAAGTTAGAGAGTAGTTTTGAGCTTGTAAAAAAAGGTAGGGAAATTTATACACCCGAGCACTTGCATAACTTTTCTATGTATCTTGAAGGGGATTGGTATTCTTTAACCGCAAAAGAAGGAACATACAACGACAATGATCCAATTGAAGTACTTGATGTTACAATTTTAACCGAACAGGTTCTGGCTCCACTTATGGATATTACTGACCTTCGTAGATCTACCAGGGTTGATTTTGTAGGTGGAATCAGGGGGCTAGGTGAGTTAAAACGAAGGGTCGACTCAGGAGAAATGAAAGTGGCTTTTGCTTTGTTTCCTGTTACTTTAAAGCAATTAATTGATATTGCTGATACTGATAATATAATGCCTCCTAAAACTACCTGGTTTGAACCAAAGCTCAGGAGCGGTCTGGTAATTCATAGCCTGGAATAAATAGAACATTATTTTTTACTTTTATGAAGAGCTTGAGTTATATTAAAATTCAGGCTCTTTTTTTATATTTACTTTGATCAGGAATTATTACTTTTTACTTTTATCTTTATAATTATTTTTCAGATCTATTTTTTCCTTTGGGCTTATGATTCAAGTGGCTAATAATATAAAGATATTTGTAGATGAGATTCCTTCTCATGTAAAACTTATCCCCATCTCTAAAACTAAACCTGAGGACATGATCCTGGATGCCTATAATAAAGGTTATAAGGTATTTGGAGAAAATAAGGTGCAGGATCTTGTTCGAAAACATGAATCTTTACCTTCAGATATTGAGTGGCATATGGTAGGACACATGCAGACCAACAAAGTGAAATACCTTGCTCCATTTGTTCATTTAATGCATGGCGTTGATAGCCTGAAGTTATTAAGGGTAATTAATAAGGAAGCCGGAAAATCTGGAAGAGTTTTAAATGTATTGTTGCAAATGCATATTGCAACTGAAGATACAAAATTTGGATTTAGCGAAGAAGAGGTGATTGCTATATTAGATTCTTCAGACTTCCATCAAATGAAGAATATAAAGATTTTGGGTGTAATGGGCATGGCCACTTATACCAGTAATTTGGAACAAATTCGGAAGGAGTTCAAGGGTTTATATAGTTTTTTCGAGAAACTTAAAACAAATTATTTTAATATGGACCAGGACTTTAAGGAGATCTCGATGGGCATGTCATCCGATTATAAAATTGCTATTGAGGAAGGTAGCACAATGATTCGGATCGGAAGCATGATATTTGGAAACAGAAACTGAAAAAATCGCATCAATTTAATTATTCAACTTAGTTATTATGGCAAATCTTAATGTAAAATATCTTGGACTTGATCTGAAAAATCCACTAATTGTAAGTAGTTCAGGGCTTTCTGATTCTGTAGAAAAGATTGTGGAAATTGAAAAAGCCGGGGCAAGTGCAGTTGTGTTAAAATCTTTGTTTGAGGAGCAATTGAAATATGAGGCTGGTCAATATATAGGGCACAGTGACTATCCAGAGGCAGCCGACTATATATTAAATTACACGAAAGATAATTCTGTGGATAATTACTTGACACTGATTGAGGAATCGAAGAAAAAGGTTAATATCCCAATAATTGCAAGCGTGAATTGTACTACATCCAGTGAATGGGTTGAATTTTCAAAGAAATTTGAGCAGTCAGGGGCGGATGCTCTGGAAGTAAACGTTTTTGTTCTTCCTACCGATAAGAATTTATCTTCTCAAGATTATGAACAAGTATATCTTGATTTAGTTGAAAAATTGAAAAGTGTTATAAGTATTCCAATCTCATTTAAGCTTGGTAGGCAATTTTCAAATTTGCCAGGCCTTGTGAATAAGTTGTATCATAGAAAGCTTGATGGTGTTGTATTATTTAATCGTTTTTATGAGCCAGATATTGATATAAATAAGATGAAAATGACTTCTGCGGAAGTATTTAGTACTCCTGCCGAGATCAGACAAACATTACGTTGGGTTGGGATTCTTTCTGATCAAGTTGATAGAATTGATATTGCAGCATCAACAGGTGTTCATAATGGAGTATCTGCCATTAAATTGTTGCTTGCAGGAGCTACAGCAGTACAGGTATGTTCAGTTTTATATAAAAAAGGTATTCCTTTCATAGGATCTATGATTGATGAACTGTCTAAATGGATGGACAAGAATAATTTCAAATCTGTTGATAGTTTCAGAGGTAAATTGAGTTACAGCAATATTAAAGATCCCTCACTTTATGAAAGATCTCAGTTTATGCGATATTTTTCAAATATTCATTAGAAATCAGCAAAGCATAAGGGCTGATTTTTCTTTACTCTGAAAAATTCACCCTCAAATCATAATTATTATGAAAGATCTTTTAAAGAGACTATTTAAGAATGGATTTATTCAGATATTACAACTTGCCTTTTTAATATTTGCCATTTTTATCATACCTCTATTCCCAGTTAATTGGGTCGATGTTCTATATACTATTTTATTGTCGGCTATTTTATTTACAAGTATTTTTAGTCTCAAATCAGGATGGAAAAGGACCTTTATTTTTGCCCTTATTACTTTTTTTATTTTATGGATATCGAGAATGTTGAACCTTCCCTTCTTAAAATTCATTTCGAGTTTTATGATGATTAGCTTTTTTATTGTCTTGGTTGTTCGGTTAATAATTCAGATTGCTAAAAGTAAGTATGTTGATGAAGGTGTGATTGCTGAGGCCATCTCGGGGTATTTGTTATTAGGTATTATGTTTGCTTATGTTGTAGATGTGGTTATTTATTTCTATCCAGAGTCGATTAATTTTCCAAATGTGGATATTGTAACTATGGCTGATTCCGTTTATTTTACTTTCGTTACCATATCTACCCTTGGATATGGAGATGTTTTGCCAACAATTCCGATCGCCAGATCACTTGCAATACTAATTAGTGTTTCCGGGCAAGTGTACCTTACTGTTATTATTGCTATGCTTGTTGGAAAATATATTTCAGGAAAGCCGCCAGTAAATTCTGAGACTTCAAATACTGATCAGTAAGAAATAAATCAATTTTGTATCTTAAATAGTACCTGCTTTCCGACCTTCTAGCATATTCACAATATCTAATGCTAAAGGCTTCCTGTCAGGAGGGATATTTTGTATTTCTTTCAAATAGTCAAGGTGTTTATCTACATCTTCTTTAGGCAATATAGGAATGTTGTTTTCCAATACACTATAAGCCTCCAGGGCAATAGTAAATTCATCTGAAATGAAAATTTCCAGGAAAACATCTAGGGCAGAAGAAAAGTCCAGGCCAGACTTCCAACAGGAAGATACAATGGTACCTTTATCATTTTTATATTTTTCATTTCGGATTGCCTTTAGAATAACAGTTACTGATTTTTGATCCCTTAAATCATCCAAAAATAAAATAATAGTTGTTTTTATATCATCATTTGCCGTACTACACAATAATTCTATCAAAGCCTCTAATAGTACTGGAGAACCTTCCTGACGAAGCTTTTGAATAGCTTCTAATACTATCAGCGGATTCTCTGATTGAAGGTCTGTCTTGATTTGTTTTTTATTATTTTGGGCCATAATTGACATTTGT
>RCNC010000314.1_pt1 | contig 30187 bp, 24 predicted proteins | sample 2041301 | NCBI WGS metagenome assembly RCNC01 (sample SAMN09708231, study PRJNA481090) | Marine sediment metagenome, whole genome shotgun sequencing project. | biome: marine sediment; feature: ocean; material: sediment; isolation source: Sewage treatment plant 13A marine sediment (STP13A) ... | reverse complement strand
CGCCAGGATGCCGCATCGACAGGGGACGGCCAATCCCAGCGGTATCTGATGGTTATCCCCATCGAAAACCAGGGTGTTGTCCGGGCCGCGGCCGCCTTTCGAATCCGGGTGCAACGCCCCCATGAGCTGTTACTGAGTCATGCCCGTCTGGAAACGACCCCTTTGCTGTTCGACCACCATGAACTGCAGCTGACCGCGAACATGCATCTTGAGAGCATGAATCGCCTGCGGCGTGTTCTGGAGGTGCTGGATGCGATCAATCGACCCTCGCGGTTTCTGGAAGCCGCCATGACATTGTGCAACGAAATGGCCGCATGGCTCGGTTGCACGCGGGTCAGTATTGGATTTCTCGAGGGTCGTTGTGTGCAGGTGCGGGCCATGAGCCACACCGACACGTTCAACCGGGAGATGCAGGTGGTTCAGGCCATCGAATCGGCCATGGAGGAATGTCATGACCAGGATTTGGAGATCATCCACCCCGCAGCGGAACCGGCCGTCGTTGCCAGCCGCGCGGCCGCCCGACTTTCAGAACAGCATGGCCCATCGGCCGTGCTGAGTCTGCCGATTCGTCAGGCAGGGGATGTGGCAGCCGTGGTAACGCTGGAACGTCAAACCGACCAGCCCTTCGATCGTCTGGAGGAGGTCGAGATGATCCGATTGACCGCTGATCTATGTGCCCCCCGACTGTTGGATCTTCATCGAAACGACCGGTGGTTCGGCGCACGCATGGCGTCCGAGGCACGCACACACATGGGGGTGCTGCTGGGTCATGAGCACACCTGGATAAAGCTCGCAGCCGCCCTGATATTCCTGACGGGAATTTTGCTGGCGACCCTGAAAGGCGATTACCGCATCAACACCACGTTTGCCTTGAAGGCGCAACATCAGCAGGTGGTTGTGGCACCATTCGATACCTTTTCCAAAAGTGTGCTGGTGGAGCCGGGGGACCGGGTCGAGGGGGGGAAGACGATTCTGGGAACCCTGGAAACCGCCGAACTCCGTCTGAAATTGGCTGCCCTCAAAGCGGAACAACTGGGTTACCAGAAACAGATGACGGCATCAATGCGTGATCGGAAAACCGTGGACGCACACATTGCCGCATCGCAAAGTGAAAAATTGGCCGCCCAGATCCGAATGATCGAAAGGAACGTCGAACAAGCCGACCTGGTGGCCCCGATCAACGGATGGGTGATTTCGGAAGATCGTAAACAGCAAATCGGGGCGCCGGTCGACGCCGGCGAGATCATTTTCGAGATCGCCAGCATCGATTCACTGAGAGCCGAACTCTTCGTACCGGAAATGTCGATTGCCGACGTGGTTGACGGCCAGGCCGGGACGATGGCCTCTGCCGGGCATCCCGATCAGAAAGTCGGCTTCGTTATCGAACGAATCCACCCCATTGCCGAGGTGGTTGATCACCAGAATGTGTTCAGGGTTCGTGCCCGCATTATCGAACAGCTCGAATGGATGCGGCCCGGCATGGAGGGCGAAGCCAGGATATCTGCGGGTAAAAAAACCTATCTGTGGATGGCGACCCATCGTATTGTCAATTGGCTGCGAATGAAACTGTGGATATGAGCGAGGCGCCCGGTGAGCATTGACCGTCCCACATTCAGTGAGTCCTGGTACCGGGTTTCGGAATTGACCCCGCGACTGCACGGCGCGGTGAACGTTCAGCGTCAACACTTTCGCGGTGTGCGATGGTTTGTTCTGCAGGACCCGGCCGGAGTGCGATTCTTTCGTCTGAGTGAGGCGGCTTACCATTTTGCCGCCATGCTGGACGGCCGGCGCACAGTGGGTCAGGTATGGCAGATCTGTATGGAACGCTTTGGCGATAGCGCACCGACGCAAGGTGAAGTGATCCAGCTGCTCTGCCAACTGCACGATTCCAACCTGTTGCAGGGAAACCTGGCACCGGATGCGGAAGCACTCTTCAAACGACACCGAAAACGGGTCTGGCGGGATGTGCGCAGCGCCTTCGGGAATCTTTTTTTCATTCGCATTCCCCTGTGGGATCCTGACCGCTTCCTGGACAGGTGGGTGGGTGTGGTTGGCCATGTGTTCTCAAAAACAGGCCTGGTTGTCTGGGTGGCCATCCTGTTGGCCGGTCTGTGGTCAATCACCAGTCACTTCGGCACATTGGCGGCAAAGGCGCAAGACGTCCTCAACCCCGAGAATCTGCCCCTTTTATATGCTGCCATCCTGATCGTAAAGCTGTTTCACGAAATGGGCCATGCGTTTTCATGTAAACATTTTGGACGACGGTCCGGCGCCGGCGGTGAGGTCCACCAGATGGGCCTGACCCTGCTTTTCTTCACGCCGCTGCCCTTCGTGGATGCGTCGAGCGCCTGGGCCCTTCGTGACAAATGGCACCGCATCATCGTCGGTGCCAGCGGTATGCTTGCCGAATTGGCCATCGCCGCCTTTGCCGCCATTCTCTGGACGCAGACGGCCGATGGGTCCGCGGTGCATGCCATTGCATACAACATCATGCTGATTGCCAGCGTATCCTCCCTGGCCTTCAACGGGAATCCTTTCCTGCGATATGATGCCTACTACATCCTGCTGGACCTGCTGGAAATTCCCAATCTCGATTCCCGGTCGAAATTATACGTCAATTACCTGGTGAAACGATATGTGTGGGGTCTGGACCAGGCGGCGGACCCCGGCCATACTTCAGGGGAAAGGGGATGGCTGGTGTTTTACGCCATCGCGTCGACGGTTGTCCGGATGTTCATTATGGGCGCCATCGCCCTGATGCTGATGAACCGGTTCGTTACGATCGGGACCCTGCTGGCTGCAGCCCTGATGTTTCGCTGGGGGCTGTTGCCTTTGGTTCACCTGTTTCGTTACCTGACCACCAGTCCTGAGCTGGGGCGGCATCGGGTACGCGCAGGGGTCACCAGTGCGTTGGCTGCCGGTGTTCTCTTTGTTGCCATCGGATGGGTCAAGATGCCGGATCGATGCCGGATCGAGGGGGTTGTCGAGCCCGTCGATTATTCGGTGATTCACATGAAAACGACCGGCTTCGTTGGCACGGTCCTCGAATCAGGTACCCGGACCGGGCCGGAGGGGCCGACCTTGATTGCCGCAAACAGTCCTGAACTGGAATCCAAACGGGATCAATTGATGGCCGACAATCACCGGCTCCAGCTCAGTCGACAGGCGGCCCAGATCCAAGACGCCGCCGGTGCCCAGATCATGGATGAAAAGATTGCGGCCCTCGATGAGCAGATTGCGCGTACACGCCGGAACCTGGAGAACCTGGTGCTGCGTTCCCCCATCACGGGGGTCTGGGTCGCCCCCGATGCCGACCGGCTCGTTGCCATGCGTCTGGATCAGGGCCAGCGCATCGGGGTCGTCGTCGATCTCGATCGCCTGCGAATCCGGGCCATTGCCAGTCAGCAGGTGGCGTCGCGCATCATCGAGGCTGCCCGCACACGTGTGGATATCAGGGTCAAAAACCGGCCGGACCTCGAGCTCACCGGCCGCATCCAACAAATTATTCCGGCCGGACAGGAGCAGCTGCCTTCGGCGGCACTGGGTTATGCCGCCGGGGGCGCGACACGCATCGACCAGGAGGATTCCAGCGGAAGACGCGCGGCGGATCCGTTTTTTGAAATACTGGTTGCGCCGTCTGCCTCGGCATCGGTAGTGCTGCGCCCCGGGCAGACCATGGCCCTGCGATTCGATACCTCACCCAAACCCCTGTTCGTACAGGGTTGGCGAACGCTGCTGCAGCTTTTTCAAACAAGGAGCCGAGCCTGATATGGACAGCATCCTCAGCGCACAATGGCGCATGCTTTCGCAACCGCCGATGGTCGAACCGCTGCCCCGCGGGCTGGACCGGCTGTGGCTCCAGGCGACGGGTCTGGCCGGGCGATTCTCGCGTAGTGCCACGCATTTTTTGCAACAGGCCGACCGTATCATCGCCAGGGAGAAGGTCTATCGGGATACCTCCGATCGCAAGCTGCGTGATTTCGCAGCAGCGTTGAGCCATCGATTTCTGCTTGGCCGCGACACCGATGCGGATTGCCATCACGCGTTCACCATCCTGCGCGAGGTGGCCGCGCGAACGGTCGGCCTGAGACCGTACCTGGAGCAGGTGGCTGCTGCCCTGGCATTGAATGCCGGCTGTGTTGCCGAGATGGCCACCGGCGAGGGAAAGACCCTGGTTGCCACGATGCCTGCCGTCCTCGCCGGCTGGCGGGGGCGCGGTTGTCACGTGGTCACGGCCAACGATTACCTGGCCAAAAGGGACGCCGAGTTGATGCAGGCCATCTATGGTTTCTGCGGCCTGACGGTGGGGTGCATCACCCCGGACATGGTTCCGCTCGATCGCAAACAGGCTTACGACGCGCATGTCACCTATTGCACCAACAAGGAAGTCGCTGCCGACTTTCTGCGCGACCGGCTGATCAATGCCAGCGTCAGGGGATTGCCGGCGTTGATCCTGTCCAAGATGGTCGGCGGCGGAGCGGATCGAATCGGGCGGCTGGTTCAGCGAGGGTTGGCGCACGCGATTGTGGACGAAGCGGATTCGGTCTTTATCGATGACGCATCAACCCCGCTGCTGATTTCCGGCGATGGGCCCAACCAGGCACAGATCCAGGCCTATGAACAGGCCGCTCGATTGGCCGCCGGACTCGACCCGTCAAACGACTATCGCGTTGCCCGCGATCAACCCACCGTCAGCCTGACCCCATCGGGTAAGCAGCACCTGGCAGAACTGGCCGAGCCCCTGGGAGGGCTGTGGCAGGGCGCCAGAAGGCGGGAAGAGCTGGTCCTACAAGCACTTGTCGCCAACGCGGTGTACGTTCGCGACAAGCACTATGTCCTTGACAACGACAAGGTGGTCATTGTCGACGAATTCACGGGAAGACTCATGCCGGACCGGACCTGGCGCGACGGTCTCCACCAGGCTGTCGAAGCCAAGGAGGGGGTCCCGATCAATCTGCCCAAAGATACCTTTGCCAGAATCAGTTTCCAACGGTTTTTTCGTCTGTATCGCAAGCTGTCGGGCATGTCGGGCACGGTCGCTGAAGCGCAAGCGGAGTTGTGGGCGATCTATCGGATGCCGGTGATTCCCATCCCCACCCATCGTCCGTGCAGGCGGGCGGTCATGCCTGATCGGGTCTTCACCACTGCCGCTGAAAAATGGCAGGCCGTGATCGTAGACATTTGCACCGTTCATCGCACCGGGCGTCCGATTCTGATCGGAACCGGCAGCATCCAGGAAAGCGAACACCTCAGCTGCCGTCTGAATTCCGAAGGCATCGACCATCGCTTGCTCAATGCGGTGCAGCATGCATCTGAAGCCCAGATTATCGCCGATGCAGGCCAAGAAGGGCGAATTACCGTTTCAACCAACATGGCGGGGCGAGGAACGGACATTCAATTGGGTCCGGGTGTTGCCGAACTGGGCGGGCTGCATGTCATCGCCACCGAACGGTTTTCCGCACGGCGAATCGACCGTCAGCTGTCGGGGCGCTGCGCCAGACAGGGCGATCCGGGAAGCACCCGGGTCTTTGTCAGTCTGGAAGACGAATTGATTCAAAAAAATACGCCGATCATAGCCGCTGCATTGCGGCGGTTCCATTGTCGACAAGGCCGTGAGATCTCATCGGCATTCTGGCGGCATATGATCGGGGTTTTACAGAGACGCGCCGAACGGGCATCCTTTCGCAGGCGCAGGGATGTTCTTTCCGCAGACCATTGGCTGGATCAACACCTGGGATTTGCGGCCAATGACCTATAAACGAAGGGGATTGAACACATGGCGGCCACACGAAATGCGTTAACATTATGTTTTTCAGTTGTTTTTTCACTCATGATCATTCTGCCTGCCGCAGTCAGCGGGAAAGAACCGGTATCCGGACCCACGAGCGATGCCGGTGGCAGTCCATCCCACCAGCCGTTGGAGAGTTGGTTTTCGATTCAGGTGGGCGCCTTTCCTGTATTGGCTACGGCTGAAAATGAGGTGTCGAGGCTGCGTGAAAAGGGTTACGATCCCTTTTACCGCTATGAGGACACCGGCAAAAAGGGGATGTGGTACCGCGTTTATGTCGGCAGATACCCAACCCAAAAGGAGGCGCAGCAATCTGCCGAAAATCTAATTCAGCAGCGTGTCGTCAAGGCCTACCTGCTACGGAAAATGTTGGCGGAAAAGGACATCTTCTACTCTGTCACCCCTCAGAACAGCGGTTTTTTATCGGTTGACCCCAACCGTGAAGAGACGGGGCCGACCGCGCCGCTCCAGGAATCTGGGCAAACGCCGGCCGGTGCAAGCATGGTGCAGACGGGATCGGGCGTCGACACCCCCGGCACACCGGTCCACGTCTTTTCCGGGAACGAACCTGGGCGCGTCGACAGCCCGGGTTTGGAATCGACGGCAGTCAGGCTGACGCTGATGGATGCCATCCGCTTCAGCCTGGAGGGCAACTGGGAGATCAGCGTCGCCGCTTATGATCCGAAGCAGGCCCAGGCACAGCTTGAAAGCGAAGAATCGGTTTACGACCCGCTGCTGTTTGCCGACTCGAGCTTTCGCCGCGACCCCAATTTGGAATCCAGTGTGATCGATATCGTCACCGAAGATGACGGGCGTGCGCGGGCGGGCATTCGAAAACCGTTGAAAACCGGCGGGACGCTCTCGACCTTTCTTGAAACACGATATGCGGATCTGAACAATGCCACCTTCCCAAGAACCTACAAGAATATTGTCGCGCCGACCGTCGAACTTCAGCAGCCGCTGCTAAATAATATCGGCAGCAAAAAGGAACAGACGGCGATTAAAATAGCCAATTACCGGGCGAACATCTCTGCCGCCGATTTCCGCCGCAAAGTGATCGACGTTACCACCACCGTGGCAACGGTCTATTGGAAACTATTTCTTTTCAAGGAACTGATCGACATCAATCGGGTAAACCTAAATATGGCCGAGGAGGTGCACCGCCGTGAATCCGAGCGATACGCCAGGGGCTTGTCCCAACAATTGGATGTGGCACGCGCCAGCAGCAATGCCCAGATCAGGCGCAGCACCTTGTTGAGGTCCCAGGAGGAGTATAAGCTGGCCATGGATCGGCTCAAGCTGCTCTTGAACTGGCGAGAATTTACAATCGATTCGGATGCCGAGGTCCTCCCAATTGATTTGCCCCGGACGACGCCTGTGAATCCGGACGAAACCGAAGCGATCGAAACAGCACTCAGCAACCGCCCGGAGGTCATCAAAGCCCAACAGGAGTTGATGATTCGCGAGGTTGACGAAAAGCTTGCCGCACACCAACGGCTGCCGACGCTCGATGCTTATGGGCGATACAGTGCCAGTGGTTACGGCGAGGATAATGATGGCGCGTGGAGCGACGTGTCGATCAATGATGACGATGCCTGGGAAGTGGGCATTCAATTTGAGTGGGCAATCGGCAATCACTCTGCCAAGTCCCAGTATCGCAAGAAATCGTTGGGTCGCTTGCAGGCCAATGCCCAACTCAAGCGCGTAAAAGACGAGATCAAACTGGACGTCAAGCAGGTTCTGCATCGACTGGCGACCGCCAGAGGTGAGATTGAAGCCAACCGGTTGGCCAAGGAGGCCGCTGAGAAAGTGGTGGAAGGTGAATTCACCCGATTCGATATCGGTCAGACAAGCAATGAAGAGCTGCTGCGTGCCCAGGACCTGCTTGCCATGACCAGCCGCAGTTTTGCACGTGCAGTTGCCGACTACAACACCACTATTCAGGAGTTGACACGTGCTCAGGGTGTCCTCCCCGAGGGGGTTAGTATAGAAGAAGTCGTCCGGTGAAGGACGTGGTTCTGGGTTCTGAGTTCCGGGTTCAGGGTTCTGAGTTCTGAGTTCTGGGTTTCAGCTTTGAGCTTATCAGCTTACCAGCTATTATGTTCTGCGACGCTGGGTTCTGCGTTCTGGGTTCCGCGTTCAAGGTTAAAAACCTCTGAACCCTGAACCTCCTTACCTCGAACCTCTGAACCCCGAACCTCTCAACCCGTGAACGGCTACCCTTTTTAATCCGTTTTCTCTCCACGGCCCGAATTATATCCACATCCAGTTCCCGGCACAGGTAAATCAAATTGAGGGTTTTCAGTTGACGGTCCATTGGGTTATACTTGTTTATAAAAGGAGGTAAAACAATGGCTCGGGTGTCGGTTATGCAGACGGAGGAACGCAGGGCAGGGGTTCGCGGTGCGCTTGCCGCATTGGCGGAAAACCCGGTGAAAAACAAGGCGGTGTTGATCAAGCCCAATTTCAATACGGCCGATCCGGCACCAGGGTCGACCCATAACGACACGTTGACGGCGCTGGTCGACCAGCTCTGGGAGATGGGGGCCGCTTCGATCCGCTTGGGAGAACGAAGCTACTCGACGACCCGCCAGGTCATGCAACAAAAAGGGGTTGGTGCGCTTCTGGAGGAGCGCCAGGTTCAGGTGATCGACTTCGACGACCTGGCACCCGGAGACTGGGTGCTGTGCCGGCCGGCCGACACCCACTGGAACGACGGCTTCCGTGTCGCCCGGCCGATCCTGGAAGCCGAATGCCTGGTGTCCACCGGATGCCTGAAAACCCACCAGTTCGGCGGGGTCATCACCCTTTCACTCAAACTGCATGTGGGTGTGGTGCCGGCTTTTCGCAACGGGTTCGCCTATATGCAGGAACTGCACGGTTCGCCCTATCAACAGGAGATGATTGCCGAGATCAACGCCCCTTTTTCTCCCGCCCTGATTGTGATGGACGGGATCGACACGTTCGTCGACGGTGGCCCCGCAACCGGAAAACGGATTAAGGGCAACCTGATGCTGGCGGCAACGGACCGGGTGGCAGTGGATGCCGTCGGTGTGGCCATGCTCAAACATCTGGGCAGCAATCCCGCCGTCATGGAGCCGGGCATCTTCGAATTGCGCCAGATCAAACGGGCCGCCGAACTGGGAATCGGTGTCCGCTCAACGTCAGACATCGACCTGGTCCCGGCCGACGATGCCAGTGCAGGCCTGTCGGCCGCGTTGGAAAAGATTCTGTCGAGGGGATAGCCCGGGCATGCCCATGGTGCGGGTGGATGGGGAAGCCGGATGGGCGGGTGGTTCCGTTTTTTCATTTTGACAAGCGACCCCCGTTAGCAGTACATACGGGATCTATTTAACCTTGACGACTTCGTAAAAAGTCCGATATCTGCGTTACGCTTCATCCCTCGTCACTGCGGCGTACTTTCATGTACGCCTCCTTCCTCGGGATGGAACATGAATGTTCGCCGTAAGGATATTGATCGATTTGCCATTCGCTCACCGAAGCTCGCTTTCGCGGCCCGCAAGCCTTGATCTCGAACTTTTTACGAAGTCGCCTGAAATGCGAATTTTTTCGAATTCGTCAACCTTTTACCTGCCAGGAGACATTCTGGATGAATACCCAAACCCTGATACTGACCGTTCTGGTTTTCTGGCTGATCATGGGCCTGGCCTTTTTGTCCGCCTACTCCGAAGTGAAACGCACCGGGGGAACCCTGGTGGACGCCATGCGCAACAACGAGACCTTTTTCTTTATGGTCAGCATTGTGGTGGGACTGGTGGTGGTGGCCTTCAAACTGGCGTAATTGACGGTTTCGTAAAAAATCCGATCCGCCTGAGGCGGATAAATATCTGCGTTACGCTTCATTTTCTTCCAGACAGCCGCTTCCGTTCCCCTTCGATCCAGTCAATCCGGCTCCATAAACCCTGAAGGACGCGCACCTCCCGGTCATTGAGACCGGTGCGGCCGAACAGCCGCCGAAACATCCGCAGGACATGGTCCGGGTTCTGGGGGTCCAGGTACTCGGCCTCCAGCAGTGTCCGGCGCATATGCTGGAACATGTTTTCCACATCGGCGGCCTGCGCCGTTACTGGGGCCTCATTGCAGATCCTTGCACCATCCTTGGCCCCTTTGCGAAGTTCGTAAAGCAACAGAGAGACCGCATGCGACAGGTTCATGGAAGGATAGGCGCTGTGGGTGGGAATCGTTATGAAAAACTGGCACAGGTCCAGTTCGCTGGTGTGAAGGCCCCGATCCTCGCGGCCGAATACGAAGGCCACCCGGCTGCCGGGTGATTGGGACAGTGCATGGCCGGCAGCTTGTTCCGGGTTTAAAAAATCCTCACGATATTTACCGAAGCGGCGGGTGGTGCCGAAGGCCAGGTGACAATCGGCCAACGCCTGTTTCAGGGTTTGGAAAACCGGCGCATGGGTTAAAATCGATTCAGCCTTGAGTGCCATCCGCCGCGCGTCCAGTGACCGGTAATCAGGGCAGGGGTTTACCAGACGAAGGGTTGAGCAACCGAAATTCATCATGCAGCGGCACACCGATCCTACATTGATCGGTCCCTGGGGCTCCACGAGAACGATGCAGATGTTATCCATTGCGTCCTTCTCCCTTGTCCCGTTTATGCACCCGCACCTTGCCGATCAAAATCACCAGCGGAGCCAGGTGATAGATCAGATCGAAGATGTCGATGGGTCGGGAAAGGGTTCCTTCCTTGAGCATGATCAGCTTTTCCAGGACATGGGGCATGGGTTTGAACGGCGCCAGCAACATGAACACCGTCAACGGTATCAGGACGGCATAAGGAATTTTCTTGAGCAAGTTGACCACCCGAAGGCCTCCATAAGGGGGTGATGGTGACATTTTCAAGCGATTCAGCCAAAAAACGTATCGTGAAAATGGCACAGTTGACTGTGGTGTGTCAACGGCACATGACACCGGCGAAAGGCAGCCAGACGGCCCCCCGGGAGCACGATGACCGGGTCTTTTCCGATTCTCGCCGGCGGTGTTTCGCCTGCTTTTGAAGAATAGGTCAACAATACCTTTAACGATTGGCGATTTTGAGGTAATGAACGACTGCCATGCCACCACCGGCAATCCTGTAACGCGGGTCAGCATAAGGAAATAAGGATGAAAACAGCCAAAGATTATATTGTCTTTCCCCTTGATGTGCCCAGTTCCGCGCAAGCCAAGTCGCTGGTCCACCTGCTTGCCAACGATGTGGGCATGTTCAAGGTCGGTCTGGAACTGTTTATCCGGTCGGGCCCTGAGCTGGTGCGCTGGATTCAACAGGCGGGCCCGGCCAGGGTTTTTCTGGATTTAAAATTTCACGATATCCCGGCAACCGTCCAACGGGCCATGGCCCAGGTGGCCGAGTTGGGTGTTTACTTCGCAACGGTCCACTGCGGCGAGAGCCGGACGATGCTGGAGGCTGCCGTGAAAGGGGCCGGCGGACGGGTCAATGTGCTGGGGGTCACCGTGCTGACCAGTACTTCTCCTGCTGAATTGGCCGAGGCAGGCTACCGGGAGCGCTATTCAAGGGATCTGCAGCAGTTGGTGATGAAAAAAGCGGCCATGGCCCGGGACGCCGGTTGCGCCGGAATTGTCTGTTCCGGCCAGGAAGTCCATGGCATCAAGACAGCCCTTGGCGATGGTTTCCAGGCGGTGACGCCCGGCATCCGACCGGTTGACGGTGGGGTCACCGCGGACGACCAGTCCCGGGTTGTCACCCCGGCTATGGCGGTTCGACGGGGATCGGATTATCTGGTTATCGGCAGACCCATACGGGATGCCGCTGATCCCCGGGAAGCTGCACGGGATATTGCAGCAGAGATTCAGGGAGCCTTGACTGTCCACCCATAAATGTCATCTTGCAGCCCAGCTCTGTGTTCTCGTGTTTTGGAAATCCTCGACGTAGCGCTGCTACGCCTGCGGTTTCCAAAACCCTGCGGCCTTGATCTGGACCGCAAGCTACCATTTCTGGATGAACAGCAGCTGGTGTGCGTCCAGGCTGGCAGTCCTCAGGCTAAGCAGAAAAATAGCGCCATAGGGTCAGGGCGAGAACTACGGCACAGGTCACGATAACGAAACGGATTTGTCCGGGTGAGAAGTGCTTCATCCCATCGCTGTTGTTCGGGTTGTAGAGATGCTTTTAATCTTGATGACCTCGCGAAAGTCGTATTTCCGACGGATTCGTAAAAAGCCCGAGATCAAGGCTTGCGAATCCTTAAGGAATGAGGCGTACTTACGGTACGCCGCAGTGATGGGGGATGAAGCGTAACGCAGATATCGGGTTTTTTACGAATCCGTCAATCTTCTCTGTCCAGCCCGAAGGCTGTATGCAGGACCCTGACGGCCAGTTCGGTGTACTTTTCCTCGATGATGCAGGAGATGCGTATCTCGGATGTGCTGATCATGATGATGTTGATGTTTTCCCGGGCCAGGGCGTTGAACATCAGCGAAGCCACACCGGAATGGCTTTTCATCCCCACACCAATGGCGGATACCTTGGCAATATGGGGGTCGCCAAACACCTCCTCCGTCCCGATTTTTTCCGCCAGCCGCTGCTGCATCTCCATGGCCCGCTTATAATCCGCCGTGGGCACGGTGAAGGTCAGATCCGTTTGACCGGCGGCACGGGTGTTCTGGATGATCATGTCCACCAGAATCCCGGCCTCGGAGATGGGTGAGAATATCTTGGCCGCGATCCCCGGCTGGTCCGGAACTTTCTTAAGGGTAATGCGCGCCTGGTTCAGATCATGGGTTACTCCGGAAACAACCAGCTGCTCCATTACGGAATCTTCCTGAACAACCATGGTGCCTTCCTCCTCTGAAAATGATGATCGGACATGCACGGGGATATTGTACTTCTTGGCGAACCCCACCGAACGGATCTGCAGAACCTTGGCACCGAGGCTGGCCATGTTCAGCATCTCGTCGTAGGAGATCTCTTTGATTTTTCTCGCCCGCGGGCAGATGTTCGGATCTGCCGTGTAGATGCCGTCCACATCCGTATAGATCTCACAAACGTCGGCTTTCAAGGCTGCCGCAATGGCCACCGCCGAGGTATCCGACCCCCCACGGCCCAATGTGGTGATGTTGCCCTTGATGTCTGTCCCCTGAAAGCCGGCCACCACGACGATGTTCTGGTCGGCCAGCAGGCGTTTGATCCGATCAGTCCCGATTTCAAGGATACGGGCATTGCCGTATTCGCAGTCGGTAACCACTTCGGCCTGGTGTCCAAGCAGACTCTGGGCCTTGTGCCCCATGCCCTTGAGCATCATGGCCAACAGCGACGCGGTGGTCTGTTCACCGGTGGCCAGCAGTACATCCAGTTCACGCCGGTCCGGGGTTTCGGTGGCTTCGTTGGCCAGGCCGATCAGGCGGTCGGTCATTCCGGCCATGGCGGACAGGATAACCACCACATCGTTTCCCCGTTCATGGGTTTTGAGCACACGGGTGGCGACGTGTCGGATTCGCTGGGTGTCGGCTACCGATGTGCCGCCGAATTTTTGAACGATCAATGCCATAAGCTTCCACCTTTAGCGTAGTGAGCAAACGCCGATGTCATTTAGCAGATCCGATGGGTCAAGTCCATATGCAATTATGCGGATCGACCGGGCGGTTTCGCCGGTGACGGTGAAAAACAGCTCCAACCGGCGGGCGGGCCGGTCTGCCGGATGGAGCCGCTGGGCCCATTCGATGGCGACGACGCCGTCTTCGTCCAAAAGGTCCAGCAACCCGATTTCATCCGGATCCACCGGTGTTGGAAGGCGGTAAAGGTCCACATGGTAAAAAGGCAGCCTGCCGGGGTATTCGTTGACCAGGGTATACGTGGGGCTGGTGACGATACAGGACGCCGGCACCTCCAGCCCGCGGGCCAGTCCCTGGGTAAAAGCGGTTTTTCCACTGCCCAGATCGCCAAACAGCAGCAGGACAATGCCCTGATGCAGGTGCCGGCCTAAAGCGCGGCCCAAGGCCACGGTTTGCTCGTGAGCATGGGTTTGAAATTCACGGGCGTTGGCGTCGTTTAGATTTGCTGATGGGTTGGCGTTCATGGGTCAATAGAATCGGTAGGGTAGGACAGGCAGTCAAGCCCGGGCCAGGGAAGATGGTTCCCGCCGGTGAGAAGTTCAGCCATCGTCTCTGGAAGGGTATCGATGACTTCCGTGGCCAGATAGCCGACCGGCGCTTTTTTTTGGGCCATCCGGTCTGCTGCCAACCCGTGCAGATACACCCCGGTTCGGGCGGCAGCGCAGGGCTCCATTCCCTGGGTCATCAAGCCGGCAATCAAACCGGTGAGCACATCTCCCATCCCGCCGGCGGCCATACCCGGATTGCCGGTGGCATTGACGAAAACGGTCCCGTCCGGCCGGGCTACCACCGTGGCGGCTCCTTTGAGCACGAGATGCACCTGATGCCGTTCGGCAAAGGCGCGTGCATGGCCGATGCGGTCATCTTGAATCGCTGCTGTTGAATGGCCGCTGAGCCTGGCCATCTCTCCGGGGTGGGGTGTGAGCACGATAGGCGATTGTCGCTTTGAAAGCACGGATGGTTGCGCTGCAATCAGGTTAAGGCCGTCCGCATCGATAACCATGGGAACAGGGCTTTCTTCGATCAATCGGCCCACCAACCTGCCCGTCGATCCGTGAGTTCCCAACCCCGGTCCCATGGCCAGACAGCGTTTCCCCTCCATCAGCGAAATGACGGATTCGTGGGCGGATTCATCCAGAACACCGTCCGCCGTTTCGGGCATTCCGACGGTCATGGCTTCCGTGACCATGGATTCCAGCACCGGGTCGAGCGACTTGGGTGTCCCCAGGGTCACCAAACCCGCTCCCGCGCGCATGGCAGCCGCGGCGGTCAAGGCGGCGGCCCCGGTTTTCCCGGGAGAACCGGCCAGGATCAACAGGTGGCCGGTGTGGCCTTTGTGGGCCGTTGCCGATCGCTGAGGGATTTCGTTCTTCAGGGCCCCGGGCGTGATGAGGTGCTGCCGGCAGCCTATCTTGGCGGCGAGGTGTGGCGGGATACCGATTTCGATGATTTTCAATACACCGGTGAGGGTTCGTCCCGGATAGCACAGGTGGCCGACTTTGGCAAAACCAAAGGTGGCCGTGGCAGCGGCCTGGATACAGGCACCACAGACCCGCCCGGTGTCTGAATTGAGACCGGAGGCGATATCCACGGCAAAGACAGGCCGGGCCTGGCGGTTAATGAAATCGATAACCGTTCTGAAATACCCTTTTACCTCCGATGAGAGACCCGTACCCAAGATCGCATCGATCCAGGTGTGCTGGCGGCGCATCAGCGGCTTGCGGGATTCAAAAGCCGCAGCATCGGCCAATTCCACCACCGGCACCCCCATGGTGTCCAACAGTTTCAGGTTGGCAGCGGCATCCCCTTTGACCCGGTCTTTTTCCGAGAGCAGGAACACCGTCGCCCGGATGCCTTTTTGGTGAAGATAACGAGCCATGACGAACCCGTCTCCGCCGTTGTTGCCCCGGCCTGCAACAATGCCTACGGCACCGGGGTGATCGCGGTGGACCGTTTCCAAAAAAAAAGCCGTTGCTCCCCGGCCGGCATTTTCCATCAACACGCGGCCCGGAATACCAAACGATTCGATGGTGGCGCGATCCATCCGCTGTATTTCATCTGCCGTGACCAGATACATCTTTTTCTCCTCGAGGCATTTTTTTGAGAGCCTGACCTGGATCAATCGGAAACAACCAATCGCAAGCACCAAATCTTAAATAGCAAACTACAAATAACAAATCTCAAAAAAATCTCAAATTACAAAATCCAAATCTCAAAAGGGCGAAAACCGAGAGTTGATTGTCATTTTGATTTCTCCACCTTACTGCTTTAGCGAATGGGAATGTCCTTTCCTCAAGATCATAAAGTTTGGAGTTTTGAATTTTAGTCATTGTTATTTATTTGTCATTTGGGTTTTGGCGATTGGAATTTCTGATTCCCGGATCGGTCATCCAGGGCCTGATCCGGGACCGGCATGACGAAAAACGTTGGACTGTCGACATATCATAGCCCGTTGATCAAGTCGCGCATCTCCCTTACCGCCCGATCCAATCCCACCAGAACCGCCCGGGAAACAATGCTGTGACCGATGCTGTACTCATCGATTTCCGACAACCCCTTAAAGTCTTTGATGGTCTTGTAGCACAGGCCATGGCCGGCATTGACGCCCAGTTTGAGCTTTTTGGCAAGCTTGGCGGCGTCCACGATTTTTGCGAAGGCCTGCCGGCTCTTGGCGTTGCCATTGGCTTCACAGAAAACACCGGTATGGATTTCGATCATATTGGCACCGGCCTGGTGAGCCAGCTTGATCTGCTCCGGTTCCGGATCGATGAAAAGGCTCACGGGAATGCCATTGTTCTGCAAGGCACCGATGGTTTCGCCAATGTTGTTGTGAACAGTCAGGTCCATCCCACCTTCGGTGGTGACCTCCTCCCGGTTTTCGGGAACCAGGGTGACCAACTCCGGCCGCACATCCAGGGCAATGCCAACCATCTCCGAGGTGGTCGCCATCTCCAGGATCAGCTTGGATTGGACGATCTTGCGAAGCAGCCGGACATCGCGGTCCTGAACATGTCGCCGGTCTTCACGCAGATGGCAGACGATGCCGTCCGCTCCTGCCAGTTCAGCTATTATGGCGGCTGCAATCGGATCCGGATAGTTCGCTTTCCTGGCTTCCCTCAACGTGGCGATATGATCGATATTGACTGCCAGACCTGCCATGCTCATTCCTCCTCTTGTATCCGTTGCATGAGTTCATTGCTTTTTTGTTCCATGACTGCCGCCTCTTCCTCCGAATGGACATGATCGTATCCGGTCAGATGAAGTATCCCATGAATCAGCAGCTGATTAAAACGCTCCGCCATTTCCATCCCGGCTTCAACGGCTTCCCGATGGGCCGTGTCGGCAGAAATCACCACATCGCCAAGAAGATCCGGAGAAATGCCGGCGAACGGGCCCTCCTGCATGGGAAACGAGATGACGTTGGTCGGGCCTGCATGGTTCAGATAGGCCAGGTTGAATTCCGCAATCTGGGTGTCATCCACGATCAGAATGGACAGTTGGGCATCAGGATAGCCCAAGGCGTTTAAAATGCGCCTGGCGGTCGTAAGAATCTTTTGCTCTGGCAGCCTGTGGCGGTTTTGCCGGTCTTCGATCAGCACTTCCATTTTTCGCCTTTCCGGAGGTCATCGCGGTGCTGTCCTGGTATTCTATCCGGTGGTGGTGGATGCCATTCAAGATCTTGTTGAAGCTTCTGGCAATTCGGTGAAGGTCCTTTAACGTCAGTTCACAATAGTCCAATTGGCCATCGGAGAAAATTTTGTTGATCAGGTTCTGCACCAGCCCCTGAATTCGTGACGGGGTTGGGTTTTCCAAGGTGCGTGAGGCCGCTTCAACCACATCCGCCAGCATGACCAGTCCGGCCTCCCGGGTCTGGGGCCGTGGCCCCGGATACCTGAAATCATCGATGTTGACCGCATCTTCTCCTTTAATAGCTTTCGCTTTTTCATAAAAATAGCTGATCAGGCTGGTGCCGTGGTGCTGTTGGGTGGTGTCGATTATCACTTGTCCCAGCTTGTGTTCACGGGCAATTTCAACGCCGTTTTTTACGTGGGCGATCAGGATCAGGGCAGACATGGACGGGGCCAGCTTGTCGTGCCTGTTTCGACCGTACGATTGATTTTCGATAAAATAGAGGGGCTGTTTTAATTTGCCGATGTCGTGATAGTAGCCGCACACTTTGGCCAGGATAGGATTGGCACCAATTTCCGAGGCCGCCGCCTCCACCAGGGATCCAACCACCATGGAGTGGTGATAGGTGCCCGGCGCCTCCAGCATCAGCCGGCGCAGGATGGGCCGGTCCAGGTTGGCCAGTTCCAGCAGGGTGATGTCGGTGGTATAGTGAAACACCATCTCCACCACCGGTGCCATGCCTGCGGTGATGATTCCGGCACCGATTCCTCCCAGAAAGGCCACGGTCAGGTCAAACGGCAGTGTGCTCCAAGAGGCGGTGCCCATGTAAACATGGATGACAACGGCCAGAAAGGCATTGAGCAATCCCAGTTTAGCACCGGTCTTGATGATAATTTTTCTCTCACGGCAATCCTGAAGCCACCAGGATGCCATCGTGCAGCTTAAAATAAAATAGGTGAACGTCTCCAAGCCGCCCTGGAGCAGCATGGATGTGCATAGAGCCAGGGCCAGGGCAAAAATCAGAGCAGTTTCCCGTCCCATGAACAGGCAGACAATCATGGCTCCGGCGGCCAGGGGGATGCCGAAACCCACCGGAGATACCGGCCGCGACAAAGGCAGCCCGAGAAACCAGGCCTCAGGCAGGGTGGTGGATATTTTCACCACGATAATAAATGAGACCATGATGCACGATAGAAACAGCAGATCTTTGTTGCCGTATTTGGCGAATTCCATCCGACGCTTGAGCCGGACCTGGTATTGAATGATCAGTATGGCGGCCAACAGCGCCACGGCGCCGGAACCGGCAAGAGGTACTTGATGGGCGTCGACCTGGCCTTCCATCGCCTCGAGTTTGCGAAGCTGCAGCGGGGTAACCCGCTCACCTTCCCGGAGCAGCATCTCACCTTTTTTTATCACATATACGACCGACTTGACCTGCTGAGCCGCTACTTCTTTGCGCGCTTCGGTTTCGTGACTGTTCAAGGTGACATTGGGTTGAATCAGCCGCTGGGAAAAATCAACCATTAGGTTCAGCAGGGCATAATTCATCCCTTTGAGCAGCGGGTCGCCGACAACCCGGACCATCATCTTGGCCTGGTCCGGTCCGTAAAACTGTTTCAGGTTCAATACATGGGTTTCTGTCAAGGTCTCCACGTTTCGCAGGGTGATGCCCTTATCTGATTCCTTGAGCAGGATCTCTTTATTCGCGACTACACCGGCGGAAAGCACCTGGGTGAAAATGGTAGTCAACAATTTGGGGATGTCTGTTGCGAACCCATGTTCGGTGAGGATGGAAAACGCCCCGTTACTGATTTCGATACCCGTTGCTTTTTCCAACAGACTTTTCTTGGCCAGCATTCGCTCTGCAATTGATACCCGTGGAAGGTCCGGGACATCGGCGGGTTCAACAGGAGCCTTGTCCGAAGTCGACAGGGGGGCGGGAACGGTTGGTGAGTCCGTTTCCAGATCTTTGGTTTCCGCTTCGTATATCGAACGCAGTTGATCGAAGGCATCGTTCAGGCGGGTAACCGTGCCTTTAAGGATCTTCGGATTGAGGTCATAGACGGGAACCACGCTGTCCACCGCCTGGCGGCGATGGGCGTCGGTCACGGTGATGTCTTCAATGAAAAAATCCGCTGAAGCCTTGATATCGGTTTTAACGACATCACCACTGTCATAGCGGTGTTTTTTGATGACTAGTCCCGGGTACAGGCCGGTTGTAAAAACAACGAGGATGAGGATCAGCAATGCCCAACGGATATGAGGGTTCAGGCTGAAAAAATGGTTGATGGATTTTTTTTTGCGGTCACGAATCATTTTTTGGTCACTTGGTGCTGATGATCTTCCCTTTGGCCAATTTGCCGATGAAACCGTCGACAGGATCGTTCGGCACCTTTATTTTTTTGCGCGACTGGCTTCCAGCAATTCATAGGCGTTGATGATATCCTGGACGAGCCGATGACGAACGACATCTTGCTTGGTAAAGTGGATGAACTGTATACCTGCTATGGGGGTTAGAATCGCTTTGGCCTCAACAAGCCCTGAAGACTTGCCTGCCGGTAGGTCGATTTGGGTGATATCTCCGGTAACCACGGCCTTGGAGTTAAAACCGATCCGGGTTAAAAACATCTTCATCTGTTCGGTTGTGGTGTTCTGGGCTTCATCGAGTATAATAAACGCCTCGTTGAGGGTTCTTCCCCGCATAAAGGCCAATGGCGCGACTTCGATCACCCCGTTTTGCATCAGGGCGGCCACCTTCTCAAATCGCATCATGTCATGAAGGGCGTCATAGAGCGGCCGGAGATAGGGGTCTACCTTGTCTGTGAGGTCTCCCGGCAGGAAACCCAAGGATTCACCGGCTTCCACGGCAGGCCGGGTCAGGATGATCCGGCTGGCCGTTCCTTTGGAGAGCGCCGATACGGCCATGGCCATGGCCAGGTAGGTTTTTCCGGTGCCGGCAGGGCCAATGCCAAGGACGATGTCATAGTTTCGGATCGCGTCAATGTAGGCCTTCTGGCTCTGGTTTCTGGGTGTGATGGCCCGTTTTTTCGAGGTGATGTAAACGGTATCCAGAAAGATCTTCTTGAGGTCAGCGGTGTGGTTTTCTTTCAATATGCGCAAGGCATAGTCAATATCATTGGGATAGACGGGGTACTTTTCCTTGAGCAGGCCATAGAGTTGCTCCAACACCCGCCGCGAAAGATCCACCGCCACCTCGTCACCTTTTAGATGCACCGTGTTGCCCCGGGCATCAATATGAATGGCCAACAGATCCGCAAGGCGCTTGAGGTGCCCTTCCTGCTCACCAAACAGCAGCCGGGCCAGTTCAATATCGGAAAAGGTCAGTCGGGTTTGTTTGCTTTGCGTGCATTCATCCATAAGTTAGACGAGTGTTTTTTCTATCGTTTGAAAGCGTCGACGCCGACCAGTATGAATCGACCCCGTTCATTTGTCAAACCGCCGGCCAGGCCGGTTTCGTTAATACCCATACCGACATTGGAATATCCGACTTTTCAGGGGAATGCAAACGTCAAATTTCCCTTTATGATCCCGGTGAAAATGCTTGACTGGGAAATACCGCTCTGTTAACCTTACCCACTTAAAAAATTAGAAACATTCTGTTATTATTGATATTTCCGTTTGATTAAGAGAGATGCCCGCGAAGCGGAACGAATCCTTTCACCCCACTGGCAGACGGCTTTTTCGGGCAACGGTGCAGCGTCATTCAATGGACCACCATGAATCCTTTTGATATTCTTATCGTCACCGTCCTGAGCTATGGGTTGATTCGTGGTATTTTCCGCGGTCTGGTCAGAGAACTTTCTTCAATCATCGGCGTTTTGGGCGGATTTTATGCTGCGTATACCTATTATCCCCACGTGGCCAGGTTATTTTCTCCTTGGATTTCCGATACCGCTTATCTCAATATTGTAAGCTACATGTCGGTATTCTCCGTAGTGGTGATTTTCGTTGGAATTCTTGCTATGGTGATCAAGTATCTTCTCAATATGGCATACTTGGGATGGGTGGACCGGGTCTGCGGCGCCCTGTTCGGGTTGCTAAAAGGCGGACTGGTCATCTGTGTGGTGTTTATTGTCCTGACCGCCTTTTTGCCCAAAGGCGCGCCAGTTATAAAAAATGCGACCCTGTCTCCACATGTATCAATGGTATCTGAAGTGATGGCCAAAGTGATTTCAAAGGAAATGAAAGAAAATTTCAAAATAAAATTGAAGGAATTTAAAAAATCTTGGCAGACCCGGTAAAACCAGGCCGATCAACGTCCATCGAGCGCCTCGAGGCGTTGATTGAAACCCTGAGGGGTGAAAATGGCTGTCCGTGGGATAAAAAGCAAACGCCTTACACCATGGCCCGCTACCTGGTCGAAGAGGTCCATGAACTGGTGGATGCTATCATTTCCAACGATTCGACCGCCGTTTGCGAAGAGGCCGGCGATGTATTGTTTCAGCTTCTTTTTGTCGTCAATCTATTCAGAGAGTCGGGAAAATTCAGTCTTACGGACGTGGTTGAAAAAAATGTAGAGAAGATGATTCGCCGACACCCCCATGTTTTTAGCGATGTTACCGCAAAAACCCCTGAGACGGTCAGTGAGAACTGGGATAAAATCAAGCTGAAAGAAAAGGGCGGTGCGGGGCGCCATTCAGTTCTCAGTTCCATCCCTCAGAGCCTGCCCGCTCTGCTCAGGGCTTCGATGGTTTCGGAACGGGCTGCGAAAACCGGTTTTGACTGGGATGATATCTCCGGGGTGATGGCCAAAACCATGGAAGAGTGGGAGGAGTTCTCAACGGAGATCAATAATCCTGAATGTAAGTCCGGTTGCGACAAAGCGGCCATGGAATTCGGTGACATCCTGTTTACCATGGTCAATGTCGCCCGGTTTGCCCGCATTCATCCGGAAACCGCATTGATTATGTCTATTCAAAAATTTGAAAAACGCTTCACTTATATGGAAGAAAGATCCATTGAAGCGGGTCGGGATATCGTCAGCCTCACCATGCGGGAAATGCACCATCTCTGGGATGAGGCCAAAGATAAAGTGGGTTGATCGCCTCGAAAAATTTGCTTCTTTTCAGGACGGCACCGTTTCTGCCAGTGCCAAAAGCCGGCGATTTAGCCGGCTCTCTGACTTAAATAAATCATCTAACTGCTAAGCGTGTTCGTCTATCGGCTTTTGTTCGGGCGGCGTTCTAAAAATCACCTTCCCGTTTTTATCGTATTTTTCAAAGAAAACACCCTCATCGTCCGTTTTGTAGCCGCCGGTTCTTTCCTGTACATCGGATTCAGGCTTTGCACTTTCTTGAGAACCCTCGATGGGTCGTTCTTCAACGGCTTTTTCGACCCGTTTAAGGATGACGTCCTTGTTTTCGATGGCCAGATTGTTGTCTATCCGCGTCGTCGTTCTGACGGCTGATTCGCCAATTGTATTCAACATGGCAATACCTCCTTTGTTTTCTACAAATGTGTTTGCCGTTCCTGGTAATGTTGCCCTTCCTGCAATGCCAGGCGCCGGCCTGTCCCTTTACATGGTTTATTCAGCTTTACGGTTAATGGCCGCTTTGGCCAGTTCATCGAGCCGATTCATCAACCCCTGCGAGTTGTCAACAGCGATGGACCGGGTCTCCTTTTGATTGTCTCCAACGATGGTTTTGAATACGAACGCATTTTCCTTTTGGACCGTGTCCAGGTCTTTTTGTGTAGCTTGAACCTGCTTGATCATCTCTTGGCCAAAGTTTGATCCGGGGTCAACATTGGTAATCTTTTTGAGTACGCCGGCAGCCACTTTTTCCATTATTGACTGGTTTTTTGCTTCCGTTGAAATCGTAATCGCATCCGATTTGGCATCATGGGTGCCCACATGCTGGGGGTGATCCGATTTTCCCTGGCTAAGCTGCCTTCGATAGACATTCAAGACGTTATGGATTTGATAGCTTTGAATATACATATGGGTCCCTCCGATACCTTTATCGGTAAGTCCGGAAAAAACCTTTAGGAAAAAAGAAAAAAAAGCTTTTCGGCGTCGACCGCAACCCTGTCATTCATATGGTGTAAGTATTGAATAACAAATGCGGATAAAGGATTGGTGACTTTCAAATGCGACATCGGGTGAATTCTTCTTATCGAAGAAATCTACATCGGATGCATCGTCGCCGGCTACCGCTGATCCTGAATAACAGGTCACCAGATATCCGATCAATAAAATCGATTGATAGAGTGTGCCGGGACTGGTGGTGACGCCGATGAGGGCGTTGATTCGACCCGTCAGGCCGGTTTCCTCTTGAAGCTCACGCATGGCTGCCTGCTCCGGCGTTTCACCGCATTCCACAAATCCCCCCGGCAGGCACCACATGCCCTGTTTCGGGGCCACGCGCCGTTTCACCAGCAAGAGCCGCTGATGGTCATCGACAAGTACCACACAGGCTGCCGGCACCGGATTCTCATATATGGGCCTCTGGCACCTGGTGCAATACAGACGCATCCTTCCTTCTACATGCCTGTTTTCAAGGGGAAAGGCACAAAAATGACAGAATTGCTTGGTTGCTTTTTCCATGCAAACACCACATTTCATTGGTTAATAGGTTGGGCAGAAACGAACAAACCACTGCCGTGTGAAACACACGGGGCAGTGGTTTGCCAGTTCAATGGGGGGCATGATGACGTGGGTTCAATCAGTCGTCAAAGTTTCCCTCGGGACTGTCGTTGCTTTCAATTAAAGCGGACTTCTGGGCAATTTTTTCCGGTGTCCATTCCTCTGGGTCTTCTATTCGATTGGCTTTGGGGCCCGGATCAAAACTATTGGCTTCCAGGATGGTTTCAATGGCCAGATCGGCGGTGTCCCGGGCATTGAATACATTGACGAGCATGTTGTAAACGAATGATTCCACCCGTTGCTCCATTCTTTCCCGGATTTCCCGGGGAAGTCCCTGCAGCTTGGTTTCAAAAGGCAGGTTCAGCTTTTTGTAGTTGCCACCCTTCCATCCCTTATTGTTGGCATAGGCCACCATCTTTGCCCACATGGCTTCAGTGACACCCTGATCGTTGACTTTGATAAAATCGCCGTTGTCGTCCAAAGCGGCATTACCGTCATCATTGACATCGAGTCCCCACGAAATCATTTGCAGGGCGGTGGCGACATTGGCTTTGGTGGTGTGGGTGCGGTTGGCGATTTCCCGAAGGCGCTGTGAACTGTTACCGGATGTGCCGTGCTGTGCACCCGATACATGGTAGTCTGCCAGCGCATCGTGGATCTGTTGGGTAAGGTCAACCTGGATTCCCTGGCCGCTGGCTTCGATGCCGTGGACGGTCCCGTTGTTCAGGGCGATCCAGTTGGGGAAGATGCCGTGTGCGTTGAGTCCCTGAATCAGGAAAAGGGCCTCAGCCTCGGTCGACAGTCCCAATTTTCCCTTGATTTCACCGATTTCCGTCTCCAACCCTGACCAGTCAGGAATAAACGGCTTCAGTTCCAGATTGGTGGTCAGGTTCTGGTCATCCGGGAGATGGGAGGCGTCAATGGCAATGGAGGTGATGCCTGCTTCGAACATTGTGGGGATTTCTATCTTGGCATCCGGTATATCGTCCTTGCTTTTTATGCCGTAGTGGTCGGCATGTATGGCCACAGGAATGGTAATGCCCAGTTCATTGCACATCGCGTCCACTATCCGGGCCATATTCCAATAATTGACCGCACAATAGGCATCGGCGCCCCCTTCGGAACGGGCAATCTCGATAATCAATGCAGAATTTGCCCGTTGGGCGGCTTTAAGCGCACCCCGGATAACAAAGATATTTCTGCCGTTGGCTGCCATGCAGATGGCGTTTTTCTTTTTGATCATCGCCAGGTCGATGACTTTCCCACTGACCAGCAGCGCTTTCGAATGGGGAAACCGTTTCTGGATATTGGGGGGGCGGCCCACTGAAACCGCTTGGTTGAAGTCACTGGATGATAATGTCATGGTTTTCCTCCTTAGGCACGTTTCTAATGATAACGATGGTTATGATTGGGTGAAATGGATGGTAATGAAAAATCCAGTCAATATAAGGTTGTCTTGAACGGCAACCCATCACCAATGTTAGCAACAATCGGTGTCTTGACGGCGCGTCGATGGCAGATCTATGCGTTTTACTCGGTTTGAGGTGGTCGCTTTGACATGATCTTTTGGTTATAGGCGTTTATCTTTTCTTTGAAGGCGTTAGATTTTGCTTCGTACTGTTCCGTCTTTTGGTTGAATGCGGTGATTCTGTAGTTCAGATCTGCCCGGGCCTTGAAGTTAAGCGCCTCGGGAGTCAACTTTTCAATCTGTTTTCTTTCTTCGAGCAGTTGCTGGTACATGAGGTCTAAATCCGCTTTTTCTTTTTCAAGCGCTTTACGGCTCAGTTCAGCGGTTTCGCTTGCTGCGCCAGTGTCCGGAACCGCTGCTTTGGTTTTAAGGGAGGATTCCGGTTGGGCCTTTTGTGCATTCTCGGTTGTTGCCTTCGCCGGTGTTTTTATTTCGGTCTCAATCCGCTGGGCTTCGGCCCGCTGTTCCTTTGGCACCTGGCTCAGGTCGTCTGTCCAGCGTTTTTGACCATTCTCGTCGGTGTATTTGTAGATTTCAGCGTACACCGATGCTGCAAACAATAGCGCCGTGACAAGAATAAAGGCCGACATTGGTTTTTTCATGGGAAAAGCCTTTGTTGTGAGATGAAGGTGGAACCCATCCACGGTGAATGGTAACCATCTGAATGCCCAACTATAATGTCCTTGCCGGGCGGATGTCAAGCACCGACCATGGCATCCAAAACAATCCATAGACAATCGGATGCACGGTGAACTATTGTTTGACAATGAATTCGGCTTGTGTAGATTGAGCGAGGCCACTTGGCGGCCTCAGGCCCACATCAAACCGCTATCTTCGGCTCCCTTGAGCGGGGAACCTCGCAGAAAGATAATAAAAATGGCTTGGATTATTCGAACGGTAATTCTCTTGTTGGTGGTTATCCATTGGGGTTGTGCGCCAAAACCATTGCCGGTATCCATCCCCGGACCGGTTCCTGCGATGCCGGGCAATCAAGCTTACCAAGACGCCGAGCGAGCCCTTGAAATTGGACTATTCACCGAGGCGTTGGACGGCTATCAAACATTTTTACGTGAAGCCTATGACGCCCCTTTCGTTGATGACGCCCTGTTTAAAATAGGAAAATTATACCGACTTACCGGCCGCGATGACGATGCCATCGCTGTCTTCGCCAGGCTGAAACGTGAATTTCCAGAGAGTGCACTGGTGTCTGGTGCCGAGCTGGAAATCTTGACGATCCTGTTCGACGGCGGCTATTTTGAATCGGTTATCACCCATGGGCGCGCCTATATCGAATCCACTGACCCCACGCTTCGCCGGATGCCGTTTTTCTTTATTGTTGCAGACGCCTATGAGGCGATGGGTTCACATTTGGAAGCTGCTCAATTCTACTATCGGGCGTGGAATACAGCCTCCGGTGCGGATGTGGACGCCGCCTGGACCCAATTAAAAAATACAGCCGAACAGCTCAGTGCCGACGACCTCCAGCGGTTGATCTCGCAGGTAAAGGATCGACGCCTCATGGGCCTTTTGCTTTACCGGCTCGGCATGGCCTTTATTCTCGAAGAAAAATATGATGATGCAATGGATGTCCTCAAGGCCTTTGTAGAGCGATTCCCCGAGCATCCGGACTATCCAGATGCGTCGGATATGATCCATTCCTTGACGGAACGTGCCCGATTTACCCCCTTTAGCGTCGGGTGTGTGCTGCCCCTTTCGGGTTCCTATGCCATATTCGGCCAGCGGGCCTTAAACGGCATCGAAATGGCGCTGAGCCAGTCCGGTGAGATGGGTGGCGGGATTCCCTTCACCATCATTGTCGAGGATTCCCGGTCCGATCCCGCTGTGGCCATGAAGGCGGTGGATCAGCTCGATCAACAAAAAGTCGGGGCCATCTTGGGTCCCATGTCCGCAGCCGAAGCCGCCTCCGAAAGGGCCCAGGCCCGGGGAATCCCGATTCTCGTTTTTACCCAGCGAGATGGGATTCCGGATATCGGCACTTATGTGTTCAGGAATTTCATCACTCCCCAGATGCAGGTGCGGTCCCTGGTATCATTTGCCGTGGAAGAATTGGGTGCAAAGCGGTTTGCCGTCTTGTATCCCGATGAAAATTACGGTCGGCGGTACATGAACCTGTTCTGGGACCAGGTGGTCAATTATGGGGGCGTGGTTAACGGCGTTGAGATGTATGACCCCGAAGGTACCGATTTCGCCAAACCCATAAAAAAGATGACTGGTATTTTCTATGAAGTCCCCAAGGATCTAACGGTACCCGACATGCCGCGGCTTCACACGTCGCTGCTACCCCTCATTGAAGACGCGATGCGATCCGGACGAGATGTGATCGCCGACCCCGTGGAGCGGATCAGCGGTATCCCTCTGGACCGGGAGGCCATTGACGATCTTGGGCGCCACCATTCGGACAGGAACGATCAATGGCACCCCATTGTGGATTTTGATGCGGTATTTATTCCTGATGCGCCTAAAAAAGCGGGGTTGATCATACCGCAACTGGCCTATTATGATATCCGCGATGTGTATTTACTTGGCACCAACCTGTGGAACTCCAGCACACTTTTAGAAATGTCAGGCGAATATATGAAAGGCACGCTGATCGCCGACGGCTTCTTTGCCGAAAGCCGGTCTGAAACGGTCAAACAATTCGTGGCGGCTTTCCAGAATGCTTACGGCAGGGTCCCGGGCATCATCGAGGCAGTCGCCTACGACAGCGCCATGATGGTATTTCAGACCATGCGGCAAACCGCCTCCGACTCAAGGCGAGACTTGAAACAGGCCCTGTTGCTGATCAACGATCTCGAAGGTGTCTCAGGCCGGACCGGCTTCGCGCATAACGGGGAAGCGGAGAAAACCATGCACATGCTTCGGATTAACCGGGGGCGGTTTGTTCAGGCCACGCGAACCGCTGAAAGCGTGAACCCTGAACCTGTGAACCCGGGTAAATCGGTGCTGTTGAAAAGGCGCAGGCCGTAAACCACAAATTGAAGGCACAAAATCTAAAATACCAAGCCTCAAATAACAAATCTCAAATAAATTCCAAATTGCAACATCCAAATCTCAAACGGGCAAACACCAAAAGTTGTTTGTCATTTTGATTTCTCCACAATTGATAATTCGGATGCCCTTTCTTCCAGACAAATGATGGTTTGGAATTTTTTATTTGGCTATTGAGATTTATTTGTAATTTGGTTTTTGGACATTGTCTTTTATTTTATGTCATAAAAACGATAAGTTCTGGATTTAGATACTGAACCCCGAACCCCGAACCCCGAACCTGTGAACCCTGAACCTGTGAACCCTTATCATTTCGCCTATAACTTTTTTGCATTCGGGCTTTCCCTAATCGTCCTCCCTGCGATCTGGTGCCACGAGAAGAAAGACCCGGAACGGAAGGCGGCGCTGACCCAGCGGCTGGGATACGATTTACATCCCCAGCATCCGGTCACGCCCGGCCGCCCGAGAATCTGGATTCATGCGGTTTCCGTGGGCGAAGTGAAGGCGGCTGAAGCCATCGTCAACGCCTTGAATACATCCTGCATCAAGGCGTCAATTCTCCTTACCACCACAACGATGACCGGCCAGCGATACGCACGCAGGCGGTTCGCCGGCCGGGCCACCGTGCGATACGCCCCAGTGGATTTGTGGGGGGCCACCCGGCGGTTTTTGTACGCTCACCGTCCTGATCTGCTGGTTTGCATGGAGACGGAAATCTGGCCCAACTGGATCGCCAACGCCCATGGGGCCGGTATTAAAACGATGTTTATCAATGGCCGCATTTCTGACCGGTCGATTCGTTCGTACATGAAGATCCGGCGGTTGATGAAGCCTGTTCTGGAGAAGGTGGATGCCTTCAGCATGATCTCCGAAGCGGATGCCCGACGGATCATCCGCCTGGGCGCGCCGGCCCATCGGGTCCAAATCAACGGCAATGCGAAAATGGATGCGCCGGATTTAGATCGGGATGAGGCCGTGGTTCAAGATTTAAAGCGGCTATACGCCGTGGACGAAAATTCACCGGTGTTTGTCGCGGGAAGTATTCGTGGGGCGGAAGCGGATATTCTGATGGCGGTCTATGACCAACTGGCAAGGCAGATTCCGGGCCTGGTATTCATTCTTGCGCCGCGACATCTAAACCGGTCATCCCGGATCGTAGACATTGCAAGCGCCAAAGGGATCGAATGGCAATATCGGACGCAATTGGGCGAAGCGGGGGCTGCACGGTCTGCACCGCTGGTGATCCTGGACACCATCGGTGAGTTGCGCGACGTCTACAGCATCGCCTCAGTGGTGTTTTGCGGGGCAAGCCTCGTGCCGCTTGGCGGGCAAAATGTGCTCGAGGCCGCCGTGTGGGCCAAACCGGTACTCTACGGCCCCTCTATGGAGGATTTTGAAGAGGCCAGAACCCTGCTCGAGACTTTAGGAGGAGGTATCTGTGTGAAAGACGGAACGGAACTGGTCGACCGGGCCGTCCATTTACTTCTGCATCCTGATGAAGCCCGTCGGTTGGGCCGCTTGGCAAAAAGGGCAGTGCTTTCCAATCAGGGTGCAGCCCGCCGTCATGCACGGATTGTCGCTGGCTTGATGCCCAGCATTGAGTAGTCGTTCAGGGGTTAAAAGGTTCAAAGGTTCTGAGGTTCAGGGTTCAGAGGTTCAGAGGTTTTGAACTTCGAACCCAGAACGCAAAACGCAAAACGCAGAACGCAAAACCCAGAACCCAGAACCCATGAACCCGGGTAAATCGGAAGCAACAAATTGCAGGCACAAAATCTAAAATAACAAGCATCAAATAACAAATCTCAAATAAATTCCAAATTGCAACATCCAAATATCAAAAGGGCAAAAACCGACAGTTGATTGTCATTTTGATTTCTCAAGAATTGATCATTCGGATGCCCTTTCTTCCAGACAAATGATGGTTTGGAATTTTTAATTTGGCTATTGAGATTTATTTGTAATTTGGTTTTTTGGAAATTGTATTTTTATATATTTTCTGTCATAAAAACGATAAGTTTGGGATCTATATACTGAACTCTGAACTCTGAACTCTGAACTCTGAACTCTGAACTCTGAACTCTGAACTCTGAAC